>WBZR01000529.1_pt2 | contig 22492 bp, 20 predicted proteins | sample 5204231 | NCBI WGS metagenome assembly WBZR01 (sample SAMN12412403, study PRJNA552823) | activated sludge metagenome | isolation source: activated sludge from anammox sidestream of wastewater treatment plant... | place: USA: Virginia | collected 2017-08 | reverse complement strand
TTCAAATTCAGCAATATCGTTCCCCGCCAGATCATACTGCTGCAGCGCGATGTGCGCCTTGGCGCGGGCAGCATGAACTTCCGTCAGCGTGGGATCAAGACGCAGCGCCTGATCGAACGAAGCGACCGAATCGTTGTATTTGCCCTGATCCAGTTGCGCCAGCCCCAGAAAATACCACGCCTGCACATCGCCACCATCCTGCTGGGTCAACTGGCTAAAACCAGCTTCGGCCCCAGCCAGATCATTGCGATAATATTTACCCTGCGTTTCCTGAAAGAGGATTTCCCCTTCGGCTGAGCGCGAAAAATGGGCTTGCGGCTCGGCTTGTGTCCCTTGCGCCGGCGCTTGGCTGGCGTCAGTTTGGTCCACCGGCGTTACCGCTTCAGTCGTCGGTTCCGTCGGCGCATCCTGCCCCAGCGACACGGTTGCTGCGCTGGCCAGAGTCAAAATCAGCACAACGCCTGAACGCTTGATGGTATCTTTCATCCTCTTGAATCTCCGATAATTTCTGTTTGTTGGCCCGCTTGCCAGCGCAAAGACTGACTTTTCATCCGTGAACGAGGAAAAGTATCTTAACGGTTAATCCCGGATTGCCACAATTCAAGCCGGTTAATGCGCCAGATGAGACCAGGTGGCAAACTCCTCCGCCGGCGCAGGGTACTCTCCCAGGGCGAACGCAAGTAGCCCGCGATGGTCGATGTATTAACGAGCCGCGACCGTCAGGGAGCGGTGATCGGCTCAAAAACCGCTCTCTTACGGTCGCGGCTCGTAAAGAGATTGCCTATCGGACACCTACTTGCGTTTGTCCTGGGGTACTCCCTGCCACAATTTGGCCGCCCATTGATGGAGGTGATGATTCAGCGTATCGCCGATTTATTACCCGCGCTGGCCAGCCGCCTGCACCAGGGCATGAAACAGGCGCAGGTGGGGCGGTTCATCGGTCAGATTTTCCGGATGCCACTGCACCGCCAGCAGAAAGGGGTAATCCGGGTCTTCAACAGCTTCGATAACGTTGTCGGTCGCGGTGGCCACCACCTTCAGACCACGCCCGGGCGTGCTAATCGCTTGTTTGTGACGGGTGTTGACCGAACAGGTCACACAACCCATGACACCGGCTAATCTGGAACCATCAACCAGACGCACCTCATGGCGAGTCGGGTCGGTCAACGTGCGATGTTCCAGCGAGCCCCTGGTGGCGATATCCGGCAGATACTGCACCAATGAACCGCCGCGCTGGATGTTGATCAACTGGCTGCCGAGACAGATACCCAGAATGGGCATGGTTCTTTTTTGCGCCTGTTCCAACAGGGCCAGATCGAAGCGCTCACGGTCGGGGTCCAGAGGTACAGCCGCTGGGTGGCGTGCTTCACCCCAACGCGCAGGATCAGCATCATCCCCACCGGAAATGATAATGCCATCCAATGAATCCAGCACCGAACCGATCTGCTCCAGTGGTATCTGAAAGGGGATGAGCAGCGGCAGGCCGCCAGCCCGCAACACCGCGCGCACATAATCAAAACCGAGGCTGTAGCATCGTTTGGTGCTGATGTAATCCGTGGAAATGCCGATGCGCGGTGGAGAATTGCTCATGGTCGGACTGCCTTTTGTCAGCCGCTGCGTGTTGAGCAGGGGCTGACCGTTGATGATCGTCAGTTGTCGATTATCGACGAATTTTACGCCAGATGATAACGGGCAGAATCAATTCCGCCCACGCCAGACCCGTCAACAGCCACCCGACCACCATCACTGAATTGATGTCAGGGGGGCTGAATGGATATTGTGCATGAATCTGATCGAGATTCTGGCCGAGTAAAAAGGCCGGAATCGGAATCAGCAGCGACAGGATTACGCGCCATCTCGCCCAGATTGGCAGGCCGTCCAATGGCGATCGCCCGCGCAATAGACGCGCTGCCAGAATCAACAGGCGCAGACTCAGCAGCAGCGCCAAAACCAGAAGCGCGGTAACGATGATCGTCAGTATCAAATTGGGTTGTTGAAGTCGTGCCGGGCGGCTGTAGAGCATGGCTTTCCACGGCTGCGTCTGTGAGGCACCGAGCTGATAGACCGACCAAAATCGGGTCCAGATCAGCGCGGAACCAGCCAGTGTCAGCATGAGGGAGGAGAACCCGATGATCAAACTGGCCACCCCCCAGCGGCGCAGGCGCGGATCAGCCGAAGACGGCCGGGCGTAGGATAATATTGATGAAGAATCAGCCATTGTGGTCAATTGCGCGGGCTGGCATCATGGTAGCCTGTGTAATGAACTTGCTCCAATTGCGCCAACAGATCATGCACAAGGTATGATAAGGTTCGTGTACCAAGGCAAGCCCATCATCGGTATGGCAGGGGGAATCGGCAGCGGCAAAAGTCACATTGCGCGCATTTTCGGCGAGCTGGGCTGTCTGGTGATCAATGCGGATGATCAGGTCGATCAGGCGTACCGTGACCCCGCGATTCTTGAGCAGTTGCGCCAGTGGTGGGGCCAGCAGGCGCTACAGGCGGATGGTTCGGTGGATCGGCAGTTCGTGGCCAGCCGGATTTTTAACGATCAACAGGATAAGCAGAAGCTGGAAGGGTTGTTGCATCCGTATGTTGCCCGGTTGCGCCAACAGGCCATGCAGCAGGCAGCCGATGATTCACGCGTTCTGGCGTATGTCTGGGATATACCGCTGCTGTTTGAAACGGGATTGAACCAGCAGTGCGATGCGGTCATTTTTGTCGATACACCGGTGGAAATTCGCCGCCGGCGTGTGGCCGAAAGTCGCGGTTGGAACGAACAGGAACTGACGCGACGGGAAAATATGCAGTTGCCACTGGACAGAAAGCAAAAATTATCCGAATATATTCTCACCAACACCGATGATGAATCTGTTGGACGGCAGGTACGCCAGCTATTTTTTCATATTCTCGCTTCCAAGGCGGGACGGCTGGAAAAATAATCAACAAACATCGGGCACGGGCGATTTAGCCTGTTGCAAGTTGGGAAAATCCTGTAATATTCCAGTATCCGCGTTGCACGATCGATTGTATGATCGTGCTGCTCAGCGGCCCGCCCGGCAGAGCGGTGTTGACGGCTTCATGGGAAATGGTTCAGCCTGTCACTGAATTAACAAGCGAGAAAATGTAACATTTTCTTCCTGGATCGAACTGTTCCGATCTGTCCAGCGGTATAATCGTAAATAATCGAATTGAAGTCCCATGTCTCACAGAATCACGGTAGTTTGCAGCATCAAGTGAAGGTGCAGCAAGTTCTGGCCTCGGCAATCAGCGCATTGTGACCAACAAACACCATCGCCGAATAAACCGAAACCCAGCCAACCCAAACTGCAGTGTGACTGGCGAGTCAGGGAGACACGAGAATTTTTTCACCCCTTTTTTCTTTTGGAGGCTCCAGCCAAAATGGCTAAGTCCACACCCCGTACCCGTCGCGCTGCCAGTGGCAGCCCGAGTGAATCATCCCACGACCATGAACGCGCTGCCGAGGCGTCCAGTGCTGTTGAGACAGCGCCTGAAAGCCCCCCGGCAACAACGGCCGCGGAGGCGCCGGTGGCAACCGGCCAGGATGTCAGTGCGTTCGATGCTGAAACCAACGCCAAATATGAGCAGGTCAAAGGCGGCAAGCTGTTTATTAAAGACCTGCAGCAGATGGATATTCAGCAACTGCATGAAATCGCCAGGGAAGAGAACATTCTCGATTACATCGGGATGAAGAAGCAGGATCTGCTGTTTAATATCCTGCGGGCACGCATCCGTCAGAATGGTTTGATGTATGGTGAAGGTGTCCTGGAAATCCTGCCCGATGGGTTTGGATTTTTGCGCAGCCCCGAGGTGAACTATCTGCCCGGGCCGGATGATATCTATATCAGCCCCAGTCAGATCCGCCGTTTTGGCCTGCGCAATGGCCATGTGGTTCAGGGGCAGATTCGCCCGCCCAAGGAATCCGAACGTTATTTCGCCCTTTTACGCGTCGAGGCGATCAATGGTGAAGACCCTGAGCGCATTACCGACACCAATAATTTTGAAGACCTGACGCCGCTGCACCCCAACCGCCGGTTGATTCTGGAGACCGATCCCAAGGAATTGAATATGCGGATCGTCGATCTGGTGACCCCGATCGGCATGGGTCAGCGTATGTTGATCGTCGCTCCCCCGCGCACCGGCAAAACCGTGCTGCTGCAGAAAATCGCCAATTCCATCAGCAAAAATCATCCTGATGTGGTGTTGATCATCCTGCTGATCGACGAGCGCCCCGAAGAAGTGACCGACATGAAGCGCAACACGCAGGGCGAAGTGGTCAGCTCCACCTTTGACGAGCCGACCAGCCGCCACGTGCAGATCGCTGAAATGGTGATCGAAAAAGCCAAGCGCTATGTCGAGTTTGGCAAGGATGTGGTGATCCTGCTGGATTCCATCACCCGTCTGGCCCGCGCGTATAACGCGGAAGTGCCGCATTCGGGCAAGATTCTGTCCGGCGGTGTCGATGCCAATGCCCTGCAGAAACCCAAGCGGTTCTTCGGCGCTGCCCGCCAGATCGAAAGCGGCGGTTCGCTGACAATCCTGGGTACCGCCCTGGTGGATACCGGTTCCAAGATGGATGAAGTGATCTTTGAGGAGTTCAAGGGAACGGGCAATGCTGAGCTTCATCTGGATCGGCGCCTGGTGGATCGTCGAATTTATCCGTCGATCGACATCAACAGCTCCGGTACGCGGCGCGAAGAGTTGCTGCTTGACCCCAAGGAGCTGGAGCTGGTGTATCGTCTGCGCCGGGTGCTGTCGGATATGAATCCGGTCGAGGCAATTGAGCTGCTCAAGGGCAGGCTGGAAAAGGTTCCCAGCAATGCCCAATTCCTGATGAGCATGAATCTGGACTGATTCAGACGAAAAGTGAATATTCAAATCGAAAGATTTGATGTGATCCCAAACGCGCGCCGGACAGACGACCTGTCCGGCGTGCGACTTTTTTGGGGTTATTCATCCAGCGGATCAACCGGCAGATAACTGGTGACGTTGAACTGCTCCGCCGGGCCAAGCGTGATGGTGATGGCGCCGACTTGACTGGTGCGCAGATGCGGCACGGTCACCAGATCATCAAAATCGCGCTGGTGCTGCGTCAATCTTCGCCCGTTGGAGGAAACGATCTGCTGCGGGTTCACCGCTGCCACAAATTCAGCCGTGGTCCTGGTGCTGCTGCCATGATGCGGAGCGATCAGAATCTGAGCCTGAAGATCAGCGGCATTATCGAGTAGTTGCCGCTGGGCTGCAGCTTCAATATCACCGGTAAACAGCACCCGCTGGTGATGATGTTCCAGGCGCAGTACCAGCGATGTATCGTTGGCGCTGGCGGTGAATCTGGGATCCGGCCAGAGTACGTTCAGCTGTGTATTGGCTGTCAGCACAAAATTTTGACCAGCGCTGACAATGTGCGGAACAGGGCCGTTTTTGTTCAGGCGGCCCATCAGACGGCTGACTGCCGGTGTGGCTGTGGTGCTGTCGAAAAACTGGCGAGCCAGATAAACGTTGCTGACGGTGTAGTGGGCAAGCAGATCAGTCGCTGCGCTGAAGTGGTCATAATCGGCGTGTGATAAAAATAATCCGTCGATATGCCGAATACCGCGGCTGCGCAAAAAAGGTTCAATGCTGCGTCCAAATGGATCAGGCAGCGATGATGATCCCGCGTCGATGATGTAGACCCGGCGGCCAGGCAGCTCAATAACCGCGCAGCTTCCGGCACCGATCGGCAGGATGGTAACGCGCACCTGATCGGTAGTGTCGCTGCGGTGCAGATCATCAAAACGAACAAGGAACGCCACGACAAAAAAAGCGACAGCCACTGCGGTCCATGCAATAACCCGGCCCCGGCGCGCAATTGACTGCTTCCAGTTCTGCACCAGCAATAAGTTGCCGTTATTCGTGCAGCTTGTCCAGTTGCAAGGTGGTGGGACTGGCAAAGCCTGTCATATCGCCAGCCGGGTAATCCAATCGCCATCAATAGCGCAGCGCAATCGTGCCACGGGTGGCCGACGGTCTATTCAGCGCCGAAATGCGGGCAGGCATAAAAGGATCAGGCAGATCAGGATGGGGACCAGCCTGGCCCAGGCGGGCAGACGGTCACGGATGGACGCGACGCGCAGGGGAAGCAACATCGCTAGATAGTAAATGACGATGAACAAAACCGAAGGAGCCGGCAGCGGCAGGTCACTGTTGGGGAGTTTTTCCAGCAGGTCAACCGTGTGGCGCATCAGTGCAATCGGCCAGGTGGCGATATCTGCCCAGACGCCGGCCAAACTCGGCAGGAGCAATGAGAGGATCACCTTGAACAACCCGCCCAGCAGGGATAGAAAAACCAGCGGAGCCAGCACGATCGAACCGATGACCGCCCACGGATTCAGACGATCAAAGTGATACGAAACCATCGGCAGCGAAACCAGCCATGCCGTCAGGGCGCCGGCGAAAATCAGTTGCATGTAATTGATGGTTGCGCGCCGGATGATTGCCATCTGGCTGCCGGTTCTGGGCACGATGGTCACATCCAATGGATCGTGGTGCTGAAAAACTTCCGTTACCGGGCCGGTCAAAAGGATCAAACCGAGCACCGTGCCGAAGGAAAGTTGAAAGCCGGCGTTGAACAGGTCCAGCGGTTGATAGATCAACATGGCCAGGGCACTGAGCGCCAGAAGCTGCAGCATGTCGATCGATCGGCGGGCAGCCAGGCCAATACCGACCGACAGGCACAGCAGCACCGCCCGCACCACCGGCGGCGAGGGGAGCGTCACCGTTCCGTACAGCAGAATAAATCCACCGGTGATTAGCGCGGCGATGCGCGGCGATAAGCCCAGCAGGCGACACAGCAGCAGAATAAATCCACCCAGCACCGCCACGTGCATACCGGAAATCGCCAGATGATGGCTGGTACCAGTGCGGCGAAACTGCTCCTGTATATCGCGCAACTCCGGATCAGCATCACCCAGCAGCAGCGCGCCCAGCAGGGCGTGATCGAGCGAATGATCCTGCTCAAACCCCATCGCCAGCGCATTGCGCGCCCGGCGGCGCAAATAATCCAGAAAAGAAAAGCCGCCTTCATGCAGGATGGTCACACCCGCTGGCGCGCGGATTTGCAACGTGGTCAGGATGCGCTGCTGACGGTAATAATTCGCCCAGTCAAATCCACCGGCGTTCATCGCCGAAGCTGGGCGCTGGATCATTCCGGTGGCGCGCACGATCTGACCGGCGCCAAGTGAAGGATGCGGTGGCGTAACCTGCACCGCTATTTTACCGCCGGTTGCCTGCCATCCCGTCTTCAACTCCACCCGTTGAACCGAAGCACGAAAAACCTGCCGGGGTGGAAGCGGCCAGAACAGCTCAAACGCGCCACTCAGATTACGCGGCGGATCATCGATGCGCATTTCCACGTTGACGAGTGTTGGCGTTGGGCTGGTGTACTGGGCGATGTCGTCCTGGTCGAATGCGTAGTCGCGCAACTGGGCGTGAAGCATCCCCAGAATAACCATCGTCATGCCCAGCAGGATCGTGGCGGATCGGGTGTGCCGATGCAGCACGATTGCCCCTGCCAGTAGCGCACTGGCGATACTGATCCATAACCACGGTTGATGCACCGTACTGGTGTGAAGCGCGATACCCACGATATAGGCTAGCGCAACGCCGATGGCTGGCCGTCGCCAGAGTTGTTGCCGGATGCCTGCAGGCTGAGCGGATGGTTCGCGCATGGCGGATTGGCTGGTTATGTTAACTCTAGTGCCCGGCGCCTTACCAACTATTGATCAGCCCCAGCGAAATGGCATGTTCCGCAATTTCACGGCTGTCACTGACCAACCGCATGGGTACGTCCAGCGCCTGAACCTGGCGGGCAATGGCAAGGACACGCTCATCGCGCTTGTGGACGCGGTGCGGTTCGATATTACGGATATAAACGGCGGCGATTCGGCCTCGATGCGTACGAACGACTTCGTGATAAATCCGGGCGTCCTGCTGACCGGAATCGCCAATGAGAATAAAAGGCAGGTGTGGGTAGGCAGCCAGAATGCGCGAGGTGTTTTCCAGTTTCTGCCAGTGGCTGCGGGCGCGGGTCAGCCGGCGGGCCAGACCAATATCGCGCAAAATCAACGGGCCGGCAGGAATGTCGTTGAACTGAAGAAACGCCTGCAGCAGGTTGTGAAGATTCCACGAGGAGCTGGAAACATAAAAAATCGGATTGCGTTGGGCGTTGGTTGTTTTAGTCCCGCCATTTTCAAAGGCGTGGTACAACCGCGCAACGGCCTCCAGCGGCTGGCGCGTGCGGGCATTGGCCAGCACGGTCAACCCCAGTGCAACCAGTGGATCAGCCAGGTGGGTATGGATGACCGTGTCGTCCATATCACTGATCACACCGAAACGCGCTGTTGGCGACGGGATCAGGATATGACCCGTGGCGCTGACTGTCCCGCATTTGATCTGCACATCATGCCAGCCCGATGCTGGTGGGGTGGCAGGCTCGAAAACGACGTTGAAATATCCCTCTCTGTCCGTGGCGATCTGGATCGTCTGGCTGCCCCAGGTGCATTGGACGGGAACATTGGGAACTTCTGCCGTCACACAACGCTGCCAGGTGGACATGAGATTGGCCCACCAGTGATTTACGGCATTGCGCGGCAGGCGCAGTTGATCGGACAAGACCCGCCCGCCAATCCAAGCCGCCTGGGCATTGCCATAACCGGTGAATGCCCTGATCTGTTTGGCAGCACCCTGACCAACAACGCATTTTAATCGATACCAGCTTCGATCCAGACCATCTTCCAATCGGACCAGCGCATTATCAGGCTGCGGCGGTTTGCCGGCATGCGGTAGAAGATGGGAAAAATCGGCCGTCGGATTCACATTGGTCGGTTGGGGTCATAGTGCTGCAATACTGCCAAGACACACTTGCGGCTTGACTGACTGGCCATGCAACCAATCAGCCAAGCCGTAAGTAAATGTCACACCGGAACTATGGATTTTGCGACTGCTCCGAAGAAGCCGGTGGATTTTCATCAGGCGGCGAACCCTCACTGGTCGGCGGAGCCTGTGTCGTATCGACATGCGCCTGATTGGCTGATCCAGACGCCGGGGCGTCGGATGCAATCGACGAACTGGCCGGCGACGGTTCAGCGCTGGCCGGGGCGATGTCGGTGAAATCATCGTCCACCTGCTCGACGTAGACATCATCCATTTCCGTGTTATCGACCTCACGCCGCATCAGGTAATAAATGATGGTGTTGGCTGAGAAGTAGAAAGCGATGGCAAAGGCGCCCAGCAGGGCGATGAGCAGATAATTCCAGATCGCGACCATCCATGCCCCGGTTGCTTCACCGGCACCCAGGGTCAGGGTGCTGAAATCATACGGCAGGTTCGCCCAGGTTGGCTTGGGCCACATTTCCAGCCAGGCGTCGCGACCATTGTACGCGGTCTTGAACAGACCGCAGTCGATGAATCGGTGCGACAACAGCAGCGTCAGGAAAATAAACGATCGCACGAACAGATAAGTGACAGCTCCGTAAACCAGCGCCACCGCGGTGTACAGCGCCATGCGCCACGGACGGGCATAGAGATAGCTGAAGCTGCGGCTGATGGCGTCGAAACTGTCCGAGCCTTCCACGGCGATGGTCGGATACATCAGATTGAATCCGCCAATCAACCCCAGCAGCACCAGGGTCATGATAAAACCGGCGGCCAGCGCCAGGAAGAAAAACAATCCCAGGATGATCGGCCCGATGAAGGGAATGCTTCCGACCAGTCCCAGCACAAATACCGCAACGCCGATACCCACGATAATCAAAAGCGGGATGATCGGAGCAAACACAAAACTCAACAGTTTGCTGAGCGAGAATTTCAGCGCTGCCCGTACGGATATTTTTTCATCACGGGCAACATGCACCGCAGCAATACGGGTGATGGCACCGCCGAAAATGGCCCAGACAATCAGAAAATAAACAAAGAAAATGACGAAGTAGACCGGGTGGATCATCAACAGCCACGACGGGCCAACCGCGACGAAGTTGTAGACGTTGCCCAGAATTCCGCCATTAAGCGCCCAGTTCCAGTCCATCACATTACCCACGAGGTTGTCCACCTGGGTGATCTCGTATTTGAAGAACGTGATGAACAGACCCTGGCCGCTGATCGCCTTGATGCTGTCCAGATCCGACAGGGCACCGGCATAGATGCCCTTGATGGCGGTGTCATGACGATCCTGCGCCTGCTTCAGGAGGTTTTTCTTTTCATCGCCGCTTTTATCCTTGGCGGCAGACTGATCTTTTTCGTACTGCTCCTGAGCTGATTTGAGATGATCTGCCAGGGTGAGCTTGATCTTGCCCTTGAGTTCCGAATAACGCTCACCACGATCCGCTGCTTTTCGCGCGTCTTCGCTGGGCGATTCATAAACCTTGTACTGCAGCAACAGACTCAGATAGCGATCAGCCACCATCTTGCGATCGATTTGGCGCTGCGCGTCCAGTTGTTTGCTGGTTTCGGGCTGGCCCATCAGCATCGCATAGCGGCTGACTTCGGCAGTGGTGGCTGAATACTTGTCCGGCCAGATGCAATCCAGCACGCGGCCACCGAAGTAGACTGCCAGTAAAAGCAGCAACCCAAGAATCAGTTTCGAGGGGTGAATTGCCACCCTGAAGGCACGAAACAGATGGGTAAAAGTAAAAGTCTGACGCCAGTTGATGCCTGATAAGGTCATCCGTTCATCCGCCATAGACGGATCTCCTTTCCCGAGTTAAATGAGCTGATACCAAGTATAGTTATACATTGCATTTAGTAAATACTGTCCAGTAAAAGTGAACAGTATCGCGCAAGAATTGTCCAGTGTTAAATTTTCGTCGCTGCAATGATGGTGCCGTCCCCACGATGATCGCGATGAATTGATACACTGACCAGCGAGCGATATTGTCTGTTTATGGAAGCGCCCGTGCCGACACCCTCTTTTGCCCGCCGACCGGTGATTGCGATTGTCGGCGCCGGCGCCATCGGCGCCTACTACGGCGGCCGTCTGGCTCAACATGGTCAGGATGTCCACTTCCTGTTGCGCAGCGATTATGACCAGGTGCGCGAGCACGGCTGGCATATCGCCAGCCATGCCGGCGATTTTTCGTTGTCGCCGCAGCAGTTGCAGGTCTACAGCGATCCGGCTGTCATGCCCCCGGCTGACGTGGTGATCGTCACCCTCAAGACCACCGCCAATCATCGCCTGCCTGAGCTGGTCGCCCCCTTGCTGCACCCGACCAGCCTGATCCTCACGCTGCAAAACGGCTTGGGAAATGAACAGATACTGGCTGATGCGTTTGGTGGGGCGCGTGTCTATGGCGGACTGGCGTTTATTTGTTGCAATCGCCTGCCGGGCGGTCAGATTCATCACAGTGCCCACGGTTTGATTCGTCTGGGTCAGTATGTCCCGCACCAACCGGATTATTCACGCTGGCTGGCGGGCCTGTTCAACCAAAGTCAGGTTCCCTGCCAGGCGATTGAGAATCTCGAGCTGGGACGATGGGAAAAATTGGTCTGGAACGTGCCGTTCAATGGCCTTGGCGCAGCGTTGGATTTAACCACGGATCGCCTTCTGGCCAGCCCGGCGGGTGAAAAGTTGGTCCGTCAGTTGATGCAGGAAGTGATCGATGCAGCGGGCGCTTTGAATTTGCCGCTTCCGGTGGCAATGATCGATCAGCAGATCGAAAAAACACGGCAAATGGCCGCCTATCGCACCAGCATGCAGGTTGATCGCCAGCTCGGCCGACCCATGGAAATCGAAGCGATTCTGGCCGCCCCAGCCCGCGCCGCCGCCGCAGCGAAAGCTGCCACGCCAGGGCTGGATTATCTGGTCGAGCTGGTGCGCACCATCGATGGTCAATAAACGGTCGAAAATACCGCGAAGATTCTCCTGATTCCGTTCAATACAGATCAAGTGCCTCACTGACATTCAACAGCGGTTAATATCGATAAAAACAAGAAAAACAGGAGAAATTCGAGGTGTTTCTGGGGTGATTTGACATAAAAAATAATTTTTCTTGTCTATTCTGATTTTTGGAGTATGATTAGCCCAGATTGAATTGACTGGTGTCGTTTTAAGGCACGGTTGATTTGACCATGTCCGTGAGTGCGAGAGAAGGAGAAAGGAAATGCATGACGGCCCGAAAACTCTCTGCATTTGCAGGTCTAACCCTGACAGCCATCGCGATAACGTCATTTATTAGCGTGCTGGCAGCGCGTTCGATGTCAGTCACCTATCCATCGGCTCAGATCCAGGCGGTAGTCCGCGACTTCAGCCTGAATAATCTTGATGGCGATGTCGTTCACCTGAAGGATTTTCGTGATCAGGTGGTTGTGGTGATGTTCACAGATCCACGCTGCCCTGTAACCAATCTCTACAACACACGGATCAATCAACTGGTCAGCACTTTTGCCGATAAACCAGTTCAATTCGTGTCGATCGTGTCAGGTTCAAAGGTGATCGACCCAGCCTTTTTGACCGAACTGCGTGTTCAGCGCCGCCTGCTCGACCAGAGGTTTCCAACACTGCTTGACCCAGCCAGCCAGGTTGCCCACTCCTTTGGCGTAACCCAGACCCCTGCATTTTATGTGGTCGGCCGTCATGGCGTGTTGCGCTATGCGGGTGCGCTTGACGATGACCGGCAGAATGTCAATGTCCGCAGGAACTATCTTCAGTTGGCGATTGATGCCACGCTGAACTACAGCGATGTTCAAGTGCCGGAAACAACCGTTAATGGTTGCCCCATGGTTCCTTGAAACCCCTCCCAGGCTGACGCACTGTTCCAATAATTGTGCTTTGATCTTAACGCCCGCAAGGCTGGAGGAGCTTGCGGGCGTTTGCTCGTTGATGGCCTTACGGATAAAACGTCATTATGGCAGAGCAAACCGCTAAACCGCTGGTGGCTGTGATCATGGGTTCCAAGAGCGACTGGGAGACAATGCGTCATGCCGCCCAGATGCTGGAGCAGTTTGAGGTTCCGCATGAAACAAAAATTGTTTCAGCGCATCGTACTCCTGACAGGCTGGCGGAGTTTTCGCGCCAAGCCCAGCAGCGCGGTGTGCAGGTGATTATCGCCGGTGCCGGTGGGGCAGCCCACCTTCCGGGAATGTGCGCTGCCCAGACACCGCTGCCTGTGTTGGGCGTGCCCGTGCAGTCGCATGCGCTCAATGGGATGGACTCTTTGTTGAGCATCGTTCAGATGCCGGCCGGCGTGCCGGTGGGCACTTTGGCCATTGGCAAAGCTGGCGCGATCAACGCGGCGCTGATGGCGGTTGCGATTCTGGCCCTGGCGCGACCGGAATTGATGGCACGTTTGAACCAATATCGTCAGCAACAGACGCAAACCGTTTTGCAGACAGAGCTGGAATAGTTTGTGTGGGTGAATTGATCGTTTCCGCCGGTGGCCGATTGATCTCGCCGCTGCGGGCATTAGGGAAAATCATCATTGCGTTCATCGCTGCTTATTGTCGGTACTTTGGCACTGCTCATCGGCCTGTTCTTCGGCTATACGATGCTGCAGACCAGCCCGGTCGTGGTGAAACCGCCGACGAGCCTCAGCGATGATCCGCTGATTGCTCCGCCGGATGATCCGCAGACGCTGATTGGCAGCGGCGAATCCGCCTGGGTCGAGATGCGCGATCAAAAATGGCGTGTCATCTCGCGGTTTCGCGCTTCGCGCTATGATCCCCGCAAAGATGGGCGCGTTCATGTGGCCGACCCTCAGGCGGTTTTTTTCATGTCCAACGGTCAACGCCTGCGTGTCAGTGGTCGCGATGGCATTGTTGCGATGTCGCGATTGCCTCAGCCCGGTGAAAATCCGCGCAATCTCGGCAGCGCCAACCAGGCACCCACCCGCGGCGAGCTGCATGATGTGCGCATCGATCTGTTCGACTCGCAACAGGCGCTGGATCAGGATTCGCCCGAAAATCCCACCCAGATTTTGCGCCTGACAATGGATAACGCTGCTTTTGACAATGAGACAGCCCGTATTTTTACCAGTGACACTGAAATTGATTCGCGCGCTGTTTCGGCGGATCGCGTGCCGGTGGTTGTGACAGGTCGGGATTATGATTTTTCCGGCCAGGGGCTGACCCTCCGCTGGAACGAAAAAGATCGGCAGCTCGATTTTCTGGAAATTGCGCATGGTGACCGGCTGGTTATTAAAAATCCCCAGGTTCTTCAGCGCACGTCAATCAGCCACCAAACCCGGGAGGTCTCAGCGTCGGCTTTGCCGGTTCAGTTCTCCGCTTCTGACAGCCCGACCGCCTCTGGCACCGCTGGCAACAACCGCCCGGCCATTCAACTGGCGGTCGCGGATCATTCTATTGCTGCCGGTCGCGCAATGGGTGACGCGATTGCTGCCGATCAGCAACAGCAAACCGATGTTCCTCAAGCTGCGCCGGCCTACCGCGCAACCTTTACGGAAAATGTGCGCATTCTGCGCAGCCAGGTGGAAACGGCACGGGCTGATGAACTATTCGTTGATTTTAATCTGGGGCATGCCCGTCAAGCGCTGACGAACGAGAAAACCGCGACGCAGCCTGCTGCAGAATCGACTGCGGCACCAGCCGCTGCGCCAGCAACACGCGCCGGCGCAATCTCGCCAGTGCCACCCTCATCGCCGTCAGCGGATGAACCAACAACCGAAACACAGCCCATTACGATCTTGTGGACCGGGCCGCTGACCGTCGAGATTTTACCCGAGAATGCGCCGCAGCCTGCCGCCGGTGCGGCCAACATCCATATGGTTGGTTCGCCCCTGCAACTATTTCAGGAAACCGCCCGCCTCCAGGCGCGTTCCATGACCTACGATACCTCGGCGGAACAATTGTCACTCGATGCCTCGGATATTTATCCGCTGGTGATGGATGATGGCAAGGGCGCAACCGTTGAAAGCCGGTCGTTGCTCTACTCGTTGCCCAATCGCACGGTTACATTCAGCGGCCCCAGCCGCGCCCTCCTGCCGATTCGCTCAGCCACGGTCGCCCAATCCCAGGTTCTATCCGCCCGCTGGAATCAGCAGTGCATCTTGCATTTGGCTGACGGCAGGCTTGAATCGCTGGTAGCCCGACGTATCGAACTGGTCGGCCAGGTCGATGTGGATCATCCACTGGTCAAACTCAAGGCTGACCGTCTTGATATGCTGATGGATGATGGGGCAGACCCGATTGATAATGCAGTGCCTGATCACGCTCAGTCGCCAACCGCACCTTCTGTCGAGCGGATGCAGCTCAAGCAACTCACCGCCACCGGTCAGGCGTGGTGTCAGATTCTCAACGAGCAACAGGTTCAGCAAACGATCTCCGCTGATCAACTGATGGTTTCAACCCAGGCTGATACCAACGGGCGGCTGTTTGTCCGTCAGGCGCAGGCGGACGGGAACGTCGTTGCCAGCGATTCGCGACAGACATTCAAAGCCGGGCATTTAATTGCCACACTCCTGCCCTCGTCAGCTGCGGCAACGGACACCGACATGGTTGCCGGTGGCAAAACGCCTTCGCCAGCGAAGTCGGTGTCGCCGGCTGCGCTGCAACGGGTTGATCTGGAGCATTTCGTGGCGATGGACGGCGCGCACTACACGAGCGTTGATGGCAAGCAAGCCTCGGCGGATCAGATCGAAGTGTTGATGACCGCTGGCCAGCCGTTTATCACGTTGCTGGGCAATGCCCGGGTGAGTGACGGCGCCAATAGTCTCACCGGCCCGCAGATTCAGGTGGCGTCGGCTGAACAGAAAGCCACCATCATCGGCGCTGGTACGCTGCAGGTGCAGGGGGATGCGATCCAGCCCGATCAGGCTTCGCGCAATGAACAATCTGCTGATGTCCACCCATCGGCCCAGCCGGTTACAGTACAGTGGCAGCAAGGCGTGGTGGTGGATGGCAAGGCCAATCGCATTGATGTCAATAAATCCGTTGTGATTACGACGGCACAGGCTGATGGCACGACGCATACCATTCGCGGCGACCAGTTGGTCATGCTGCTGCAGGATGCCCCAGCCGATCGGGCGCCCAAAAAATCGGATCAGCCAGACCGCCCGCTTCTGGCAGATAAAGTGGTGCGCTCGGCCACACTCAGCGGCGAAGTTACTGTTGACTCGCTGCGTACCGGTGAAAAGGATGAGGTTTTGCGCCGCTTCATATTGCGCGGGCGCGTGTTGGTTTACGATCTTCTTGCCCGCACGATGACGATTGACAGCCCGGGCAGGCTGTTGTTTGAAGATCATCCATCACCGGCTGCGCTGGCTGCTCATCCCGATCAGGACAAACTGGCTGGCGCTACCGCGATGAGGTGGGATAAGCGGCTGGTCTATGAGGAAACAGCCGGCACGATCACGATGCAGGGGGATGTTCTGATCAATCATGAACCCGAGGCTGGCGGACATCAAAGCCAACCCGGATTTATTTTGCAGGCTCAGACCGTGACAGCGCAGATGCTCCCGTCAACGGCTGCGCTTGCCAGCAAACCATCAGCTGTGATTGTCGGTGATTCTTCCATCACCCCGCGCCAGTTGCAGCGTTTCGTCGCCCAGGATGAAGTTCAGTTTTCCTCCAGCGGGATTGATCTGGAAGCGTCGCAGGTTCAATACGAACCGGCCGCCAGTTTGATGATTGCAACCGGTAGCGACACCCGGCCCGTGCGCATCAGCCGCGGTTTGTCCACCGGTTCCTTCGGCATGGCTCGCTATAATCTGCGGACCAATCAGTTGCAGGTTACGGATTTTCGCGGCAATGTCCGGTAGCAAATTCGCTGGGGAAGAATCTAATCCAGGGTTCGCCGATAGCGCGCAACGCCCACCGCCAGCGAGAGCACCAGAAACACACCGATCGGCCAGAGTTCAAACACAATATCCCCCAACCCACTGGCCTTAAGGGTAATGCCGCGCACAACGCGCAGGTAATGCGTCAGCGGCAGCATCTGCCCGATGGTCTGTGCCCATTGCGGCATGCCGCGAAAGGGGAACATGAACCCCGATAGCAGCAGCGACGGCAGGAAGAAGAAAAAGGACATCTGCAACGCCTGCAATTGATTTCGGGCGATGGTGGAAAAAGTGATGCCCACCCCGAGGTTGGCGCAGATAAATGGGAGTGAGATCGCCAGCAGCAGTAGGTAACTCCCGGTGACATATACATCAAAAATAAAATAGGCGGCCAGAAGGATCAGCCCCATCTGCACATAACCGACCAGTGTATAAGGGATAATTTTACCGATCAGTACTTCCAGAGGTCGTGTTGGCATCGCCAGCAGATTTTCCATCGTCCCGCGTTCGCTTTCACGGGTGATTGCGACAGAAGTAATCATCACCATGGTCATGGTCAGCACCACGCCCATCAACCCCGGGATGATGTTGTATTGCGTGATTGCCTCGGGGTTGTACAGACCATGCACGGCCAGATGAATCGGGCCATCGCTGGCATTAAGCGATGCCGTCGGCCCTTTCAAATCAGCCCGCAATGATCCGTTCATGATTGTTTTCATCGCCGCCAGGGCATTACTGGTAGCGGCGGGGTCGCTTGCATCGGCTTCGACCAGCACGGTGGGGCGGTCGCCGCGCAATAGATCGCGTGTGAAGTCGGGTGGAATGCTGATGACGAACTGCACCTGTCCGCGTGCCAGCAGTTGCCGGGCTTGGGTTTCACTGCTGGCCAGCAGGGTCAAATCAAAATAGCCGCTGTTTTTCATCGCTGACAAAATCGTGCGCACGTGCGGCCCGTCATCGGCTAGGAGGACTGCGGTCGGCAGGTGCTTGGGATCGGAGTTGATCGCGTAACCGAAGATGATGAGCTGTAACAACGGAATACCGATCATCATGCCGAAGGTCAGGCGATCGCGGCGCATCTGGATGAACTCCTTGACCAGAATCGACCAGAAGCGTGCTGGAGAGAACCACCCTTGGCGCATTATTGTCATGGCGCTGTTCATTGTGGCACCGCCTTGCGTGTCATGAGATGGACAAAGACATCTTCCAGCGAAGGTTCGACCTGCCGCCAGAAGTAAGGTTTGCGCTGATAAGGGGTGATTGCGCGATAAACCTCCGACGGGTTGATTCCGCTGACATGTAGCGAATTACCGAATACCGTCGCCTGCTCGACACCGGGTTGCCGTTGCAGTGGCGCAATCAGTTTCTGCAGGTCTGGCCCGTTTACCGCCCAGGTGACCAATTTCGAATCGGCGACCACCTCATCAAGCGATCCACGGGTCAGCATCCTGCCAGCAGCGATGAACGCCAGGCGGTGGCAGCGCTCAGCTTCATCCATGTAATGCGTGGTGATTAAAAAAGTCAGACCTTCTTCGGCCAGGGCATGGATTTCATCCCAGAACTCACGCCGGGCAACGGGATCGACACCCGCCGTTGGCTCATCCAGAAGCAGCAGGCGCGGGCGATGGATCATGCACGCCGCCAGAGCCAGACGCTGTTTCCATCCGCCCGATAGACTTCCCGCCAGTTGATGCTGACGATTTTCCAGCCCCAGCCTCCTCATGGCATCGTGCACCGCCTGACGTCGATGCGCAATGCCATACATGCGACCGATGAAATCCAGATTTTCCCGGATGCTTAAATCCTCCCAGAAACTGAACCGCTGGGTCATGTATCCGACCTGACGCTTGATCGCCTCGCTTTGCGTGATGACGTTGTGATCAAGACATATTCCGTGACCGTCATCCGGCTTCAACAAGCCACAGAGCATGCGAATGAAAGTTGTCTTTCCGCTGCCGTTTGGTCCCAGAAAACCATGGATTTCACCTTGGCGCACCTGTAGGTCGATGTGATCGACCGCCACCAGCGACCCAAAGCGCTTGGTCATTCCGCGAACATCAATTGCCAGGGCATCGTTCATGGCTTTAGCTCCACATCAACCGGTTGTCCGGGACGCAGTTTGACGGGTTGCTCGTCAGGCAGGGCAATTTCGATCATATAAACGAGTTTGGTGCGGCTATCCCGACTATAGATCACCGGTGGTGTGTACTCGGCTGACGGGGAGATGAATTTGACCGAGCCATCGATTGCGCCATTGATTCCATCGGCCGTTATGCGCGCCGGTGTGCCAACCTGTAGCTTGCCAGCCTGCTGTTCAGGGACAAACACGCGTACCTTGATATTTTCCGGCGGCAATAGCGCCACCACCGGGCGATTGGCGGGTACTTGTTCACCGACGCGATATAACGTATCGAACACCACACCGTCAGCGGGGGCGCTTTGCTGCTTCTGATCGACATTCCACTGGGCACGTTGCAAGGCCGCCTGCCGTGCCAGCGCTTCATTACGCGCAGCCTCCACCACATCAGCCCGCCCCCCCAGTTGCGCTGTCTGCAAATTGGCCGTTACTTCGGCAACGCGGGCGAGACTTTGGCGCTGACGCGCTTGCGCCTGCTGCAGTTCATCTTCCGAGGCATTGAATGTTTTACGAAGCTTTTCGATGCGCGTCAGTTCCGTTTGCGCGTAGGTCAGTTGGGCACTGGCCTGAGCGATCTGCGCACGCAGTGCCTCCAGTTCGCTGGGCCTGACGCCTTTTTGCAAATCCGCCAGCGTCGCTTGCGCCTGCTGCAGGCGCAGTGCCGCCTCATCACGACTGGCCACATCAGCGCTTCGTTCCAACTCGAATAATAGATCGCCCGCTTTGACCGTTGCCCCGCGCTGTACGTGCAGGTGTTCCAGTTCTCCACCCAGCGGCGCGCCAACATAAACATATTCCGCTTCGACATACCCCTGCAAAAGTTCGGGACTGCCCCGCTGACAGCCAGCCAGCAAGGACAGGGCAATCAATAAGATCAGCCGTGAATATTTCATGACGACCTGCCTTGGCGCACTGCCGCGCCGTCCAGGAAAAACTCTGCTGCCAGGATGAAGACATCGTGCGGACCAAGTTGAAACTTCATCAGCAATTCAGGTTCGAGCAGACGTTGAATGGCGCCGAGAAGCATCTGGATCAAAAGCGGGATGGATATATCTGAACGAATCAGGCGGGCCTTTTGCGCTTCGCCCAGCGCCTGTCCAAAATGTTCCTGGATAAGTGCGGAGCGACGTTGGTTCAACAGCTCATACAAGTCAGGGGTTTCACGCTGTAAATCGCGCAGGATGGCGGGATGGAATTCCTGAGCATGGCGCTGCAGCGTGGCGATCAATTCGGTCAGTCTGCTTCGAATGGTTTTACTTGAAGACTGATTGATTTGTTGCAAGTCTTGCTCAATGTCAGCCAGTTTTCGTTCCAGCACCGTTTCCAGCAACAAACGCTTGCTGCGAAACAGGGCATAAAACGTGCGCTTACTCATCCCCAGTTCGACCGCCAGGTCGTCCATTGTGACATTGCGGAAACCCTGTGCGAAAAATCGCTGTCTGGCGCCGCGAACCAGACGGTCATACCGATCATCATCCCTTGAAAATGACGAAGAGCGCTTAACTTTCATGTAGGTAGTATATGAAAACTTATTTAGTATTTCAAGTTTTATTTGAGATGTGATTTAATCGTCGGGATGGCGCGTGATCGGATGCGGATTATCTGATAAATCAGTCGAAATCAGATTTTGATCTCGTCGTCGCGCTGATAGGTGCGCAGGAGCTGCTCAAACTGTTCGGTGAAGACAAAATTATGTTCCGGGAAACTCAGACCGGCCATATTGCGATCGATGTGGCTGAACATCATGCTGATCTGGGCGATAAGCTGCTCGCCGGCAGGATGGCGCAATACGACCTGGCCGCTGGTGCTGGCGCCATGTTCGCTGAGCTGGTCGATGGTGGCGCGAAACTCGATGCAATCGCCGGGTCGGACCAACTGATGAAAGGTGGCGTGGCTGATCTTGGCCAGAACCACTTTTTCTGCAAACTGCCGCGCCTCGCAGACCAGGATTCCCGCCGTCTGGGCAAAACCTTCGACAATCAACGAGTGCGGCACGACGGGAAACGCCGGGTACAGATCGTGCAGATGTTCCTCCGCCAGCGACACGTTCTTGATCGTGACGGCCGACTGGCCTGAGACCAGCTCGATGATTTTATCGATCCAGATCCAGCGCATAATATTTGATCACAATCCAGCAGAAACGATTGCCATTTCGCTCCAGGGAGCAAACGACCATCAACCCACCTTGGTGGCGATGTAGTTCACCACGGTGTCAACCGTGAACTGGACGTTATTGACATCAGGGTTCTTTTCCAGCTCGGTGAAATCCAGGTGTGGCATGCGCTTTTTCATCTCCTGCATGCCCTGCGGTGTGATCCTGCCATTTTGCACATAGGCCGCGTTGGTGAACAGGTCTTCGGGGAACATCTCCCCGCGCGGAATCTTGATCCCAAATGCCTTTTCCAAACGGAAGGCGATATCGAGAAAGTCGATTGATTCAGCCCCCAGATCGCCGCGTAGCGTGGCGGTGGGCGTTACCTCATCGTCATCGACCCCCAGCGCGTCCACCAATACTTCCTTGACCTTCGCGAAAATCTCGTCACGATCCATAGCCATTGTGTGTCCCTTTCGTGGGCGTAGTAGCTTTTGTTCCCGGCTTGCAACTCATTTGATTGCACGGTTGCCGCAATCGTCAACGTCAAACAGTATGAACAGGTTATATCGGATTATCACGCGCGGCTGTAGTGGGTTTGATCACATCCCAGCGTCGGCGCGTATGAGCCAGTAGTTTGGCGTCAGTCTCCGCCAGGCTCGCATCATGCTTGGACAGGTTGAAATAAGCCAGCTCGATCCGCGCCTGCACGGCGGTTGTCTGCCCGGTCTGGCCTGTGGCCCGGAAGCTGACACCACCTTCAGTATCCTTCACAAACTCGACTTCCAGTCGCAGATTATTACCCGGGGCGACAAAATTTCCATATTTAACGTTGCGCGCCTCTTTCAAAACTGCCACTGAACAGGCAAAGCCGCGTCGCTGATGCAGCAGCCACCCGGCGGCCTGCGTAATGGCTTCCAGCATCAGCACCCCGGGCAAAACCGGGAAGCTGGGGAAATGGTCGGCCAGATATTCTTCAGCCAGCGAAACATACTTGACCGCCACGATGCGATCAGCGTTGATGGATTCGATCTTGTCGATGAGTTCAAATTTCACATATCCGCCTGTCAGGAACCATTTGGCCAGCTTGAAGGGGGACTTTTATCGGCCAATTGCTGACAATTCAAGCATCGCGACACCGAATTATGGCCAATTTTGACATTTTTTCCGTTCGCCTTGACGTTATCGCTCGGTTCCCTCATAATATGCGGCTCTTAATTTTCTGATGGAGATTACCGCGATGTACGCGATTATTGATAGTGGTGGACAACAGATCAAGGTGACCAGCGGCCAGACGATCCGTATCGATCGGGCGGTTGGCGAAGATGAAAAGCAGGTCACGTTTGACCGTGTGCTGCTCATTGGCGGCCAGGGCGAAGCTCGAGTCGGTGCCCCGACCGTAGCCGGTGCCAGTGTGGTGGCTGAGGTGCTACGGAAGGTCAAAGGGCCGAAGATTGATATTGTAAAGTATCGTCGGCGCAAGGG
>WBZR01000120.1_pt3 | contig 22505 bp, 21 predicted proteins | sample 5204231 | NCBI WGS metagenome assembly WBZR01 (sample SAMN12412403, study PRJNA552823) | activated sludge metagenome | isolation source: activated sludge from anammox sidestream of wastewater treatment plant... | place: USA: Virginia | collected 2017-08 | reverse complement strand
GGGGCTCACCTATGAGGAGATCGCCGAAGCCACCGGCGCGCCGGTGGGAACCGTGAGATCAAGGATCGCGCGGGGACGAACGCTCTTGCGAAAGCAGTTGGAGACCTATGCCCGAGAGGAGGGCTACCTAGGAAAATGAACGATACGACCGAACTCATGAACGCGCTCGCCGACGGCAACCTGTCGGGCGAGGAACTCACCAAGGCGGAGGCGCTCAAGCACAACGATCCTGCCGCGGCCGCCGAGTTCCAACGTGCGACCCAAGTCCGAGAGGCCTTGGCCTGCAAGTGTGCCAGCAACCCCGACCCCGAGCTCTGGAAGTCGTGTGTCCGCCGACTCGACGAGCTCGACCGGGTCTCCAAGACCGAGCGGTTCGTCTCGAAATATGCATGGGGCCTATGTGCGATCTTTCTAGTCGCGCTCCTCTCCGCCGCCGGAATCAACCGGATCCATGGGGCGGGCACTGTCCCGAGCTCGAACATCGCCGGGCTCTACACAGGCCTTACACCCATGGGGTCGCAGGCGCCGTCCACCGCCGCGGAGAACGTCCGACAAGCCGTAGGCATCGCCCCGAACCGGATTGACGAGCTCGAAGCGCGGGTCATTGACCTCGCCGTGGGCAACGTTGGCGGGCGCAGGGCGGCGCGGCTCACCATGCACGACGGTGAGGGCCAGGTCGTTCTCTTCGTCCTCTCGGGTGCGAGCGAGGTCGAGGGTGTGAACCGCACGATCGGCAACGGTTTCTGCTCTGGCGCGATCAATGGCCGGGCCGCGATCGCATGGCAAGACTCGGGCTATCTGCTTCTGGTCACCGCAGACCGGACTGAGCAAGAGTTGATCCAGGTCGCTAAGACCCTACGGTCCACCCGTTAGCAAGAACGCCACCGCCCTCGTGCTACAATCTCACCGCCTAGGGGTGTAGCTCAGCTGGTAGAGCAGCGGTCTCCAAAACCGCAGGTCGCGGGTTCGAATCCTGTCGCCCCTGCCACCCATTCGCCGCGCACTGGGTGTTCCCGACGCGGCCAGGGTTCCCTAAGGCACAATCCAGCCATGAGACGCGCCTTCGTCCCACTCCTCCTCGCGGTGCTCGCGATCGCGGGATGCCAGCAACAGGAGATCGTCGGCGGAAAGAAGCGCGAAGGCACGGTCAACTCCGTAGTCAGCCTCGCACCCGGTGTTACCGACATCCTCTTCAAGGTCGGAATGGTCAGCCTCATCCGCGGCCGGACCGCATCGTGCGACGTCAACTATGGGATCGGCTCCGCCGCCATCGTCGTCAACGGCACGACTCCCAACTATGAGAAGATCGTCGCCCTCCAACCCGACCTCGTCGTCTATGACGCGACGCTCTACTCCCCCGCCGAGATCGAGAAACTAAAGTCGCTCGGGCTCAAGACGCTCGAGCTGAAGGCGAACACGGTGGAGGGCCTCGTCAACTTTCTCTATGAGATCGGCAAGGCGACCGCAGCGGAGAGCAACGCGTCGAACCTCGCCGACAAAATCCTCTCCGCCAGGGTCAATGCCATGTCCCAGGCCCAGGAGCCCCGGCCACAGGTCGCCGTGCTCATGGCCGACGGGAGCCTCTATGCCGCGGGCAAGGAGAGCTTCATCGCGGACGTCGTTCGCTCTGCCGGCGGCGATCCGGTCGGTCCGGAAGGAACGACGTTCGTCCAAACGTCCCCAGAACAGTTGCTCAAACTGGCTCCCGACGTTGTCTTCACCCCCAACGGCTCTGGCCTCAAGCTCCTCGGCAACCCCCAACTGGCTAGCTTGCCCGCAGTGAAGGCAAAGCAGGTGTACGAGGTGGACGACAAGACGCTCTTGAGGGTCAGCACCCGCATCGAGACGTTGATCGAGCCCATGTCCATCCGGCTTCGCGAGGCCAAGGTGAAGGCGCGATGAGCCAGACCGCCGAGATCGGGGTATTCGGGGGATCCGGCTTGTACAGCCTTCTGGAGGATGTCCGCGAGGCCAAAGTGGACACTCCGTACGGTCCACCAAGCGACTCCGTCTTCCTCGCACAGGTCCATGGTCGCAAAGTGGCGTTCCTCCCGCGGCACGGCCGACGGCACACGTTGCCGCCTCACATGGTGAACTATCGGGCGAACGTATGGGCGATGCACAAGCTCGGCGTGCAGGTCGTCGTGAGCCCTTGCGCCGTGGGATCCCTCCAGCGCGATATCGAGCCCGGCCATTTCCTGGTCGCCGATCAGTTCGTGGACCGGACGAGCGGCCGCAAGGACACGTTCTTCGACGGACCCGTCACCACCCACGTCTCTCCTGCCGAGACCTACCATCCCGAGCTTCGCAGGCTCGCGGTGGAGGCGATCCAAAGGGCAGGGATCACGGCGCACGACGGCGGTACCGTCGTCGTGATCCAAGGCCCGCGGTTCTCCACGAAAGCGGAAAGCACCTGGTTCACTCAGATGGGTTGGCAAGTGATCAACATGACCCAGTATCCCGAGGCCTATCTTTGCCGCGAATTGGGGATGGGTGTCGTGAACATCTCCTTGGTCACCGACTTCGACTGCGGGGTCGTGGCAGGGGTCGAGGCCGTTACCGCGCACAACGTGCTCGAGGTGTTCCAAGCGAACTCCGCCAAGGCGCGCACCGTGATCCTCGACTTGATCGGTACTCTGCCCACCGACCTGGCCCCGCTCGCGGACAAGGAGTCCCTACGCTTCACGCGAGGGGACGGCCACGCCGTGGCAGCGGAGGATCTCCGGCTCTTTGAGTAAAGTCTAACGCATGACCGCGCTCCTCCTCGGCCTGCTCCTCGGCCCGCAAGACATCCCGGTCGAGACCGTGGACATCGCAGGGCGGGCGGCGCCGTTGGTGTTTCCAAGCGCACCAGGCCCGTGCGGGCCGTGGACGGCCCACATCGAGAGTGGCGGGTTCAAGTACGAGGTCACTGCGGACGGCAAGCTCGGTCGGAAGTACGTGCAGGACGGTGGCTGGGGCGATATCAAAGCCCGGTGGAACGCCGCCAAGGCCGCCCCTGGGAGGCGGCCGATCCACATCAAGGTGATCGTCCCGACCAGGGTCTTCATCCTGGACCTAGGAAAGGACGGCATCGTCTCCCAGCGTCGGGGCTTTATCGAGAGGCCCGCGCTCGACACCGTGTTTCGCTCCCTTGCCCTCCTCAAGGCGATGATTGACGGCTCGAGCGAAGGGACGGTGGACACCCGGTTCGAAGTCGTCACCGACGACGACCCGAGGTTCCTCACGAAGGGGCCGATCGGGACTGCCCTCACCCTCGAAGAGATCGTGCCAGACCTTGCCGCCAAGATCAACGGGGCCGCGTTCCCGACCGACGATGGCGCCTACCACGGGCCCTATACGGGAGCGTTCGTCATTCACGCCGGTCTCTCCGGCACCGCGAGGGACTTCGACATCGGCCACACGCCGGTGACCTTGATCCCTTACTTCGGCCTCGACGGGCTCGCCCCCGATGACGCGCTCGCTACCACGATGTACGGCTCCTTCCGCAGGCACGTCGGCATGCGGCGGACCAAACAGAGCCTCGACGCGGCCACCGAGGTCACGTCGGAACCGACCGTGGACGGCGGGCCGACCTGGAGGGCCTGGCTCTCCACCCCGGAGGGATTCACAGGCATGGCGCACACGGGAGACAGCACCGTGAGGCAACCAGGGCTGCAACCTGTGAGGCTGGAACACGCCGATCTCCTCGTCGAGAAGGGCGCACAAGTCGCGTCCGAGGGTGTTTTTGGACTTCCCGACCCGTCCGTGCTCATGGAGTACCCGTCGAGCTTCGATCCTCAAGCTCTCGCGGTGCCTGGCAGTGAGCTGCCCCCGAAACAACCGAGCCCGAGGGCGGTGGGCCTCCACGACGTGAAAATCGGGGACGAGGAAGGAACTTTCGTGATCGAGCGCCAGAGCCGCCAATGCCGTGGCTATGCGACCTTCCTGGTCTCGTCTTCTCCGGCTGTGTCGTTCTCGGTCAAGGCTTCGGGCACGGAGGCCTGGTATGCGACCGCTCTCTCCAGCACGGGGAAGAAGGCAGAAACCTTGATCGCCGGGTTGGATCGAGTTCCAGGCGAGGCGGGCCCGGATCGAGCGGCAATGGCACCGCTCATCGCTGCGGACTCGGAATGGCACGAGGTCAAGCTCGTGGGGGCGCCCCTCGGACTCGAGGACATTGTGGAGGTGAGAATCGGGGCCGCAGCCGACTCGTGGATGTTTGAGCGCGACGATCCTGGCCCTGGCATCCTGGGCGTCACCTCGCCCGTGGCCGCACAGGGAGAGCCGACCCCGCCCCTTCCCCGTCTCTCCGCCGATTCCCGGTTGGTGGCCCTCGCTGGAATCCATGCGCCCGTCAGCGCATCGGACACGGCGTTGATCACGGCTGCCCTGGAATCCCCTGCGACGGATATGAAGCTCAACGCCCTCGCGGCCATCGGCCGCGCTCAGGTGCCGGGGTTCCTGCTCGCACTGAACGAGCAGGCCAAGAGCGCACTCGCGTCCACGAGCTTTCTCGCGATCCAAGCCCTTGCCGGGCGCACCGATCCCGAGTCTCAGGCCGTCCTCTTCGAGTCGCTAGAACGAGCACCGTTCGACCACGGTCGGAAGTTCGTTCTCGATGCATACCGCGGCAGATTCGCAGAAAGCATGGCGGCGGTCGTGAGCCAGATGGGGGTTCGAAGCTGGAGCACCCGGCTCTCCGGAGTGCTCGCCCTGGGTCAGATGAAGGGGCAGCCTTCACAGATCCTTCTCGCCACCTCCTTGGCCGAGGAGCCCGACCCTTCCGTTCGCCTAGAGACCGCCCGACTCCTGGACCCGAAGGTCGGTCTCGTGGCCCGTAGGCTCCAGTACTCGGCATTGAACGACCCGAGCGAGGCCGTGAGGGTCGAGTGCCTTTCGAAGCTCTTGGACGCTGAGGACAACGGCATCCTTCGCGATGCGCACAACGGGGTGCGGGACGAGTCCCCCGTCGTCCGGGTTCAATTGCTCGCCAAGATCGCCGCGCGAAAGACCGATGCCGACCGGCCCGCCCTGCGCCTTGCCGTCACCGACCCCATGCCGTTGGTCCGCAGTCTCGCCCTCCGGGCCTTTGCCGCCCAGCCGGGCCCGGTCAAGCCCGAGGAGGTGGCGAACGCAAAGGACGACCCAGACCCGATGGTCCGCGCCGCATACACCGACCTCGCAAGGGCGAAGGGGTTCTAGCCGTGCCAGAACTCATCGTCCTCGGCTCCGATCACGCGGGCTTCCACCTCCGAAAGGCGATCGTCGCCCACTTGGCGGGCCAGGGGATGGAAACCTTGGAGCTCGGCGCGCCGGACGAGTCGCCCTACGACTATCCCGACGCAGCATTCCTCGTCGCGGAGGAGATCGCCTCGGGCCGCGCCGAGACCGGGATCCTGGTTTGCGGCAGCGGGATTGGAGTCTGTATCGCAGCAAACAGGAACCCTAGCGTCCGCGGAGCCGTTTGTTGGAATACGGAGTCTGCAAGACTTGCCCGCGAGCACAACGGGGCGAACGTGCTGTGCCTCGGGGCTAGGCTGATCGCAGAGGATCTGGCGCTCGAGATCGTGGACGTGTTCCTACGGACTAGTGAAGATGTCAGTGACCGGCATGCTCGCAGACGCCGAAAACTAGAGGGGCCAGGCGCGTTGGCCTGACCCTGGGCTTTGGTGCAATGAATTGAACAACCCTCGCCGAAACGTCGTTCCTATTCTCGGCCTCCTCGCGGTCGTGGCAGCGTTCGTGGCCGGGAACGAGGCAAGGACGCGCCAAGATGTGGGCAGGAGCATCAGCACCCTTCAGAACCTGGGCGTTCGCTCGATCATCGCCGCCAAGGACGACGTGCGGCCGGTCGGCGAGGCGGAGTTCTTCTTCCAACTCACCCTCCTGCTCGAGCGCGAGTACGTTGACCCAGTCAACGATGAGACGGCCCTCGCGAACGGTGCGATCCGGGGGATGGTGAACGGTCTCCTCGAGCCGGAGTCGAGGTTCCTCGATGCCGAAGCCTTTCGAGCCCATGAGGACGCACTGCACGGCACCGTCGAGGGGATCGGTATCGAGACCACGCTTCGCTATGACGCGAAGACCCTGGAGGACGCCCGCGAGAACCTGCGCAAGGCCGACCCGCTCCTCATGCTTCCCGATCTCATCGTCACCACGGTCTTTCCTGGATCTCCCGCGGAGGCGGCAGGCATCCGCGCTGGCGACCGGGTCATCAAGCTCGACGGAAAGTGGGTCCTGTCTTACGAGGACATCAAGGCGATCCGGGCAGTCCGAGAACGAGCGGCACAAGGCAAGGCCAGCACCGAAGAGGTCACCGAGTCGCGCAAGGAGTTCCAAAAGCGCGCCGATGACGCCAAGCTCGCCGTCAAAGCCAGGGACGCCCTGACCACGGGCTTGGGAAAGCGCCACGAACTGAGCATTGTCCGAACCGGGAAACAGTTGGACTTCCAGGTCGTCACCGCCAAGACCCCGCGCCCGGCAATCCACAAGGCTCCGGATGGATCCGTCCGCTTACAGTTCGTCAGCGGGGCGGCGGACGCCCTTCGAGCCGCCCTGGATGCCGGTGCGACTGTGATTGACCTTCGGCAGAGCGGCATCGGCGATCCGCGGGAGATCGTGCCTGCGCTCTCCGCCGCCGCCCCGACCGGGCAGTACGGAGTCCTCGCTGCGGGGATGGCCGGCACTCCCAGGCCCTTGACCGTCGGGGCCGGGACAGAGCGGCCACCGTTTCGCCTCATCGTGGACCAGACCACCGAAGGCGCAGCTGAGATCTTCGCCTTGGCCCTGAAAAAGGCAGGAAGAGCGACGCTCACCGGCAAAACGGCCTCGCGGCCGTTCTATGTGGAAACAACGAAGCTTCCCGAGTCGAAAGGGTACACGCTGCTCACTGCTCGCTGGGCGGAGGGGGCGGGCAAGTGAAACGATTCGCCACCGTCGTCTTCGCCCTTGCCGTGATCGCGGCGGTGTTCTGCACGGGGTTCGCGTTCAGGGATCTCGCCTCCCGCAGGGAGGTCTCGCGCGACGCTTTCGCGAGGCTACTAGGGTTTGCCCCGCAGCCCAAGCAGACCCCCACCGCCCTCTTCACCCACGAATACAACGCGATCCTCGCCAAGTCCCTGGTCCCCATCAACGCGGAAGTGCTGAAGCATCGGGCCATGGAGGGGATGTTCGCCTCGCTCGGCGACCCGCACACCAACTTCCTCGAACCAGTCGCGGCCGAGGACCTCAAGCTCGAGACCAAAGGCGACTTCGTCGGCATCGGTGCCCGATTGAGCCCCGATCCCATTGGCGCCCGCGTCGCCACCGTCTTCAAGGGCGCACCGGCCGAGCGTGCGGGCCTCAAGCCCGGCGATATGGTCGTGAGCGTAGACGGTGAGGACGCGGCCGGGGAGGACGTGAACGAAGTGGTCGCCAAGATCCGCGGCAAGGCGGGCACCAAGGTCTCCATCCGCGTGGTGAGGCCAGGAGTCGTAGCACCGGTGAACCTCGAGATCGTGCGCGGGGTCGTCGTGATCCCGACCGCCGAAGGCAAGATGATCGAGCCCGACCACATTGGATACCTCGCCGTGAGCCAGTTCGCCGAGACCACCCCCATCCAGTTCTCCGACGCCTTGGACGATCTCGTCCAGCAAAGGCCCAAGGGGCTCGTGATTGACCTTCGCGGCAATCCTGGGGGGCTCCTTCCCGCCGTGAGCGAAATGCTCGGTGCATTCCTGGACGGCAAGGAGGTGATTTCCATGAAGCTCCGAGACGGCTCCAAACAGATCGCAACGACCCCGAGGGCGAAGACGAAGGCCATGCCCTTCCCTATCGTCGTCCTCGTCAACGAGGAGTCTGCCAGCGCTTCCGAGATCTTTGCCGGGGTGCTCCAGGACTACCAGCACGCCACGATCATGGGAGAACACACCTATGGCAAGGCGTCCGTGCAGACGGTCTTCACCTTGGTGGACGGGTCTAGCGCGAAGATCACCCTTGCACGGTACTACCTCCCCTCGGGCCGGAACATCGAGCGCAAAGTGGACGAGGACGGTCAGTACATCTCGGGTGGACTCACCCCCGACATCAAGGTCCCCCTCGTCATCGAGACCGACACCCTCCTCGGCGAGCCTGGCCGCGACAGCCAGCTCGACCTCGCAATCGAACACCTGCGGCAGGCGAAAGGGCGCTAGAGGTTCCGGGGATCGCTTCGCTCGCGGAGCGCGTCACCGAGAAAGTTCAGCGCGAAGATGGTCAGGCTCAAGGCGAGGCAGGGCCAGAACAGCACCATGGGGTGCGATTGGAGCTCGGCGCGCCCGACGTTGATCATGCTGCCCCAGCTGGGATCGGGAGCTTGCACACCGATTCCGAGGAAGCTGAGGGCGCTCTCACTCAGGATCGTTCCCGCTAGTTCCACCATCGAGACCGCCAAGAGCACGCTCCAGACGTGCGGCAGGACGTGCCCCCTCACCAGGGCGATCGTCGGCGTGCCCAGCGCTCGGGAAGCGGTCACGAACTCCCGCTCTTTGAGAGCGCGGCACTGCGTCATCACAAGCCGCGCCACCGGCGGCCAGGCCGTCACGCTCAGTGCGATCACCACCGGCAAGAAGCCCATTCCGACGATTCCGATGATCAAGATCGCGAGGAGGATGTCGGGAAACGCGAACATCGCGTCCGTTAGCCTCATTACGGGCCCCGCGACCCACTTGGGCGCAAACACGCCCGCAACCCCAACAAGGATTCCCACCATCAGGGCGACCGCCTGGACCGTCAGGCCGATGAAGATGGACATTCGCGCACCGAACGCGAGGCGGGCAAACAGATCCCGACCCTGCTCGTCCGTGCCCAGCCAGAACTTTGAGCTGGGTTCTAGGAAGGGCTGGGCTACCGGCTCAAGGTAGTGGTGCCGCATGGTTGGGCCCACGACGGCGACCACGATGAGAAGCACCATGAACAGTGCCCCGGCCCAGAACATCCAGCCGAGCTTCAAATGCTCGCCTCGCGGATCCGAGGGTCCAAGACAGGCAGGATCAAGTCCACCACAAGGTTCACGACGATAAACATGGCTCCCGTGACCAGCACGGACGCCATGAGGACCGGCGTGTCCCGCTTCTGAATCGCATCAATCCCGACAAAGCCGATACCCGGTACCGTGAAGAAGCGCTCCACGATGAACGAGCCCGTGAGGAGGAAGCCGAACGAGCTGCCCATGGAGGTCACGACCGGCAGAATCGCGTTGCGGAGGCCGTGAACGATGTTCACGCGCCAAGGCGAGAGCCCCTTGGCGATCGCCAGCCGGACAAAGTCTTGCCGGAGCGCATCGAGCAGGCTGGCCCGCGTGAGCCGGGAGAGGGACGCCATGGGCCTTGCGGAGAGCACAAGGGTTGGCAGGATCAAATAGTAGAACTCGGCGACGGGCAGCTGCGGATCGTAGTTCACCGGCAACAAGTCCGCCTTGATCACAAAGACAAACACCAGGATCGGTGCCAGGACAAAGTTGGGGACGGTCACCCCCAATGTGCCGATCGTGAGCGCGACCCGGTCTATCCACGTGTCCTTGTAAACCGCGGCAAGGGCACCTAGACCCACACCGAGAAGGGTTGCGACGATCAAGGCGAGCGCTGCAAGCTTGAACGTGAAGGGGACGGCTCGAGCGAGAACGTCGCGCACGGGCTCTTTGACCCCAAAATAGCTACGGCCGAACTCTCCGCGCGCCGCGTCGCCCACGAACCTGGCAAACCGTTGGGGCCAAGGCTGGTCAAGGCCCAGTTCCGTCCTGATCCTCGCGATCGCCGCTGGCGAAGCTTTCTCGCCAGCGAGCATGAGGGCCGCGTCTCCCGGTGCCATCTCTCCTGCCACGAAGGTCACGAGCGCGACGAAAAGCAAGCTCAGCATTCCTGAGCCGATTCGTAGGGCAAGGGACTTCGCTAGAGTGGTCTTGATCCGGGGCATCAGCCGCGCACGAGGCGCACCGAAGTTACCTGATCACCTAGCTCGACCTTCTGCAAGACTTCCATGCCCTGCACCACCGTCCCGAACACGGCATAGCTGCCGTCGAGGAAGCGAGCGGGGGCGAGAAGCATGTAGAACTGGGAATCACCGCTCCCTGGATCCCCTTGCCTCGTGCTGAGCCCGACCGCACCGGCCTCGTTCGGCAGGCCCGTGTTCTCGAAGGGGATCCTCGCCCCGCTGCCGCCGCTCCCGATCGAAGGGTCGGTGACGGGCCGGGTCTTCGTCCCAGGGTCGCCAAAGCGAACCAGATAGGGCCTCGGTTCCTTTTCGACCTTGAAGAACTTCTGGTTGTTGTAAAAGCCGCGCTCCACGAGGCCGGATATGTGCGCCGTGGTCTGCGGGGCCTTTGCCGTCTCCAGCCGGACGACGATCTGACCCTTCCCCGCGACCTGCATCACCATGAGGGTCTCTCCCGGCTTCGCCTTCACAACCTGGGCAAATGCCAGGGTGACGATGGCGGCCACCATCGCGAGCACAATCCAGATTCTCGTCTTCATGTCTACTATGACGACCCTGAGGCGCCAGAGGTACTTGCAAGATGGGTCACGAGTCCGAGAACTGCCTACCGTAACCATCGAACTTCAGTCCCCCGGCCAGGATATAGATCGCATCAATCACGGCCCAGATCGCCCCGACCCCGCAAAGGACGGTGGAGAGAAGCTGGAGTACGCCGATCGCCGGATAGGCCAGGTAGATGCGACCCACCCCAGGGATGAAGTTCAGAACTCCGCCGAGGGTCCGGTTGCGGTCGCTCACTGGGGAGCTGCTCGCCCACTGCGCCAGGGGTGGCGCCGTCGCGACCGCGGGATGGTACGTGATCGGAGCCCCAGCGGTCGGGACTGGAGGCGGGACGGAGAACGAGGAAGGGCCGAGGCCAAACTGGGCAAGCTCGGTGCAGACCGACGCCTTCACCCAGTCCGACATCCCGATCTGCCAAACGAAGGTGTCAGGCCCGACAACGCCGTCTTGGATCAGTTCACCCACCTGTTGGAGGGTGAGCGGACCAAGCTGCCCATAGTGACCCACGTAGTACCACTGAGCGGAAGCGGTTTCGCCTGACATGCTCGCCTTAGTAGCGGAAGACATTCGATTGTGGCCCTGGGTTTCACTCTTTGTCGGCGGCCCCGAGAAAAGGCCCAGTCCAAGGGTAAGTTTGTCAGGATGTCCGTCCGAGTGCGATACGCCCCGAGCCCGACCGGCAGCCCTCACGTCGGCAACATCAGAACCGCGCTCTACAACTCCCTCTTCGCCCGGCGGCACCGAGGCACCGTCCTGCTTCGCATCGAGGACACGGACCGCGCCCGTGCCGTTCCGGGGTGCGAGGAGGAGATCATTGAGAGCCTTGCCTATGTGGGCGTCGAATGGCAGGAGGGCCCCTTTCGCCAGAGTGAGCGCTCCGCGCAAGGCGTTTACCAGCCCTACATAGACTCCCTCGTGGAGTCCGGGAGCGCCTACTTCGCCTTCGAGACGCCGGAAGAGCTCGCCGCGATGCGGGAGGAGCAGTCGCGCCTCAAGCTGGCCACGGGCTATTTCGGCGGAGCCTGGCGAGACGCTGGTCCCGGCGATGTCGAGCGCGCCCGCGCGGAAGGTCAGCCAGGAGTGCTGCGCCTGAGAATCCCCCGGGACGAGACCATCGCGTTCCAAGACGCCGTTCGAGGCGATATCGAGGTGGACTCGAACGTCCTTGACGACCCTGTGCTCATCAAGGCCGACGGAATGCCGACCTACCACTTTGCCGCGATGGTGGACGACCACCTCATGGGCATCACTCACGTCTTCCGAGGCGAGGAGTGGATCGCTAGCGCCCCCAAGCACATCGTGTTGTTCCGTGCCCTGGGTTGGGAGCCACCCGTGCTCGTCCACCTCCCGGTGATCAAGGGCAAAGACGGGTCCAAGCTCTCCAAGAGGCACGGGGACACCGCCTGCCTCGACTTCCGGCGGGCTGGCTTCTTAGGGGAAGCTCTGGCGAACTTCATCGCGCTCATCGGCTGGTCCCCTGGGGACGACCGCGAGGTCATGAGCCTCGACGAAATGTCGGAGGCGTTCGAAATCCGAGGGATCCAGCCTTCCTCGGGCGTCTTTGACCCGGAGAAGCTGGACTGGATGCAAGGCGAATACGTGCGCTCGCTGCCCACCGGTGCCTTGACCCGGAAGGTGCGCGAATACGCAAGCGAACTTGAAAACTCCGACTTCCTACGAGCCAAAGGCGAGGAGGCCGCTGCCGAGGGCCTGGCCCTTCTCGCCGCACAGGACGAGGCGCGGCTCATGGGCGCGATCGGGCTCCTCCAGCAACGGTGTACGCGACTGAGCGATTTCTCCGTGGCGTGCAAGCCCTTCCTTGTGGATCAGCCCGCCATGGATCCTTCGGCGACCGCGAAGTGGTTCGGCGAGCCCCACGTCCGAGAATTGTTCCGCGCCCTGCGCGAGAAGGTCGCTGCCCTGCCCGACGATCCGGACGAAGCGTGGTGCGAGGCAACGGCACGAGCGCTTCAGGCGACCCTCGGATTGGGCAAGCTCGGTCCGGTCGTCCATCCGATCCGGGTCGCCCTCACCGGCACGACCATCGGGCCCGGACTCTTCGAGCTCATGGCCTTCCTCGGTCGCGACCGGATGGTGGTCAGGCTCGACTCCGCTCTCGGATCCTTGCCTGCCTAGCCCCCGTCGGGCACCTTGCCGCCCCCATCGCGCTCCAAGACGTGGGGAGGCGGGTCGAAGAGCGGCGTGTCGTCGCCCTTGGGCATCTCGTTCGAGATCTCCCTGGAATACGTGCTCGAGCGTGAGTCGGGCGGAGCCCCGCAACCCGCCACGAGCACGAGCAAGGCGAGGAGGGCCTTAGTCCACGTCATAGAGGTAGAGGTCTGGGTCTGTCCTGGGGCCGCCATACCGGGAGCGGACGTCACAACCTGCGACGAGCCGACCCAACGGGATGCTCCGGGCGTGGCCGTCGAGGTACGCGGTCTGGAATCGCTTCACGAACCAGGGCCAAGCCCCGCCAAACTCGCGCCAACTGTACGGCGGCCCGCCCGTCTGGTTCACGATCCAGCCCCCGTAGCTGAACCAAATGGTTGGATCCACGGGCACTACGAAGTTCCCTTGCGGATCGCGAACGCAAGGAGCCTCAACGACCCAGTTCCCCCCGCCGAACGGAGTTCCGCTCCGCGAGTCGCGATCCCAGATGGACTCGATGCCGTACAACGTGGCCGCAGGCTGGGCGACCCGAGACATGTTCACCGGGGCGGAACCCGCCAGGTTTCGCGACGGACTGTACACCCAGGGCGACACGAAGGAGTAGTTCAACCCGATATGGGAACGGGCCGACATTTGGTAGTAGTAGTTCGGGTGTCCGGGCGGGTACGGCTGGTTCGTGAACGGGTCGGATGCGAGCACCTCGTCCCGCGAATTGGGATCGGCCGAGCAACGCCAGACGTACCAGTTCTTCACATAGACGTTCACGAGCTGGACCCAGGTGCGATCGTTGGGATAGGACGGCCAACCACAGCCCCAGCAGGCGCCGCCACCGCCACCGGAGGATCGGGCGTCCATGTTCGCGGGCGGGACGGCGTCGTCATTGTCGCTCAAGTACATCATGAAGCCAAGGTTCGTCTGTTTGAAACTGTTCATCCACACCGTTCGCTTCGCCGCCACCTTGGCTTGAGCGAAAACGGGGAACAGCAACGACGCGAGGATCGCGATGATCGCAATCACGACGAGCAGCTCGATGAGGGTGAACGCACCTTGGATACGCGACTGTCGTCCCATGTTTCGATCGTATCACAGGAATACGGCCATCCAACTAGAATTCTTCTTGCGCCCGCGCTACTTGGCTACAATGAGCCAGTGCAGAGGGTTGGATTCGTCGGCTTGGGAGTGATGGGCTTGCCTATGGCGGGCCACCTGTTGGAAAGCGGCACCGACCTCACGGTGTGGAACCGGACGATCGAGAAGGCGAGGGCGATCGGACGCAAGGGCGCACGGATCGCGGACTCCTTGTCCCAGATGGCACTGCTCTGCGACATGATCGTAACGTGCGTGACGGGCGATGAGGAAGTTGCCCTCCTCGTTCGGGAACTGGCCCGGTCCGCAAGACCAGGAACCCTGTTCGTGGACCACAGCACGACCTCGCCGAACATCGCAAGGACCCTCGCGACGGAGCTGGCAGCGGTCGGTCACCGATTCGTGGATGCTCCGGTGACCGGCGGCTCCATGGGCGCCGTGAAAGGCACTCTCACCGTCTTTTGCGGAGGCAGCGAGGACGACATCGCGGAGGCAACGCCCACCCTGCGCGCCTATGCCCGCACCGTGGAGCGCGTAGGCAGCCACGGTGCCGGACAAACCATGAAGGTCGCGAACCAGATCGCGGTCGCGGGCGCGCTCATCGGCCTCTGCGAGTCCCTCGCCTTCTGTGAGCGGGCCGGGCTGGACCTCGAACAGGCGCACCGGCTCATCGGGTCGGGGGCGGCCGGATCATGGGCGTTTCAGAACTATGGCCCCAAGATCCTGGATCGCGACTGGAGCCCCGGATTCAGCGTGCGAAACCAACGCAAGGACTTGCAATACGCGCTAGCTGAGGCCGACTCGGTGCACGCAGCCACACCGGGCACCCAGCTCGCCGACGACCTGCTCCGACAGTTGGAGGAGCAGGGGCGGAGCGAAGAGTCCACCGCAGCCTTGTTCGATGTCTACGTAGGATCCAACGATTGACGGTCGAGCTTCACGACATCACGGTGAGGTTCGGCGACGTCGTCGCGTTGGACGGCGTCTCGTTCGTGGCCGACCAAGGCAAGATCCACGCGCTGGTGGGCGAAAACGGGGCAGGCAAGACCACCCTCATGCGCGTGCTCTATGGAGCGGTGGTGCCCGACGCCGGAACGATCCACGTCGCTGGGTCGCGCGTCTCGTTCCGCAACAGCGGTGAGGCGATCGCGGCCGGGATCGGCATGGTCAGTCAGCACTACAGCGTCATCCCCGAACTGACCTGCTTGGAGAACCTGATCCTGGGTGCCGAGCCGGGATGGGCTCTCCACCGCGGCGCCACGATCCAGCGTGCGAGAGAACTCGCAGCGAAGATGGGCTACGAGTTCGACTGGGCGGCGAGCGCAGACCGCCTCGGACCGGCAGGGAGCCAGAAGCTCGAGATCCTCAAACTCCTGTGGCGAGGCTCGAGGACGATGATCCTCGACGAGCCGACCGCCATGCTCTCCCCAGCCGATTCCGAGGGACTCTTCCAGAGCCTCCGCAGCCTCGCTGACCAAGGAGCGACGGTGATCGTGGTGACTCACCGGCTACCGGAAGTCCTCCAGCACTGCGAGCAAGTGACGGTGCTGCGAGGTGGCAAACAGGTGGGCGCACAACCCGTGAAAAACCTGGAAGCTGCGAGCCTGGCCGAACTCATCGTTGGGCAGCAGGTTCAGGCTCGCAATCACGGCAGCGCTATACCGGGCGAACCCGTGCTGGAGGTCGTTGGCCTGCGCGCGAAGGGTTACCGTGGGGACTGGGCTGTGGACGGTGCCGATTTGACGCTCCACGAAGGCGAAATGGTAGGGCTCGCAGGCGTGGACGGCAACGGCCAGAGAGAACTGTTCCACGCCTTGGTCGGGACCCTCCCCAGCGAAGGCACGATCCGTTTCCGAGACGAGGATTGGTCGGGTCAGGGCACGGCCCGCCGAATCGCCGATGGGCTCCGGCTTGTTCCCGAAGACCGTCACGAGGAAGGAGCTGTGGATTCCTGGAGCCTGGTGGAAAACTCGATCCTGGGCCTGCAGCGGTGTCCGGGACCTGCCCGAGCCGCCTGGCTCGACCGAACCCAGGCGACCGCGATCGCACAGAGGGTCACGGAGCGGTTCGCGACGCGCCATGGCGGCCTCGACTACCCGATCTCTTCCCTGAGCGGCGGCAACCAGCAAAGGTTCGTAGCGGCACGGGCATTGGAGATGAGCCCCAAGCTCGTCTTGGCGTTCCAACCCTCACGAGGACTCGACATCCGCGGTAGCGAAGACGTCTTCGCGGCCATCCGGTCCGAGTGTCGGGCAGGTGCAACCGCTCTCATCGCCAGCTTCGACCTGGACGAGCTCCTCTCCCAGTGCGACCGTGTCGTCGTAATGTCCCGGGGCAAGATCGTCGCCCCGCCAAGAGGGGCCGAGATGGACCGCTCCGCGATCGGCAAGCTCATGACGGAGGTCGAATGAGGACACGGCTCGGCTGGACTCACGGCGTCTTCATCGCGGCAAGCCTGGTCTTGATCTTCCTGAGCGTCCGCGCAACGGGTGCCGACTTCGGCGAGACTGCGCAGTTCTTTGTCCGGGGGAGTCTCGGCGGACCGGCGGCGTGGACCCGGACCCTCAAGGAGTTCCTGCCGCTCTTGATGCTGGGTACCGCGGTCCTCGTCGCGTTGCGCGCGGGCCTCTTCAATATCGGTGCCGACGGGCAGTTCACGGTGGGCGCGCTTGGTGCAGCCGTGGTCGTCCTGCGGCTCGGTGGTGCTTCCGGGATGTTGCTGGGCCTTGCCGCCGGTCTCGCGTTCGGGGCTCTATGGGCGCTCCCTGCGGGCTGGATCCGAGCCTACCGGGGCGGCCACGAGGTGATCTCCACGATCATGCTCAACAACATAGCCAGGTTGCTGACCTTGTACCTGGTCAAGGGGCCGATCAAGGATCCAGACCAGCAAGGGCAGACCACGGCCACGTTTCCAACGAGCACGTCGCTTCCTGAGATCACTCTTCCTAGTGGAACCCTTGTGACCTCAGGTCTCGTCGTGGGTCTCCTCGTTGTGGTTGGGTTCTGGATCTGGGAGAGGAGGACAGTCGCAGGCTACGAGCTGAACCTTGTGGGTGCGAACCCAACTGCTGCCTCCGTCGCCGGGGTGTCTGCCAAGCGGGTGAAGCTAGGAGCCATGCTCGCAAGCGGTGCGGTCGCGGGCCTCGCAGGGGCGATCTTCGTGCTGGGCCACGAGCACAGGTTCTATGCGAACTTGTCGCCAGGATACGGTTTCGACGCGCTCGGGGTCGCGATGCTCGCCGTGTCAGGCGTCCCCGCCCTCGTTCCCGCGGCTCTGGCCTTCGCGGTCATCTCCACCGGGACGGCTTCCATCCAGACCCTCGGGGTGCCGCGCGGCTTGAGCGGAGTGATCCTAGGGTTGACGCTTTTGGGGGTAGCGGCGGTCGCGGGTGCCAGAAAGAGGATCGCTCATGAATGACCTGCTCCTCCTGCTCGGGAGCACGGTCGTATTGGGTTCGCCCTTGGTCCTGGCCGCGATGGGAGGGTTGCTCAGTGAAAGGTCGGGGGTGATGAACATCGCCCTGGAAGGCAAGATGCTCGCGGCCGCTTGCTTGACCGCAGTAGTGTCCTCTTCGACTGGGAACCCTTGGGCAGGGGTGGCCGCGGGCGTGGCCGCCTCGGTCACCCTCAGCCTCGTGCACGCCCTGGTCACGCAACACTTCAAGGCGGATCACATCGTGAGCGGCATGGGGATCAACGCTTTGGCAGCCGGGGGCACGAGCCTTCTGGTCAAGGGGGTCTTTGATCGTGAGGGTGCGGCGGCACCGGTGTTCCTGCCCGTCGCCGCCTATTGGGTCACTGCATTGGTCGCCGTCCTTTACCTGGTCTGGTATCTGACCAGGACGCGAGGCGGAATCAGGCTCATGGCGGTCGGCAACTCGCCCTCGAAATCGAGGCAGATGGGCCTCGATCCGCTCCGCATCCGCATCGTCTCGCTCCTCGCGGCAGGGCTCTTGTGCGGACTGGGCGGTTGCCTGATCGCGTCCAATGCCGGGAGCTTCACGGATGGGATGACCTCTGGGCGAGGCTTCATCGCCCTCGCCGCGCTGATCTTGGGTGGATGGAGGCCTTTGCCCGCGCTCGCCGGCTGCCTCGCGTTCGGTATGACCGAGGCCCTGCAGCTCCAGCTCCAGGGCACGCTCTTGCTGGGGGTCGCGATCCCGACCGAGGCGTGGAACGCTCTACCCTACCTCGCCACCTTGGTCGCCTTGCTCTTCCGCAAGGGACGTGGAGGCGGGCCCGCGAGCCTCGGAGTGAACTAGCCGGAGAGCGCCTTCACCGCAGCAAGGACCACCTTGTCCGGTTCACCGAACCGGACGGGAGCGTCCACCTCGACGTCCGGCTTGACCCCGTTCCCCTCGATGCGATAGCCCTTGATCGTCACGTAGTCCGTGACCGGGAACTGGAGGGTGAAGCCCTCGGCGACCGGCCACATGTAGCTGGCCAGCACGGCTCCGGCCGATTTCGTGCCGATCACCTTGGCACCACGATACTCGCGCATCGCACTCGCCATCATCTCGCTCGCGCTCCCCGTCCCTCCGTTCACGAGGACGGCGACCTGGCCCGCGTACCGCTCGACCCGAGTGGCAGGCTTGAGGCGGCTTGCTTCCGGCCATGCCGCGATCTTGAGCACGTCCGTGGACTTGTCGCCCGTGTCCTCCTGATACCGCTTCACCAAGGACTTGCCGATGAACGTGCCCAGCGGCTCGTCCCGCTTCAAGAAGTATCCCGCGAGGTGAAGCAGGTTCACGACGGAGCCGCCACCGTTCCCGCGAAGGTCGAGAATCAGCCGCTTCGCGGTCATCGCCTCCTTCATCGCCTTGTCCAGTGCTTTGTTCTTGTTATAGCCAAGGTCGAAGGTCGGGACCGTCAAGACCGCGGTCTCCTTGTCCACCCAAGTCACGGATTCCGGAATGTCGGTGGAAAACGCCCGTCGCGTGATCGTTTTGGTCAGTTCCTTGCCGTCCCTCGTGAGTTTGAGCTTCACGGTGGACCCTTCCTCGCCTCCCAAGTCGCCCGCCTGTCGAACCGCCTTGCCGTCGGCCTCGAAGATCAGGTCGCCGGGCTCGATTCCAGACTCCATCGCAGGGCTCTCCGGAAAGACCCACACAATGCGAATTCCCTTCTCCTCGGGTTGAATCCTGACTCCGAGCCCCACCATTTTTCGGTTCGTCCTCGCCTGGGCGACCGTCGGTGAATAGAGCACGCAGTGGCTGAATCCGAACTCGTGCAGGGCACCGTTCACGACGTTCGTGAACTGGTTGGCACTATCGGAGGCCTCGATCTCGCCCTTCTTCTTCTCGATCATTCCAGGCCACTTCGTGAAGTCCACGCCAGGGACAAAGGCGGTCGTGGTGAGGACCTTCTCGATGCTGGCGAGCACGGCCTGCTTCGTTTCGGAACTGAACGGCTTGGCTTGGGTGTCGGGCGTGGTTTGCGCGATGGCGAGGGCGGCGAAGGTGGTCGCGGCCAGGGCGAGGATCGTTCGGTTCGTGAGCATTCGGAATCTCATAGACGTATAGTCGGCTAAAGGGTGCCGTGGGTTCATCCGGCTTGATTGCATACGCAATCCGTCGCAAAAACGTGCCCAGAGCCTATCACGCGAGCGAGCCGCCAAACATGGCCCGGGCGACTTCGAAGAAGATCACTAGGCCGGTGGCGTCCACCAAGGTCGTGATGAACGGTGCGCTCATGACGGCCGGGTCAATCCCCACCCGCTTGGCGCCAAGTGGCAGGACGGAGCCGACGACCGCCGCCCAAAGAACCACACAGGGAAGGGAGATCCCGACGACAAGCCCGACCTGCGGGGCACCGCCCCAGACATAGACGGCCCGGAGCAGTCCGATCACCCCGAGCAACGCTCCGATCAGGATGGAGGTTGCGAGTTCCCGACGAACAACGGTGAACCAGTCCCCCGTGGAGACCTCGTTCACCGCAAGGGCACGGGTGATCGTCGTTGTCACCTGGGAGCCGGCATTGCCCCCGGCACCGATGATCAAGGGTACGAACGGCATGAGCAAGAGGAGGCGCGTCACCTTCTCGTTGGCTTGTTGCTGTCCATAGTGCCGAAGCACCACCCCGGTCATGGACTCTGCGACGAAGAGGATCATGAGCCATGGTGCCCGCCGCTTCACAAGGTTCCACACGGACAAGGAGAGATAGGACTCGACCCCGCCGCTCACCGCGCCGAGCGCGAGCACGTCCTTGGATTCTGCGTCCCGCAAGATCTCTTGGGCGTCGTCCCCGGTGAAGATCCCGATCATGCGGCCTTCGCCGTCCAAGATCGGGAGGGCATAGAAGCCGTATCGGGCCATCCGACGGGCCGCGGCCTCTTCCGGCTCGTCCGCTTGCGCCGATTCGAAGTCGGCTCTCAAGAGTTGGCTCGCCTGGGTGCGCGGCTCGGCCCGCAGTGCGCGCCTCAGGCTGAACAGTCCGAGAAGCCTTCGCTCGCCGTCCAGCACGTAGACGTCGTTGACGGTCTCATATTTCTCCTCGGGAGCCAGCCGAAGATCCAAGAGGATCTCCTCCACGGTAGTCTCCGGACCCACCTCGAAGAACCTCTCCGTCATCACGCGGCCCACGCTCCCCTTGGGGAAGCGCATCAGCCGTCGAATCTCGGCCGCGTCCTCGTCAGGAACGACCATGAGCAGGCTCTCGAGCCGCTCCGGATCCATGTCCTCCGCGAGGTCGAGCGCGTCGTCCATCGGAAGGACGTCGAGGTAGTACGCGACGGTCGGGTCGGGCAGGTCGGCCACCAGTGTCTTCGCGGTGTCGTCCGAGAGCTCGACCAAGACCTCCGCCGCCATGTCCGGCTCCATTTGCGACAAGGACTCAAGGGCCTCGTCCTTGGTCATTCGTTCGAGGGCGTCCGCAACGTCCTCTGGCCTCTGTTCCCGGAGCTCCGTGGGCAGTGCCTCGGGCTCGGGCCTTCGAACCGCACGACGAATCCTCGCGAGCAGGTTCGGTATGCGGTCAATCGGCCCTGGCATGCCTCGTGGATAGTACCGGTAAGATTCAAGCGTGCCTGAGTCAGGGAGGGTTGTCCTTGCGCACCTTGGCGTGAACCTGGGCGACAGGCCGTTGCTTCTGGCCCTGAGCGGGGGCGCAGACTCGACCGCGCTCCTACACATGCTCGCATCCGCGGAAGTCCCTGTGGTGGCAGCCCACCTGGATCACAGGATGCGCGAGGAATCGGGCTCAGAGGTCGAGCACTGTGCCCGGCTCGCCGAATCGCTCGGTTGCGGGTTCGTTACGGACTCCCGGTCCGTGCCTGACCTGGCAGCAAGGTTGAGGATCGGCATCGAGGAGGCCGGGCGCATCGCGCGGCGCGAGTTCCTCCAGGCGACTCGGGAGCGGCAGGGGCTGGAGTGGATCGTCACGGCCCACACGCTCGACGACCAGTTCGAGACGCTCCTCATGCGTCTCTCGCGTGGCACGGGCGGCCGCGGATTGGGGGGCATCGCCCCGGTTTCCGGACGCTTCCTCAGGCCGTTTCTTGATGTGCCCCGCTCCGAGACCCACCGCTATTGTGCCGACCACGGCTTGGCGTTCCTCACCGACCCTGCGAACTGTGACCCTCGCTTCGCCCGTAGCCGAATCCGTGCCCAGGTCGTGCCGCTCCTCGCCGACCTCTATCCCGGTGCGCGCGAGGCCGCGGGTCGTGCGGCCCGGCACGCTCGCGAGGACGAAGCGCTCCTCGACACCCTTGCGGCCAAGGCACTGATCGAGTGCAAGGAGCCCGACGGCCCCATCGCGGAGATCGTCACAAGATACGAGACTAGGATTGACCGGGCACTGTGGGGCGAGCTGCCCCCAGCCATCCGTTACCGTTGCCTCCGCCTCGCGGTTTCTCCCTTGACCCTGGGCTCTGCGGCGGCGGAAGCCGTCTGCGGGGATTCGGGCTCGGTGAGCCTTCCAGGTGGGAGGATCGTGTGGAACCATTCCCGAATTCGTTGCGAACGGCGGGCAGAGCCCTTCCCTCGACAGGAACTCACGGAGCACCACCCCGCTTGTGGGCCAGCGTGGAGGGCATGGATCGGCGACGAGGTGGGAACGTTGAGCGTCTTCGTACGAAGGGGATCGGTGACCGAGGTCGGCCCCGGCCAGGAGGGCGAGAGGATCTCCCCGATTGGGATGACAGGGACAAAGAAGGTGTCCAAAGCCCTCGCTGACGTGAGGATCGGGCCGGTTGCCAGGCCCCATGTTCCTGTCTTTCGGGGACCAGAGGGCCCGGTTTGGATCCCTGGTGTAGCACTAAGCCGTGCTGACGCCGTTTCCGAACATGAGGTGGGTGCAATCCGTCTGAACCTGGGGCTCGACGCATAGGCCATGAGTCGTAATGGCGCGGAACGGTAGCCTTGGCTCGAACGTAGGTACCGTGTACAAACGCGGGGTGCCCGCATCCTTTGGGTGGAAACTTGAACAATCGAGGAGTTAGAGGCTTACTTTTCACCGCAGTCGCGGTACTGGTCGTGATTCTCATGAGCCGGATGTTTTCCGGAACGGCAGGCAGCCTGGGAATCGCCTCGCAAGCGCCCGAGGAACTCACAATCAGCCAACTCCGAAAGGAGGTCGAGTCGGGCAACATCTCCTCGGCCAAGTGGCAGGAGAAGACGATCCGAGGCGAGATGGTGGACGGCAAGCCCTACGTTGCCAAAGCGAACACTTCGGACTCCTACGCAGGCGGCGAGCTACAGAAGCTCCTGGAGGCCAAGGGAGTGGAAGTCACCCTCGAGGACGCCCCCGCCGCGCTCACTTGG
>WBZR01002031.1_pt1 | contig 22514 bp, 15 predicted proteins | sample 5204231 | NCBI WGS metagenome assembly WBZR01 (sample SAMN12412403, study PRJNA552823) | activated sludge metagenome | isolation source: activated sludge from anammox sidestream of wastewater treatment plant... | place: USA: Virginia | collected 2017-08 | reverse complement strand
CAAAAAATAATTCCGAAGACATCTGTATTGATATAACGATTATCAACCGGTTTGACAGGGATGCAGAGCTGATGCTTTTACCTACGCTTTGGTTCAGGAACCGGTGGCTGTTTGGGGATGTGAGGAAAAAACCGGTACTGGAACTGATTGGCTCTCAAAATAATTATGGTATTGCAAAAGCTGATGATGAAAACCTGGGAATTTATTTTTTCTATTTCGAAGATGCCACGGAAACATTGATGACGGAAAACGAGACCAATGCTGAAAAAATATTCGGGCTTGCCAACTCATCCCCATTTGTAAAAGATGCATTTCATGATGCCATATCGGGAAAGAATGACCAACTGTATGAATTACTGAAAAATAAAAAAGCGGGGACAAAGTTTTCACCCGTTTACCGTCTGAAACTTGCCGCCCAGGGATCGCAAAGCATAAAACTGCGGCTGAGTAAAGAAGAACAGGCGGATCCTTTCGACAAAAATTTTGATTCCATATTTGCAAAAAGAAAAAAAGAAGCAGATGATTTTTATCAGGAGCTATTGCCCCAAAACTGTTCTGCTGACCTGGCTTCTATTCAACGTCAGGCTTTCGCAGGTTTATTATGGAACAAACAATTTTATCAATACGATATTGAGCGCTGGCTGGAAGGCGATCCCGGGAAAATTCCCCCGCCAAAAGAAAGGCAGTATGGAAGAAATGCAAAGTGGACACACCTGAAAGCGGCAGATGTTCTTTCCATGCCGGACAAATGGGAATATCCCTGGTTTGCTGCCTGGGATCTTTGTTTTCATTGCATTCCCATGGCAATGATAGACCCGGTGTTTGCAAAGAATCAGTTGATCCTTCTCGGTCGTGAATGGTATATGAACCCATTCGGACAGATACCGGCTTATGAATGGAATTTTGGCGATGTGAACCCGCCTTTGCAGGCATGGGCTGCACTGCAGGTGTATAATATTGACAAGAAAATATATGGTAATGCTGATGTGCATTTTTTAAAAAGGATTTTCCAAAAATTGATGCTCAACTTCACCTGGTGGGCTAATCGTGAAGATGAGAATGAGAACAATGTTTTTACCGGTGGTTTTTTAGGATTGGATAATATCGGCGTTATTGACAGGGACAGCCTTCCTCCGGGCACTTTCCTGGAGCAGGTGGATGCCACGGCATGGATGGGAATGTATGCTTTGAACATGATGGAGATTGCACTGGAGATAGCACAGACAGATAACAGTTATGAAGATGTGGTCACCAAGTTTTACGAACATTTTGTTCTGATCGCTTCTTCCCTCAATGAAACGCTGTGGGATGATCATGATAATTTCTTTTATGACCGCCTGCACATGAAAGATGGAGGCAGCATTTCCATGAAGGTGCGTTCTATAGTCGGGCTGAGCGTTTTATTCAATGCAGGCATTATCAGCAATGAAGCACTGCAAAAACTACCGGATTTCAAAAAAAGGATGGACTACATCAGGCAATACCGCACTGAGCAAAACAAATTTCTTCCCTGTGAGGAAACCAGTGATGAAGGCCACATGCTGATCTCACTGGTGCATAAGAGCCGGATGGAAAAATTATTGTCTGTGATGCTGGATGAAAACGAATTCTTATCAGAAGGAGGCATCAGGGCACTGTCGAAATATCACAAGGATCATCCTTTCGTTTTGCAACTCAATCATAATTTTTATTCGGTGGGTTATCTGCCGGGTGATAGCGATAATTCCATGTTCGGCGGCAACAGCAACTGGCGGGGGCCCGTGTGGATGCCACTGAATTACCTGATCATAAAAACGCTTCAGCAACTGCATGATTTTTACGGAGACGATTTTTTGATGTCATTTCCGACCGGTTCAGAAAACAAATACAATCTTCAAAAGATCTCGGGCATGCTCTCTTCCAGATTGACCGGGATATTTCAGCTCAACACTAATGGCTCACGCAAAGTGAATGGTGATGAAAGCTGGTTTTATCAGTTGTCTGAAAATAAAGGCCTGGTTTTATTTTATGAGTATTATCATGGCGATAATGCAAGGGGAGTGGGAGCTTCTCATCAAACCGGATGGAGCAGCCTGGTGGCATCTCTTATTGATCAGAATTTTTGATTTTACAAAACTTATGTTTTAGTATTGTTTATGATATAAATAATACTTCTTTCAGTTAACTGAAAGAGGCCAGGGGTTTAGATTTTCTTTTCAGGGATTTTCGGGTAGCCGGAAATATTTGTTTTTAAGATTTTGAAAAAGAGGATTATTCTGAAAGATAAATGGCCGGCTCATTTGGAATAAGCAAATAATTTGTAGTTAATCGCATGGATTCTCTTTTACCGGCAACTATAACACGCTGTTCGATGATCGCATCCAAAAGATTCCTTTTTGTCAATTCCACGTCTATACTGTTTATTTCATCATAAAACTGTGTGGCATCAAATTCTATTATCAGCTTTGAAAACAGGTCAAGCTGATCAGCGGTCTGGCAAGACTTGATCCATTTTAAGATGATTCCGTTGTGTTTGTAAATATCCATATAGAATAATTTGAGTGAATTTTGTATTTGTGTTTTTTCAGAGGTTTTCACCGGTTTCTTCTATAGGTATTGTATTGTTGATATTGGTAAATAGTTTCCCAATATTCTACGGAGAACATTTTTTGTTAAGTGTGTATCATGTGCGACAGGATCGCAGGGAGAGTAAAAGTTATTTTCATTTTCTCAGGGTTTAAATTAAAAAAAACGGATTGAGTGAAAACCCGGATTTTATTTTTTGGCAAAGCTTTGACCAGCTTTTTTTAAGAAAACAGTACCGGAGATCGGGGAAATGCCAACCGAAAAAGGTACAGATGCTGATCGGGTTTTTACGAAGGATATATGTGGTTTCCTGAAATCAAACCTAAAATGATATTTTTATTATTGCAAGTATATTTTAAAAATTTTTTTTCCACAAAACAACCTGTTCATTTTCAGAAGCAAGGGATTTTACGTTTTCCCTGATATGAATGATTTTGAGAAGTTGTGTTTTTTAAAAAGAGTGATAAATCGATTTTTAATAAAGGCAAGAGGTGTTAAGTGAACAATAAAACTGAGTTGTGTCTGAAAGAAATCAAAAGTTCAAAAAGTCCGGACCTGCTGGTTTAAGTTTTTGAGATCTTTCTATTTTTAATGAATAAAAAAATACAATGAAAAAGTTACTACTTGTGGCATTGCTTATGTTTTTATTTGGAGCTACAAATGCACAAAGAATGTATAACGGATCGGGAAAACAGATCGGCAGGGTAGATGGAGACAGATACTATGATGGTTCCGGCAGGTTTATCGGACGAATAGATGGCGACCGGATTTACGATGGTTCTGCCAGGTTGATTGGAAAAATAGAAAGAAGCAGGTTGTACGATGGCAGCTACCGGTTTATCGGGAAGATAGAAGGGGATAGGTTGTATGATGGTTCCGGCAGGTTTATCGGGCGGATAGACGGTGACCGGATCTATGATGGCTCGGGAAGATTTATCGGAAGGGCAGATGGGATGAGGAGAATGCAAGTCATTTTGTTTTTTTATTTTTTTATGTGAAGGATTTGCAGGCTGCTCTGTTCTGGTATGAAGACAAGATAATTTAGCCACTCAAATATTTTTAAGAAATATATGTTTGTGATACCGGTGAAGTAAGATATGGTATCAGCTTATCAGTCAAGTGTGTATTAAAGTCTTATTCTGGGAAATAAAGTAGTCCCGACAGGAATCGAACCTGTATCAAAAGTTTAGGAAACTTCTATTCTATCCATTGAACTACGGGACCAATGGGCTGCAAATATAAGAAAGAATAACTCCGGCTTTAAATGGAGGCCATCTGTCCGCTATAAAAAACTTTAGTTTATCCATTACGTGCTGTCATCATTTGTTTTTGTAAGTTGTAGCCGAAATTAACCGGGTCTTTTGAACGAACTTGATCTGATACAGCAACTCCGGGAAGGAGACGAACATGCATTTAAAACTCTGGTGGAAAGCTACCAGGACCTGGTTTATAATACCGCTTTGGGAATAGTGCAGAATGCGGAAGATGCCGAAGACATCTCACAGGAAGTGTTCATTAAAGTGTTTCGTTCTGTTCATACTTTCAAAGGAGAATCAAAAATCTCTACATGGCTGTATCGTATTACCGTTTCAACAGCATTGGATCTTTTACGAAGTAAGAAAAGCAAGAAGCGGTTCAGCTTTTTACAGCGGCTCTTCGGGGAGAATAATGAGCCTTTGCAGGAAGTACCTGATTTTCACCACCCGGGAGTGGCGCTGGATCAGAAAGAAAACGCAGCTCGTTTATTTAAAGCCATAAATAAACTGCCGGAAAATCAAAAAGTAGCATTTACCCTGCATAAACTGGAAGATCTCAGTTACCAGGAAATTAGCGAGGTGATGAAAGTATCTGTTTCTGCCGTGGAATCACTGATGCACCGGGCAAAACAAAACCTTAAGAAAATACTGGAGAAAGATAATGAATAGTGAATAAGCTTTCCCGGGAATATTGCCCATGCTCTTTTATTGCTTTATTTTTTTGCATGAATAATGCCGCTTCAGAAAAACGTATAAGATTCTGTGAAGCATCTGCCTCTTAGTGTCTTTCGCATTGCAATTTAAAAACCTAAAATGTCTTCATCTAGCGGTATATCCGCCACTTGCATAAAAATGCCTATGTACGCATCTTTACGAGGCGCCTTGACATTTGAAAAGAATTGTTAGAAAGCTTTTTTCTCCAGCGGCTTTCCATTTACATCCAGTTCTACAATTGGGTACCCGAGTTTTTGAAGACCGGGAAGGATCTTTGATTTATCACCCACCAGCAGCATGTTCAGATTGTTTACGTTTATATATTTCCTGGCAAGTGCGTCAATCTCTTTTTTCGTCATGCCTTTTAATATCTTCTGCTGAATATCTGTGTAGTTGGCCGGAAGATTATAATCCAGTATAGTACGAATGAATCCTGCTTTTTGCATACCTGTTTCATAACGCAGAGCATCTCGTTGCCCGATGGCATTTTTCATGAAAGCCAGCTCGTCACCAGTAATTCCGCCTGAAGCATAGTCCTTTAATTCTTTTATCACCTGTACCAGCGCACTGTCGGTTGCATCTGCTTTTATTCCTGAACTGAACTCAAAGTCTCCATCATATTCATCTCCGCTGAAAGAAGAGCGGGCGCCGTACGTCCATCCTTTATCTTCACGCAAATTCAGGTTCAGGCGGCTGTTGAATGCACCCCCCAATATATAATTCATCAAGCCGGCTTTATAAAATTCTCCTGTAGCATCATACCTCAATCCGGTATTATAACCCACCCTGAATTCTGTCTGGGCAGCTTTAGGTATATCCACAAGATAGATGCGTGATTGATCATTGACTACAGGTGTAGCGGCTACTTCCGGCATGGTGATCTTTTTCTTTGGCAGCTTGTCAAGGAAAGTGAGTTTTGGAAGAATTTCCGATTCCCTGATATCACCTACCACCACAACTTTTGCTCCTTCTGAAGTCATATAGTTGTCGTAATAGTAACGGATGTCCTCAAGAGTGATATTCGGGATAGTTGTTTCAGTTCCGCCTGCGCTCACTCCCAAAATATTATCCGGCCCAAAATTGATCTGTGCAATTACGTTGCTGGCTACGGCTGCAGGTTGTGACTTCATATTCTTGAAACCTTCCATAGTTTGCCTCTTGATCCTGTTGAACGCATCATCTGTAAACCTGGGATTGAGCATGCGTTCTTCCAGTAAAACCAGTGTTTTGTCAAGATTCCTTTTCAGTGTTTGCACATTATATGTAATCTCATCATTTCCGCTGCTGACATTTACAGAACTGCCCAGCTTTTGCAATTCTTCCGAGAACTGTTCTGCAGAAAAATTTTTGCTATCCTCGTTCATCATTCGGGCAAATAAACTTGCTAATCCCACTTTAGACATATCATTTGCCTGCAATAAATGCCCGCCGGGAATTGTAATGGAAATAGTAATGGTGGGTATCTCTGCATTTTCAGTTCCGATCATTTTAACACCATTTGGAAAATCTATTTTCCAGAATGCAGGAACTTGCACAACCGGGTTAGGGCCGTTACCGGGTATCTTACTCCTGTCAAAGTTGTCTTTGGCTTTTACATATTTCAATCCGGCATAACCGTAATCGGGTGCTTTGTAATGTGATTTGTCAATGGTGTAATTATCCGCAGCAGCGATCAGGTTTTCCTGCCCCCTGGCCAAAACACTTAAAATAACATGTGGTTTGTTTTTGATGTACTTTTCATAAACCCTGATCACGTCTTCTTTTGAAACACTATTGTACATTTTCAACAGTTTTTGTATCATATTCGGATTACCGGTAAAAGTCTGGAAGGCCGCCAGCTGACTGACTTTTCCTGATACGCTTGCCAGCCCGTTGATTGTTCTGCTTTCAAATCCGCTTTTAAATTTCTCAACGTCTTCATTGGTGATACCTCTTTTTTCAAATTCTGTATATGCTTCATTCACCAGTTTTTCCATTTCTGCCAGTGATTTACCGGGATAGGGAGTTATGGAAATAGAAAATTCTCCCGCTAATTCAGAAAGCTGGCTGCTGGCGCTTGCCTGCAATGCCTTTTGTGGCTTAATGATGTACTGGTAGAAAACAGAACTCCTGTTTCCTCCTCCGCCTAACACCTGTGATAGGCAAGCCAGCGCCGGAGCATCTTTATCAAATTCCGGAACGGTCGGGTAAGTTAATCGTAACTGAGAAGTTCTTGCATAGTTGTCAACATAACTAACATAACGGTCTTTGTCCAGCATCACCGGTTGCAGTTTTACAGGCTTCACATCAGGACAGCGTGGAATACCTCCAAAATATTTTTCAACCCACTTTAATACCTGCGGTGTATTGATATCACCACCGATTGTCAATGTGGCATTATTGGGCCCATACCAGCGCAGAAAGAAATTTTTCAGATCGTTTACGTTTACTTTATTCAGTTCTTCAATATAACCGATGGTAAGCCAGGAATATGGATGTCCATACGGATATAAATTCTTTGAGGTGTATTCACTCACCAGACCGTAAGGGCGGTTATCATAATTCTGCCCCCTTTCATTTTTTACAGTGGCTCTCTGCACTTCAAATTTTTGCTGTGTCACTGCATCCAGTAAGAATCCCATGCGGTCGGCTTCCAGTCAAAGCGCTTTTTCCAACTGGTTGCCGGGAATCGTTTCATAATAATTTGTGCGGTCCCTGTTCGTAGAGCCATTTAGTGTGCCTCCCGCTTCGGTTACTATTTTAAAATGTTCTTCGTCGGCAACATGATCGCTTCCCTGGAACATCATGTGTTCAAAAAAGTGTGCAAATCCCGATTTGCCTATTTCTTCCCTTGCCGATCCTACGTGATACGTTACATCTACATGCACCACCGGGTCGCTGTGGTCTTCATGCACGATCACCGTGAGCCCGTTGGGCAAAACATATTTTTCAAACGGGATGACGATCTCGTCTCCTTTCTTCGTAACCTTTTCCACCAGTTTGGCCTGGCCTGATGCTACATGGGAAAAGAAAAATGCTACGACAGCCATCAGCAAGAAACTGTTTTTCATAAAAAAAATATTTTGGTTTCTGAAAGGTTTTCAAGATAGGATAAATAGGAGATATAAAGACTGCCGCTTGTCAATTTGATGTCAAAAGAGTCCGGATTTTTTTAACTTTATATAAATTATTTTTTATGGATGGACAAGCAAGGCGAAGCCATGAAATTGATTATAAGATATACGGTGAGGAGTTGCAGTTTGTGGAGATAGAACTGGACCCCGGAGAAACAGCCGTAGCCGAAAGCGGCGCCATGATGATGATGGATGATGGTATCCGGATGGACACAATCTTTGGCGATGGCTCGCAGCAGCAATCAGGAGGTTTGTTAGGGAAACTGATGTCAGCCGGTAAAAGAGTGCTTGTGGGTGAGAGTTTGTTCATGACCGCTTTCACCAATGAAGGGCAGGGAAAGAAGAAAGTTTCTTTTGCAGCCCCTTATGTGGGAAAAATCATTCCCATAGACCTGATGCAGCATGAAGGAAAACTCATTGCACAGAAAGACGCTTTTCTTGTGGCAGCAAAAGGAGTGAGCATTGGTATAGCCTTTCAAAAGAGACTGGGTACGGGAATTTTTGGCGGCGAAGGATTCATCATGGAAAAACTGGAGGGCGATGGGATGGCGTTCGTTCATGCAGGCGGTTATGTGATCGAAAAAGTGTTAACCCCCGGTGAGTTGTTAAAAATTGACACCGGATGCATAGTGGCCTACACTGCCGGTGTTGACTTTAATATTGAATTTGTAAAAGGAATTAAGAACTGGATGTTTGGCGGCGAAGGTTTGTTCTTCGCTACATTGCGGGGCCCGGGAAAAGTATGGATACAATCCTTGCCGATCAGCAGGCTTGCCGCCAGGCTGGTGGAATACGGCACCTGGCACCGCAAAGAAGAAGGTGGTATTTTAGGAAACCTGTTTGACGGAAAAGAATAATGATCCTGTAAAAAATCCTTTTCAATTACACTGATCACTCTATCTGCCTTATTTTAGCTGTCATCTTTAGCTTAGGTCATTCGCTGAAGGGGAAAGACATTTTTTTTCAAAACAGTTATATGAAAAGAATTATTTTTCTGTCTGTTGTTTTTTTTGCTCTATTTTCCCATGCACAAAAAACGGATAAAAAACTGCAACGGCAATTGCAGGAACTCATTTCGGGTTTTCATGGTGATGTAGGGCTTTATGTTTATGATCTGAAGCACAACAAGACCGTTGCCATCAATGCCGACACCCTTTTCCCAACGGCAAGCATTGTGAAGATCCCCATTCTTATCGGCATCATGGATAAGATCAGGAAAGGTGAACTGGATTATCATCAGCATGTGATGTACACTGATTCTCTTTACTACAGCGAAGGGGATGACATACTTTCCCGGTTCAAAGACAGTTCGCAGATCGAGCTGGGCAAAGTGATCATGCTGATGCTTACCATCAGCGATAACTGTGCAAGCCTGTGGCTTCAGGGATTATCGGGCGGAGGCATCCGCATCAACAGGATACTGGACAGCATGGGTTATCAGCACACAAGGGTGAACAGCAGGACAGAAGGACGAGAAGCCAACCGTTCCGTGTATGGCTGGGGGCAGACCACTCCACGAGAAATTGCCAGACTGATGAAGCAGATCGTTGACGGAAAAGTTTTCAGCAAAGAGGTCAGTGATAAAATGCTGCGGGTGCTGGGCAGACAATACTGGGACGAAATGGCGATAAGCCAGATACCGGCCGGGGTGTTTGTTGCGGATAAACACGGAGCGCTGGAGGCCAACCGCAATGAAGTGCTGTATGTGAATGGGAAAAAGACACCCTATATTTTTTCGGTGTTCACCAAAAACAATAAGGACAAAAGCTGGAATCAAAATAATGAAGCATGGACGCTGACCCGGAAAATTTCAGCTTTGTTGTGGAAGCATTTTAATTGATTGATCACGGGATTTTATTCTTTGAACTTGTAATACCTGACCCAGTCTATTTCCATTTCTACAGGCAGTTCTTCCGGATTGATTTTCCCCACCCAGTTTCCTCCTAATTGCATATCCAGTAATAGATAGTGTTCGGCATCTGCAAACGGGAATTGCCCGGGCTTATCTGTTTTGATCTTAGGATAGGTGAAAGTTTTTATCCCGTTCACATAAAACACCACTTTGTTTTTGTGTATCTCCACAGCATAAGTGTTGAACTCTCCCGGCCGGATACGGCCCGTTCCTCCGTGTTTGGGATTGTTCTTTTCATTCAGTGTAATAGTATAATAAGAATGTACAGTCTGGTATATGAAATCGTCATGATTGAGATGTTCCAGTATATCAATTTCACCGCCTCCCGGGTATTTCATTCCCTGCCCCAGCAGCCAGAATGCCGGCCAGGCGCCAGTTGCATTCCCCAGCTTTGCCCTGATCTCTATCCTGCCCAACCCAAAACCAACTTTGTCCTTTGTATAAACACCACCGGTAAGATAAGTTGAAGTATCATCTTTTTGAGTTGTATTAACTATTCCCCTTAATATTAATTTACCGTCACGCCATGCATAAAGGCTGTCGAAATTGCTCATGTGCCTGTTCCAGTCAGATTTACCTCTCGGTATTTTCGACCATCGTGTTGCATCGAAAGTTTCCGTCTGGTCAAAATTTTCTTCCCAAACGAGTGCTGGCTTATGCAGGTTCCTGTTCGTTGTACATGCCACCGGGAAAATAAGAAGCAAAAAAGGGTAGATGATCTTTTTCATGATAGAGATTTATCAAATGAAAGTTGTCCGTAAGTAGTCAAAATTCGAAAACGAATTTAATTATTCTCCGGGCGAATTCCGGTTGACCGGGACCGCTTACCAAAGTTTAGCTATTTTGAAGGTCCTGTGTTTCGTTTGTCTGTTAATACTGCGGCCTTTAAAGGAAATCAGAATTTTCAGTTGCCTTTAATTGCAGAATATTTCTTTTAACTTCGTTAGCATAAAATCATAAAAGAAGAAGTGTCAAAAAAACATCCTGTTACTTTTGTTATTTCTTAATGAGGGTTAAACTATTTAAATTTCTAATTGATTGAATTCAGTCTAAATGTATTGACATGAATCCTAAAATATTTTTATCAGTGGTTATGCTTACTTCAATTTCTGCCAATGCACAGTTTGGCCGGGCCATACCTCCGGTAGCCGAAAAGAAAGCTCACTGGAGAGAGATACATGGTGATAAGGTTCTGGATAATTATTACTGGATGTATGATTATTTCGGCAAAGGGCCGGACAGCGTCAAAGTGGTGGAGTATTTAACCAAAGAGAATGATTACTTCAATGCGGTGATGAAGCCCACCGAAGGACTGAGGCAAAAACTCTTTGATGAGATGAAAGCCCGCATCAAAGAAGATGACCAGAGTGTGCCTGTTTTGCAAAACGGTTATTATTATTATACCCGTACGGAAAAAGGAAAACAATATTATAAATACTGCAGAAGAAAAGGCAGCATGAATGCTCCTGAAGAGATACTGCTGGATGTGGATGCCATGGCTGCAGGACATTCTTATTATGCAGTTTCGGGACTGGCTGTAAGTGAAGACAGCAGGTACCTGGCTTACGGCGTGGATAATGTCAGCCGCAGGCGCTATACTCTTTATGTAAAGGACCTGGTGACAGGAGAAACACTGAAAGACGAAGTTCCGAATACGGAAGGTGATCCTGTATGGGCCAATGATAACAAAACGATCTTTTACACTTCCAAAAACCCGGTTACTCTTTTATCGGAAACGATAAAGAGCCACCAGCTGGGCAGTGATGTTTCAAAAGATGCGGTGGTGTATCACGAAAAAGATAATACGAACTATATAGCGGTTGAAAAATCCAAGGACAAGAAATATATTTTTATTATTTCCGAAGGAACCCTTTCTTCGGAATGGCTGATGACCGATGCAGACAGCCCGGACAAAGCTTTCACACCGTTTCAGCCAAGGATGAAAGATGTTCTTTATTCTGTTTACCCTGTTGATGACCGGTTTTATATTCTGACAAATAAAGACGGCGCCGAGAATTTCAAGTTGATGGAATGCCCGCTTACCTCCACCTCATCCGACAACTGGAAAGATGTGATCCCTCATCGTAATGATGTGTTGCTTGAAGGTGTTGATGAATTCAAAGATTTTCTGGCCATTCAGGAAAGGAAAGACGGATTGCCGCAGATCAGGATCCGTGACCTGAAATCAGGCAACGATCATTATATTGATTTTGGCGAGCCCGATTATATAGCAATGATCATGGGAGGCCATGAATACGGAAGCAAGGAAATGAGATACGCATTTTCTTCGCTCATCACCCCGGCATCCGTTTTTGATTACAATTTGATAAGCCATGCTAAAGAACTGAAAAAACAAGTTGAAGTGGGTGGTGGTTTTCATTCAGGCGATTATCAGAATGAAAGGATCTATGCTGTAGCAGCTGATGGCACTAAGGTACCTATCTCCATTGTTTATAAAAAAGGACTGAAAAAGGATGGTGAAGCTCCGTTGCTTCTTTACGGGTATGGAAGTTATGGCTCCAGTACCGACCCTTCTTTTAATATGAATATTTTAAGCTTGCTGAACCGGGGATTTGTTTATGCTATTGCACACATCAGGGGAGGGCAGGAAATGGGACGACAATGGTACCTGGACGGCAAGCTGATGAAAAAGAAAAACACTTTTACCGATTTTATTGACTGCGCAAAATTTTTAATAAAAGAGAAATACACTTCTTCACCGCACCTGTATGCCATGGGAAGAAGTGCAGGAGGTTTGCTGATGGGCGCAGTTACCAATATGGCGCCCGGCCTGTGGCATGGAGTGATCGCCGGAGTTCCTTTTGTGGATGTCATCAATACCATGCTGGACGAAAGCATTCCGCTCACGACCAATGAATTTGATGAATGGGGCAACCCGAAAAATGAAGATGCCTATTGGTACATGAAAAGTTATAATCCTTACGAGAACGTGGGAAAGAAAAACTATCCCAATATCCTGGTAACGACAGGGCTTCACGACAGCCAGGTGCAATATTTTGAACCGGCAAAATGGGTGGCCAAATTGCGTGACATGAAAACGGACAAGAATATTTTGCTGTTGCAAACTGAAATGGACTTTGGGCATGGTGGCGCCAGCGGCCGTTTCGATTACCTGAAAGATGTGGCAAGGGATTATGCTTTCTTTTTGGCACTGGAGGGGGATCAACAAATAGTAAAGTGAAGAAAAATTTTAAAAGCCGTTTTTTGCTTTTGAAATAATTGATTCCTGAGTGGTTCTTTTTTACAAAACCTGTTTCTGTTGCAAGTAATAATTAAAGATGAAGTCACCGGCAATTGTATCTGCAATTCTTTTTTCATTTTCTGTTCAGATTTCTATGGCACAACAGACGGATAATGAAGTGGCGCCGGTGAAGACCGGCTTTCTTCCTCAGGGAAAGTTAAATGCAATCACTGACGTTGCAGGAGTGCTGGTAGGTCAGTACACGTTGGTACAGGGAGATTCGGTCCGCACCGGAGTGACCGCCATCTTACCGTATGGCGGAAATATCTTTCAGCAAAAAGTGCCTGCAGCCATTTTTACAGGCAATGGTTTTGGAAAACTTGCCGGCAGCACCCAGGTGATGGAATTGGGAAATATCGAAACTCCCATTATCCTTACAAATACATTGAGTGTTCCCACGGCCATGAATGCTGTGATCTCTTACACACTGCAGCAAAAAGGAAATGAGGATGTGCAAAGCGTGAATGCAGTTGTCGGTGAAACGAATGACGGATACCTCAATGATATCCGCGGAAGGCATGTGAAAGAGAGTCAAGTTCTGGAGGCAATAAAGAATGCATCTCCGGGAGTGGTGCAGCAGGGAAATGTTGGTGCGGGAACAGGAACTGTCTGCTTTGGATTCAAAGGAGGCATCGGCACTGCATCGAGAGTGTTGCCTGCAGGATCGGGAGGTTATACCATTGGAGTATTGGTGCAAACTAATTTCGGCGGTGTGCTGCAGATAGATGGCGTACCTGTTGGAAAGGAGTTGGGAAAATATTACCTGAGCGATCAGTTGAATGATCCTGCTGATGGAAGTTGTATGATCGTGGTGGCCACCGATGCTCCGCTTGATTCAAGAAACCTGGAAAGGCTTGCTAAGAGAGCGTTTATGGGCCTGGCAAAAACGGGAGGAATTGCCAGCAACGGGAGTGGTGATTATGTGATCGCCTTTTCTTCAAATCCCGGCGTACGTATTCCTTATGATCCGGAAAAAAAATTGCATACGACCTCTGTAGTGTTTAATGATGATATGTCACCTTTATTCCTGGCCGCTATTGAAGCCACCGAGCAGGCCATAATCAATTCTTTATTTGCAGCCAAAACAATGAAAGGAAAAAACGAAAGAGTCATTGAAGCGCTGCCCAAAGAGAAGGTGATCTCCATTTTGAAAAAATATAACCGTTATCAAAATCAGAACTGACAAGGTTCAGCTATATCCTTTTGAAGAAATGGAACGGTAATTATTTTAATGTATTGCCACATTATGCCTGTGCAAGGGCTGGGGGTATAAAAATTATAGCAGGATCGGAGTAATAATTTTTATCTTATTTTTCATCATTCATGATTGACGATCCTGTTGTAAATTCGCCCATTAATTAAATATAACCTTTCATGACCCGTAAGCAGGAAATAGTCAGTGATGTCGTCATCAAATTTGCAGGTGACAGCGGCGATGGTATGCAATTGACCGGAAGCCAATTTACCAATAATACAGCTCTTCTGGGAATAGACCTGGCCACGTTTCCGGATTTTCCGGCAGAAATAAGGGCACCCCAGGGCACGATACCCGGAGTGAGCGGATACCAGCTCCGTTTTTCCAGCAAACCTGTTTTTACTCCCGGTGATGCTTGTGATGTATTGGTAGCCATGAATGCAGCCGCATTAAAAACGAACCTGCGGCAATTAAAAAAGGGCGGGAAGGTCATTGCTAATACAGATGGTTTTGATGCAAAAAATTTGCGTCTTGCAAATTTCCCTGAAGGAGTAAATCCGCTGGAAGACGGATCACTTGATAATTATGAACTGATCAAAATGGATGTGACCAAGATGACCCGTGAAGCGCTGAAAGAATTTACAATGGGCATGAAAGAAAAAGACCGGGCCAAGAATATGTTTGTGCTGGGATTTTTGTATTGGATGTACAACAGGGACATGAGCAGCACCATTTCTTTTTTGAAGGAAAAATTTGGAAAAAAAGATGACATACTGAACAGCAACATCAAAGCACTGCAGGCAGGTTATAATTATGGTGATACTACCGAAACGTTCACTACTACTTATAAAGTGGAAAAAGCAAAGATGGAACCGGGCAGCTATCGTTCCATTATGGGTAACCAGGCAATTGCTTATGGGTTGATCGCAGCCTCACAAAAAAGCGGTCTCCCTTTATTTCTTGGTTCTTATCCTATCACTCCTGCTTCGGATATCTTACATGACCTTGCCAGGTATAAACATTTCGGTGTCCGCACTTTCCAGGCAGAAGATGAGATTGCAGCGATTGCTTCCGCCATCGGCGCTTCTTACGGAGGTGCACTGGGCGTCACTACTACATCAGGACCCGGGTTAGCGTTAAAGGCAGAAGCGATGGGACTGGCAGTGATGCTGGAAATACCATTAGTAATCTGTAATGTTCAGAGAGGAGGACCTTCAACAGGATTGCCAACAAAAACGGAACAAAGTGATCTGCTGCAGGCGTATTATGGAAGAAACGGTGAATGCCCTATGCCGGTGGTGGCCGCTTCTACACCCAGTGATTGTTTTGATACTGTATTTGAAGCAGCAAGGATTTCTGTTCAGCATATGACACCGGTGATTTGTTTGACAGACGGATACATTGCTAATGGTGCAGAGCCATGGAAATTTCCTCAATCTTCTGATCTGCCTGAAATAAAAGTCAGTTTCAAAAAAGATCTGGATGAGGGTGAAGAGGTATTTCAACCCTATAAGCGTGATGAAAAGTATGTGCGACCCTGGGCGGTGCCGGGAACACCGGGATTGGAAAACCGTATAGGTGGTCTGGAAAAACAAGATATCACGGGCAATGTTAGCTATGACCCGGATAACCATCAGCACATGGTGAAGATCCGCCAGGCAAAAGTGGATAAAATCGCTGATTATATCCCCGAACAAAAACTGGACAGCGGACCTGCAAAAGGGAAAATATTAGTTATCGGCTGGGGTTCTACCTATGGCGCCATCAAATCTGCTGTTGAGGAATTGCAGGCACAGGGTCATGCAGTAAGCCATGTGCATATCCGTTATTTGCGGCCTTTCCCCAAAAACCTTGGGGAGATCATTAGGAATTTTGAAAAAATCCTCGTGCCGGAGATCAATAATGGTCAGTTGGTAAAGATCCTCCGGGATATTTACCTGGTGGATGCCAAAGGGTATAATAAAATCATGGGTATCCCTATCACAAAAACAGAATTGGTAGAGCATATAAAAAAGATGCTCTGAAAAAAATTATCTGTGACCGGCATTGATAGCCGGTCTTTTTTTGTCGGAACAACGGGACCGGCGTTACATCTTTTGCAGGTAACAGGGTGGCCTGTAAAAGACATATCAAATATTTTTCATTTACCATTCGTCATTATCCCGGGGATTTTTTCCCTTTTTCCTTTATCATTGCAATCTCTTTTTAAAAACAGGTAATATGAAAAATATAATTGTATTCGCCCTAATGCTAATTGCAGCAGGTATGGCAGATGCACAGCAACCCGGCAGTCAGCAGCCGCAAAAAAGAGCGGACACTTTTGGAAGAGTAGCCCGGCCCCGTTTTGTTGAATTTGTTGACTCCACAGCTCCGCAGACAAAGTATAACTACACTGAAACTTTTGCTCCGTTCTTTTATACAAAAAACGGAAATGAATACAGAGCAGCCACCGGCGAGCCGGGTCCAAAATATTGGCAAAACCGGGCAGACTACCAGTTGGCAGCAAAGTTGAATGATGAAACCAATGAAATTACCGGAACCGAAGTGCTGACCTATACCAATAACAGTCCGTTAAAGATGAATTTTATCTGGATGCAGTTAGATCAGAATTTATTCCGGCAGGATTCACGTGGCAGCGCTATTGTACCAATAGGAGGTAGCCGCAATGGTGGCCACGGACAAGTATTCGATGCAGGATATAAAATCAAATCGGTAAAAGTTCTAAGCGGACCCAATAACACAATTGCAACCGATGTAAAATATTTGATAGATGATACCCGCATGCAGGTTCTTTTACCAAATGAATTAAATGCAAACGGCGGCGTATTGAAACTAAAGATCGAATACTCATTCATTTCCCCTGATTATGGTTCCGACAGGATGGGAATTTTGAAAACCAAAAATGGAAAAATCTTCACTATTGCACAATGGTACCCGAGAATGTGTGTGTTTGATGATGTGATGGGTTGGAATACATTACCATACACCGGCCCCGGAGAATTTTTTCTTGAGTATGGTGATTTTGATCTGAAAATAACAGTTGCTGCAAAAGATATAGTAGTTGCATCCGGTGAACTATTAAACCCGCAGGAAGTGTACACTCCGGAGCAGGTGAAACGCTGGGCACAGGCTGCCAACAGTGATAAGACCGTGATGATCCGTACACCGGAAGAAGTGACGGATCCGAAGTCACGTCCTGCAGGAAAATCAGAACTGACCTGGCATTTCAGGATAAAAAATGCAAGGGATGCTTCATGGGCAGCTTCTTCTTCATTCGTTGTTGATGCGGCAAGAATGAATTTGCCGGGTGGAAAAAAATCATTAGCAATTTCTGCTTATCCTGCAGAGAGTGCGGGTGAAGCAGCCTGGGGACGTTCAACTGAATTTGTAAAGGGTTCTATTGAGTTCAATTCAAAAATGTGGTATGAGTATCCATATCCCGCAGCTACGGCAGTGGCCGGTACTCCCGGCGGAATGGAATATCCCGGCATCGTTTTTTGCGGAGCTACAGCAAGAGGCCGTGGATTGTGGGGCGTAAACGACCATGAATTCGGTCATACCTGGTTCCCGATGATCGTGGGTTCCAATGAACGATTATACGGATGGATGGATGAAGGCTTTAATACCTTCATCAATACTTTATCAACGGCAAATTTTAATAATGGAGAATATAAGCCGGCACGACCTGTAGATGCAGAACGTATGGCACAATTTTTCACTGCTCCGACCCTGGAACCTATTTTAAGCAATGGCCCTGATAACCTGAAAGAAAGAAACAACGGAACCTTGCTTTACAGTAAACCAAGCGCAGGCCTGGTTTTATTGCGGGAACAAATTTTAGGACCGGAGCGATTTGATTATGCTTTTAAAACGTATATCAAACGGTGGGCATTTAAGCATCCGACACCGGATGATTTTTTCAGAACAATAGAAAACGTTTCCGGTGAAAGTTTGCAATGGTTCTGGCGTGGCTGGTTTGTCAACAACTGGCGGCTGGATGTGGCGGTGCGCAGTGTGAAATATGTGGACAGTACTAATTATTCCAAAGGGGCATACATTACGCTGGATAATTTAGAAAAAATGGCGATGCCTGTAATTTTAGAAATAAAAATGAAAAACGGGAAAACGGACCGGGCGAAATTGCCGGTGGAGATATGGGAACGCAATACAAGCTGGACTTTCAAATATCCTTCTACCGAAGAGATCGAATCGGTCACTTATGATCCTGATAAAGTGATGCCCGATTTCAATCCGGCAAATAATGTATGGAAAAAACAATGATGACCCGGATTTGAAAAAATTAAAGAAATAAAACCAAAGAGGCTGTTTTAAAAGTTAAGATAGCCTCTTTTTTATTCGTATTCCCCTACAAGTAGGTTATTGTTTATGTGATTGTAGAAGTGATTTTTTTTGCTTCTGATACAGCCCGGGTCATCGCGAGGAACGCAGCGATCCGCCCAAAATGCAGTTTGCTTCGGCGGTTTTTGTATCTTAGGTCATCTCGAGGAACGAAACGATCTTCTTTCTTTTATTACCTCGCAAAGACCCACACTTCACGCTGCCCAGGTTTGTTATCATTTATCCTTGAGGATAGAATCTTTGGCAACATATTTCTTATAATAATTGCAGACAGGCCTCAGGCCGCAGCGGTCGCAATGAGGTTTTCTTGCCACACAGATGTAACGCCCGTGAAGTATTAGCCAGTGATGCGCTTTGTGAATGACCTCTTTGGGAAAATATTTCACCAGTTCTTTCTCCACGGCAAGAGGCGTGGATGCAGACAAAGGAACCAGCCCTATCCTTCTGCTTACCCGGAACACATGTGTGTCCACCGCCATGTTCGGTTGCTTGTCAACCATGGACGTGATGACATTGGCAGTTTTTCTTCCCACTCCCGGAAGCTTCATGAGCTCTTCCACGGTCATTGGAATTTTTCCGTTGAAATCTTCCATGACTTTTTTCGCCATGCCGGTAAGATGCCTTGTTTTATTGTTGGGGTAGGAAATGCTTTTTATCAATGAAAACAGGTCATCATATTTTGCTTTACTGAGCGATCTTATATCCGGATATTTTTCAAAAATAGCGGGAGTGGTCATGTTCACCCTTTTGTCGGTGCATTGTGCCGAAAGAATAACGGCCACCAGTAATTCATAAGGATTGTCATAGATGAGTTCTGTGCCGGCATCGGGAGAATTCTTCTGAAAATAATTGGTCACAAACTCATATTTTTCTTTACGTGTCATGCTGCAAGTTAAGAGGAAACGTTTTTTGTGATCATTCAAAAAAAGTTACATCATGAAATAGATTCTTTCGTTGAAAAAATTTATAAACTGTTTTTTGTTTCTCCGTCTTCTGCAGTAATGAAAAGAAAATGGGCTTTAACTTCGCTGCATGCTGTTGAAACGAAACTGGATCCTTGCCGCATTAATGCTGACGATGGCTCTTGCTGCAATGGACACCACGATCGTATCCACTGCCATTCCGCAGATAGTTTCCGACCTCGGAGGCTTTTCCAAATTCTCCTGGGTATTTTCCATTTACCTGCTTACACAAACAGCAAGTATTCCCATCTACGGAAAACTGGCCGATATTTTTGGCCGCAAGGTCATACTGATCTTAGGCATCATAATTTTTCTTGCAGGATCGGCAGCTTCGGCTATTTCCTGGAATATCCTCAGCCTGATTATCTTCCGTGGCATACAGGGGTTTGGCGCCGGTTCTATCATGGCAACCGTCAATACTATTGCCGGCGATATTTACACGGTAAAAGAAAGAGCCAAAATACAGGGATTGCTTTCCAGTATATGGGGCATCAGCGCCATTGTCGGGCCTGCATTGGGAGGCGCTTTGGCAGAATATGTAAGCTGGAGATGGATCTTTATTATCAATATCCCGATCGGCATCATATCCATCATCTTTCTTGCTGTTTTCTTTAACGAGATCATTATTCCTAAAAAACCTAAGATTGATTACAACGGAGCCGTCCACATCATGCTCACTCTTGGTTTACTGATCGTTTATTTATTGGAATCCGGGGTTAGCTGGCCATGGCTTTCCCCGGCAAGCTTCGGCATGCTGGCAGTGATCGTATTTCTGGCGATCAACACGTACCGCATTGAGAAGAGAGTGCCGGATCCCATCTTTCCTTCATGGTTATGGAAGAATAAGACATTTGCCTACATCGGGTTGGCCATGGTGGGAATGGGTATTGTGAACATGGGCCCCGATACTTTTTTACCAACCTTTACCCAGGCATCCCTTGGTTTAGGTATCATCGCTTCGGGTTTTGTTCTGGCAAGTATGAGCATCGGCTGGCCTGCCGCATCCAGCCTGTCGGGAATCATTTACCTGAGAATTGGATTCAGGAACACGGCTCTTATCGGAACCATAGTCCTCACGTTTTCCTGCATTGCATTTTTGCTGATACCCTGGCCTCAGCCTGTATGGATGGTGGTGGCCGACCAGGTGATACTGGGTGCAGGCTTCGGGCTTTTATCCACTCCCACACTTGTAGGCGTGCAGTCAATGGTGGAATGGGAAAAAAGAGGTGTGGCCACCGGTTCGGTAGTTTTTACAAGGAACCTGGGGAGTAGCCTGGGCGCTGCCATTTTCGGGGCTATATTCAACAACTCCCTTTTTGCACAAATGGCTTCTGCTCCCAAAGATCTTTCGGTGGATACATCACAGATATTAAGATCACTGGAAAGCCCGTCCATCAGTGCCGGCTCAAAGATCTTTCTGGAAAAAGCGATCAATACGGCTACTCATCATATCTATTACAGCCTTGTGCTGTTTTCCCTGCTCACGCTGGTTTGCATGCTTTTTGTTCCCAATGACGGCAAACCGGATGAGAAAAAGATCAATAAAATAAATTGATATCAATTATTTACCGGACAAAAAAAGATCCGTATCAAAAACCGGTTGATTTTTTTTAAAAACGATTCAGGCCTGTAAGATCATTTCTATTTACTGAGTTCATTCATCTTATCTGTCATGGCTACAAATGAAGCCCATTGCCCGCCTTTCAAATTATTCTGGTAGGATTCTCTTACAAAATCAATTGCTGCTGACCATACCGTTTGAACTACTCCGGCATAATTATTCTTTACCTGCGGAGTAGCATCTCTTCTGAAATCGGCGATGTCCTGAACCTGCTGCGATGTAACTCCCGGGATCCTCCAGGGAGATGTGGCAACACGCAGGCCTTTATTGGCAAAGATGACAGCGGTCTTATCCGGACGTTCATAATGCCAGTCGCAGATAAAAACATCTTTGGGGATCATATCAATGGCCCTGTGTGTATTGTTATAGCTTGCTTCCCACATTCCGAGGCCGGTTGTTTTTCCTTCCAGCAGGCGGTCGCCCCAGATCCACAGCTCACGACCCTTGCCTGCCAGATGGTCACGGATGGTCCTTACTTCTCCTGCAAACAGTTCTGCCTTGTCTCTTCCCTGGCACCTCGGGCATTGATCGTCTCCCAGGTAAAACACTTCATCCATGCCCGCATGGAAGGCATCGGCTTCAAAGGCATCACATACTTCATCTACAACAGCAAATACAACTTGATGTACTTGCGGGTGAAGTGGACAGTAGCTCTTGCAATACAGGCCATCACTGTTGGGCCATACATATTTTTCAGGAATGACTACATGAGGTGTCTCGTCGAATCCGGGGTAAGCTGCCAGGAGTTTTCCGAGATGACTTGCCCATGATTGATGTCCCAGCAAATTAATCTGCGGGATAAGCCTTATTTTGTTTTTCCTGCAAACGGATACAAGCTTTTTTACATCTGATTTTGAAAGCGGCATGGTATCCCTCAGTTCAGGATGGGATGTAAATTGATAGTTGTAGTCTACCCGCAGGATCAGCGTGTTGATTTTACGGGGAACAAGTTCTTGATTAATGAATGTGATGAATGAATCCACTTTGGCGGGTACGGGAGCTTCAATACAAAGACCCCGAACGGGGAACAAAGAATCAATTTTCTGACCTTTTACATTCATGATCATTGAACTTGCCAGGAAAACAGTAAAGATTGAAGTCATTAAGCGTTTCATAAGCGTTCGTATGGGTTGATGGTGATGAATGAGAGATGAAAGTAAGATATTTTCAGCTTTGAAAGAGCAGATATGTCAAATCCATGACTTATTTTCCTTTATTGATTTTTTTTCAAGCCTTGTCTTCGTCATTGGATTTGTAAAAAGATAACAGAGGCAGAAGGAAAAATTTTAAGTCCTGGCTTGCCAACTCAGGACAGCTTTTGTAGTTTCATTAAATAGTTGAACATTCAGGATAGTGGGGAATTTATCAGGGGTTGAATTATTGCAAACTGGCGGATTTTTTACGCCGTTGGTGTTCAACCCAATGCAAACTTCAACTATGATAACTCTACACCAACAACCAAACTATAGTTCTGTCATTATAATGTGTTAGAAACCCCCAATTATCAAGCCCTCTTTCATAAAACAAGGCTGATGAATATTCATATTCTTCAGGT
>WBZR01002025.1_pt1 | contig 22581 bp, 17 predicted proteins | sample 5204231 | NCBI WGS metagenome assembly WBZR01 (sample SAMN12412403, study PRJNA552823) | activated sludge metagenome | isolation source: activated sludge from anammox sidestream of wastewater treatment plant... | place: USA: Virginia | collected 2017-08 | reverse complement strand
AGACGCCGGCGGCGGCGGCGGCGGCTGCCGGCGGCGCGGCGGCGGCGGGCGGCGGCGCCATTGGGGCTGCGGCCGGTGCGGCCGGTGCGGCCGGTGCGGCCGGCACAGCCGCGGCAGCCGGCACAGCCGCCGGTGCGCCGGCCTCGCCCTCGGCGTCGAGCAGCAGCAGCACGCTGCCCTCGCTCACCTTGCTGCCCAGCGCCACCGCGAGCTCGCGCACCACGCCGGCTTGCGAACAGGGAATCTCCATCGACGCCTTGTCGGACTCCACGGTCACGAGCGACTGCTCGCGTGCCACGCGGTCGCCGGGCTTGACGAGGATCTCGATGACTTGGACTTCCTCGAAGTCGCCGATGTCGGGCACCTTCACTTGCACCAGGGCCATGGGCTTGCCTCCGTCTTGCTCTGGTTATGCGTGCAGCGGGTTGGGCTTGTCGGCGTCGACGCCGTACTTGGCGATCGCGTCGGCCACCAGCGCGCGCGGCACGCTGCCCTCGTCGGCCAGCGCCTTGAGCGCCGCCACGACGATGTAATGGCGGTTGACCTCGAAATGCTCGCGCAGGCGGGTGCGGAAATCGCTGCGCCCGAAGCCGTCGGTGCCCAGCACCTTGAAGGCGCGGCCCTTGGGGATGTAGGCGCGGATCTGCTCGACGTAGTTGCGCACGTAGTCGGTGCTGGCCACCACCGGGCCGGCGTGCGGCGCGAGCTGCTGCGCGACGTAGGGCAGGCGCGGCTCGGCCAGCGGATGCAGCATGTTCCAGCGCTCGGCATCGGCGCCGTCACGCGCCAGCTCGTTGAAGCTCGGACAGCTCCAGACGTTGGCAGCCACGCCCCAGTCCGCGTCGAGCAGCAGGCGCGCCGCGATGCACTCGCGCAGGATCGTCCCGCTGCCCAACAGGTTCACGCGCGGCGTCTTCTTGGGCGCTTCCTGCAGCAGGTACATGCCCTTGAGGATCTGCGCCTCGGTGCCCGGCACGAGCCCGGGCATCGCGTAGTTCTCGTTGAGCAGCGTGATGTAGTAGTAGACGTTCTCCTGGCGCTCGACCATGCACTTCAGGCCGTGGTGCAGGATCACGCCCACCTCGTGGGCGAAGCTCGGGTCGTAGCTCACGCAGTTGGGGATGTTGCCGGCCAGCACATGGCTGTGACCGTCCTCGTGCTGCAGGCCCTCGCCGTTGAGCGTGGTGCGCCCGCTCGTGCCGCCGAGCAGGAAGCCGCGCGCCTGCAGGTCGCCCGCGGCCCAGGCGAGGTCGCCGAAGCGCTGGAAACCGAACATCGAGTAGTAGACGTAGAACGGCACCATGATGCGGTTGTTCGTCGAGTACGAGGTCGCCGCCGCCATCCAGCTGCACATGCCGCCGGCCTCGTTGATGCCCTCCTGCAGGATCTGGCCGGCCTTGTCTTCGCGGTAGTACATCACCTGTTCCTTGTCGACCGGCGTGTACTTCTGGCCCTCGGGGTTGTAGATGCCGATCTGGCGGAACAGGCCCTCCATGCCGAAGGTGCGCGCTTCGTCGACGAGGATCGGCACGACGCGCGGGCCGAGCGCCTGGTCGCGCAGCAACTGGGTGAGGAAGCGCACGAAGGCCTGCGTCGTGCTGATCTCGCGGCCCTCGGCGGTGGGCTCGAGCACCGCCTTGAAGGTTTCGAGCGAGGGCACCGTGAAGCTCTCGTCGGCGCGCGTGCGACGGTGGGGCAGATAGCCGCCCAGCGCCTGGCGCCGCTCGTGCAGGTACTTCATCTCCGGCGTGTCGTCGGCCGGCCTGTAGAACGGGATCTTCGGCAGCTCGGCATCGGGAATCGGGATGTTGAAGCGGTCGCGGAAGTAGCGCACATCCTCGTCGCTCAGCTTCTTGGTCTGGTGCGCGGTGTTCTTGCCCTCGCCGGCGCGCCCCATGCCGTAGCCCTTGACGGTCTTGACCAGGATCACCGTCGGCTGGCCGACGTGGCGGTTCGCCGCGTGGAAGGCGGCGTAGACCTTGGCCGGATCGTGGCCGCCGCGGCGCAGGTCCCAGATGTCCTGGTCGCTCATCTTGGCCACCAGTTCGAGCGCCGCCGGATCACGCCCGAAGAAATGCTTGCGCACGAAGGCGCCGTCGTTGGCCTTGAAGGCCTGATAGTCGCCGTCCAGCGTTTCCATCATGATGCGACGCAGCGCGCCGCTCCTGTCGCGCGCCAGCAGCGGATCCCAGTTGCTGCCCCAGATCACCTTGATGACGTTCCAGCCGGCGCCGCGGAACGTGCCCTCGAGCTCCTGGATGATCTTGCCGTTGCCGCGCACCGGACCGTCCAGGCGCTGCAGGTTGCAGTTGATGACGAAGATCAGGTTGTCGAGCTTCTCGCGCGCGGCCAGTCCGATGGCGCCGAGCGACTCGGGCTCGTCCATCTCGCCGTCGCCGCAGAACACCCATACCTTGCGCTGCGCGGTGTCGGCGATGCGGCGCGCGTGCAGATAGTGGAGGAAGCGCGCCTGGTAGATCGACATCAGCGGCCCCAGGCCCATGCTGACGGTGGGGAACTGCCAGAACTCGGGCATCAGCTTGGGATGCGGGTAGCTCGAGATGCCCTTGCCGCCGACCTCCTGGCGGAAGTGCAGCAGCTGCTCCTCGCTGATGCGCCCTTCGAGGAAGGCACGCGCGTACATGCCCGGCGCGCTGTGCCCCTGCAGGTACAGCAAGTCGCCGCCGTGGCCGGGACTCTCGGCGTGCCAGAAGTGGTTGAAGCCCGCGGCCAGCATGTGCGCCAGCGACGCGAAGCTGCTGATGTGGCCGCCCAGATCGCCGCCGTCGTCGTGGTGCAGGCGGTTGGCCTTGACCACCATCGCCATCGCGTTCCAGCGCATGTAGGCGCGCAGCCGCCCCTCGAGCATCAGGTTGCCCGGGCTGCGCTCCTCGTCGGCGGAGTCGATCGTGTTGACGTATGCCGTCTTGGCCGAGAACGGGCGGTCGATGCCGTTCTGGCGCGCGTGGTCGAGCAGCTGTTCGAGCAGGTAGTGGGCACGTTCGTCGCCTTCCCGGGCGATCACGGCCGACAGCGCGTCGAGCCATTCGCGCGTTTCCTGCGCGTCGGCGTCGTCGGGCGCGCCGCGCACATGCTCGGGCATCGCACTCATTGCTTGTCTCCTCGGTGCGGTTGAATTTCGACGGCGCAGTGTGGCACAGATCGGGATCATTTCAAATAGCGCGCCCTTGTTTCACGATGCGGCAGCAACGATCGACTCGAATCGCCGCATCGATAATCCGCCGCATGTCCGCCGCGCCGAGCGACCTTCCCGTCGGCCCCGCTGCCACCCGCGGCGCCGCGCGGCGCCTGTTCCGGCGCTGGTGGCGCCGCCAGCCGCCGGCGCTGCAGGACCGCTTCGCCACGCTCGGCCCGCTGCTGTCGGTGCTGCTGTTCCTGGCAGCGATCATTTCCGCCTTCTGGTACCTGCGCAACGAGGAGGCCGAACGCGAGAGCGACTCGGTGCGGCGCGACACCGAGATCACCCAGCAGCAGATCGGGCTGCGCCTGATCCAGAACCAGGAGGCACTCGGGCGCATCGCGCGCGAACTCGCCGCGCGCCAGCTCGCCGAGGGCGAGTTCGGCGTCGAGGCCGCAGCCTTCATGCGCGACCGCCCGGAGCTGACGCAGCTGAGCTGGATCGACGCGCGGCGCCACGTGCGCGCGACGCAGTGGGCGATGCCCTACCGGCTGGGCCCGGGCGACGTCCCGCTGCGCCCGGTGCTGCCGGTCGAGGACCGCCGCAACGAAGTCGAGGCGGCGTTCCGCACTGCGCGTGCCACGCGCGTGCCGGCGTACTCGCGCGCCTTCATCGACGCCGGCGGCGTTGCGGCTTTCCAGCTCTACGTTCCGCTCGTCGAACGCGGCGCGTTCGCCGGCGCGCTCGTCGCCGAATACGCGGTCGACGCGCTGCTGCGGCACTACGTGCCGGCCGAGGCCGCGCAGCGCCATCCGATCGCGATCGTCGACGAGACCGATCGTTCGCTCGCCTCGACCGTGACGGCCCTGCCCGGGCGCTCGCCGAGCCAGGCGCCGATCGTCAACGACTTGCCGCTCACGCCGGCCCTCAATGGCCTGGTGCTGCGCGGCCAGGGCTATCGCACGTCGATCGGCCTGATCGGCAACACCTTGTTCTGGATGGTGCTGGCGCTGTCGGTGCTCACCGTGTGGATGCTGCTGGGCACCCTGCGCCACATGCGCCGACGCGCGCAGATCCAGGACGCGCTGATGCAGGAGACCAACTTCCGGCGCGCGATGGAGAATTCCATGCCGACGGGGATGCGCGCGATGGACCGCGACGGCCGCATCACCTACGTCAACGCCGCGTTCTGCCAGATGAGCGGCTTTCCGGCCGCGGAGCTGGTCGACTGCGTGCCGCCCTTTCCCTACTGGCCGACCGACCGCTTCGAGGAGAACGGCCGCCTGCTGCAGCAGGAACTGCAGGGCCGCAGCCCGGCCGGCGGCGTCGAGGTGAAGATGATGCGCAAGGACGGCCGGCTGTTCGACGCGCGCATGTACGTCAGCCCGCTCGTCGACTCACGCGGCCAGCAGACGGGCTGGATGGCGTCGATCACCAACATCACCGAGGCCAAGCGCATTCGCGACCAGCTCTCGGCCAGCCATGAGCGCTTCACCACCGTGCTCGAAGGGCTCGACGCCTCGGTCTCGGTGCTGTCGGTGCAGCAGGCCGAGCTGCTCTTCGCCAACCGCAGCTACCGCCTGTGGTTCGGCGGCGACGCGCGCGGCCACCTGCAGCTCGCCGGCGGCGTATCGCCTTCGGACTTCGCGCCGCTGGACGAAGACGACGACACCGATCCGCTGTCGGGTCTGCCCGCCGCCGAGCTCACCGCGACCGGCGCGCGGCCCTGTGAGGTGCACGTCGGCAGCCTCGACAAGTGGTTCGACGTGCGCGCGCGCTACCTGCAGTGGACCGACGGGCGCCTGGCGCAGATGCTGATCGCCACCGACATCACCGCGCGCGTGCGTGCCGAGGAACAGGCCGCGGCACAGGCCGAGAAGGCCCAGGTCACGAGCCGCCTGGTGACGATGGGCGAGATGGCCAGCTCGCTCGCGCACGAGCTCAATCAGCCGCTCACGGCCATCACCAACTACTGCAACGGCATGGTGAGTCGCGTCGACGCCGACTCGATCGGCAAACCCGATCTCGTCGCGGCGTTGCGCAAGACGGCGCATCAGGCCGAGCGCGCCGGCCAGATCATCCGCCGCATCCGCGCCTTCGTGAAGCGCAGCGAGCCGCAGCGCCAGCGCATCGAGGCGCGCACGATCGTCGACAACGCGGTCGACCTGGCCGGCATCGAACTGCGCCGGCGCAGCGTCGCGATCCACACCTACGTCGCGCAGCGCCTGCCGCCGCTGCTGGTCGATCCGATCCTCATCGAACAGGTGCTGCTCAACTTGCTGAAGAACGCGGCCGAGGCGATCGACCACGCCGGGCTGCCGGGCCTGCGCCGGCACATCGAACTGCGCGTGCTGCCGCGCCATACCGCCGACGCGGGCGGCGTCATCGAGTTCAGCGTCGCCGACCAGGGACCCGGGCTCGGCGACGACGTGATCGACCGCCTGTACGAGGCCTTCTTCTCGACCAAGCCCGAGGGACTCGGCATCGGCCTGTCGCTGTGCCGCACGATCGTCGAGTCGCACCGCGGCCGGCTGCGTGCCGAGAACTCCTACAATGCCGGGCAGGTCGTGGGTTGCCGCTTCGCGTTCACGCTGCCCGTCGAGCCGCGCGAGCGCGCCGAGAGCACGCCGCGCGCACCCGAAGCGGCCGGCGCGCCGGCGTCCGAGGGCGCGCGCGCGCCTGCGGTCCAAGCCTCTTTCGCCCTGTCCCCCAACACGGCACCCGTCACCGAATGAGCCTGATCCCGAAGAAAGGCACGGTCTACGTCGTCGACGACGACGAAGCGGTGCGCGACTCGCTGCAGTGGCTGCTCGAGGGCAAGGACTACCGCGTCAAGTGCTTCGACTCGAGCGAGAGCTTCCTCGCGCGCTTCGATCCGCGCGAGGTGGCCTGCCTGATCGCCGACATCCGCATGGAGGGCATGAGCGGGCTGGAGCTGCAGAACCGGCTGCTCGAGCGCAAGAGCCCGCTGCCCATCGTCTTCATCACCGGCCACGGCGACGTGCCGATGGCGGTGTCGACGATGAAGAAGGGCGCGATGGACTTCATCGAGAAGCCGTTCAAGGAGGAGGAACTGCTCGGTCTGGTCGAGCGCATGCTCGAGCACGCGCGCAGCGCGTTCAGCCAGCATCAGGAGCAGGCCAGCCGCGATGCGCTGCTGTCGCGCCTGACCACGCGCGAGGCGCAGGTGCTCGAGCGCATCGTCGCCGGGCGGCTGAACAAGCAGATCGCCGACGACCTGGGCATCAGCATCAAGACGGTGGAGGCGCACCGCGCCAACATCATGGAAAAACTCAACGCCAACACGGTGGCCGACCTGCTGAAGATCGCCCTCGGCGCGCAGGCGCACAAGGCCTGACGCGCGCCGACGCCGGCACCGCCCCCCACCAGCGCGAGGCCGCCCGTGTGCGGCCTCGCCGCATTCCTCTTCGGAGCACACCTCGCCATGACAGCGCGACTGATCGACGGCCTGGCCCTCGCGCGCGAGCTGCGCGGCGCGCTGGGCGCGCGCGCCGAGGCCCTGGCCGCCCGCGGCGGCCGCCCCGGCCTCGCGGTGATCCTCGTCGGCGAAGACCCGGCCAGCGCGGTGTACGTGCGCAACAAGGTCAAGGCCTGCGCCGAGCACGGCCTGCACTCGGTGCTCGAGAAGTACCCGGCCACGCTGGCCGAGGCCGAGCTGCTGGCACGCGTGGCCGCGCTCAACGCCGACCCGGCGATCCACGGCGTGCTCGTGCAGATGCCGCTGCCGCGCCACATCGATCCGGCCAAGGTCATCGCCGCGATCGACAGCGCCAAGGACGTCGACGGCTACTCGCTGCGCTCGGCCGGCGAGCTGATGAGCGGCCTGCCGGGCCTGCGCCCGTGCACGCCGCTGGGCTGCATGAAGCTGATCGAGCGCACCGGCGTCGCGCTGCGCGGCAGGCACGCGGTGGTGATCGGGCGCAGCAACACCGTGGGCAAGCCGATGGCGCTGCTGCTGCTGCAGGCCGACGCCACCGTCACCGTCTGCCACAGCCGCACGGGCGATCTCGCGCGGCACACGCGCGGCGCCGACGTCGTGGTAGCCGCCGTCGGCCGGCGCAACACGCTCGGCGCCGACATGGTCAAGCCCGGCGCGGTGGTCATCGACGTCGGCATGAACCGCGACGACGCGGGCAAGCTGTGCGGCGACGTCGACTTCGCCGCCGTGCGCGCGGCGCTCGGGCCGCAGGGCTGGATCACGCCGGTGCCCGGCGGTGTGGGGCCGATGACGATCACGATGCTGCTGGCCAACACCGTAGACGCCGCCGAGCGGCGTCTGCGCGCCGGCGCGGCGGCCTGATGAACCCGCTGCTCGCGGCGCTCGCGCCCGAAGTCGACCTGCCCGACTACGCGGCCGTGCGGCCGGAGCACGTGCGAGCGGCGCTGGACGTCGTGCTCGCCGAGGCCGACGCGGCCCTCGAGCGCGCCGCCGGCGACGCCGTGCCGGCGCAGTACGAGGCGATGTCGGCCGCGCTCGACGTGGCGCTGGAGCGGCTGCGCCGCGTCTGGGGCGTCGTGTGCCACCTGCAGGCCGTGGCCGACACACCGCAGCTGCGCGCCGCGCATGGCGAGAACCTGCCGCGCCTCACCGAGCTGTTCACGCGGCTGGCGAGCGACGCACGCCTGCACGCCAAGTACCGGGCCATAGCGGCTTCGCCGGCCGCGGCGGCGCTGGCGCCGGCGCGCCGCCAGGCGCTGGCCAACACGCTGCGCGACTTCAGGCTCGGCGGCGCCGAACTCCAAGGCGCCGCGCGGGCACGCTTCGCCGCCATCCGGGCGCGCATGGCCGAACTGTCGCAGCGCTTCGGCGAACACGTGCTCGACGCCACCGACGCCTGGTCGCACGATGCCGACGAGGCCGAGCTCGCCGGCGTGCCGGCGGACGTGCGCGAGGCGGCACGCGCGCGCGCCGCCGCCGAAGGCCGCAGCGGCCACAAGCTCACGCTGCACATGCCCTGCTACCTGCCGCTCATGCAGTACGCCGAGCGGCGCGAGCTGCGCGAGCGCCTGTACCGGGCCTGGGCCGTGCGCGCCAGCGAACTCGGACCGGCCGCCCACGACAACACCGAGATCGTGCGCGAACTCGTCGCGCTGCGCGCCGAGGCCGCGGCGCTGCTCGGCTGCTCGAGCTACGCGCAGCTCTCGCTCGTGCCCAAGATGGCGCGCTCGCCCGAGGAGGTTCTGGCATTCGTGCGCGACCTGGCGCGGCGCGCGCGGCCCTTCGCCGAGCGCGAGCTTGCCGAGATGCAGGCCTACGCGCGCGACGAGCTCGGGCTCGAGCGCCTCGAGCCCTGGGATCGGATGTTCGTCGCCGAACGGATCAAGCAGCGCCGCTATGCGTTCGGCGAACAGGAGGTCAAGCAGTACTTCACCGAGCCGCGCGTGCTCGCCGGCCTGTTCGAGCTCGTCGAGCGCCTGTTCGGCGTCGTCGTGCGCTCGGAGCCCGCGCCGGCCTGGGACGACCGGGTGCGCTTTCAGCGCCTGTGGCGCGACGGCGAGCCACTGGCCGGGTTCTACCTGGACCTGCACGCACGCCCGGGCAAGCAGTCGGGCGCCTGGATGGACGACGCGCGCGCACGCTGGCTGCGCCCCGACGGCAGCCTGCAACGGCCGCTGGCGCACCTGGTGTGCAACTTCGCTCCACCGGTAGGCGGGCGACCGGCGCTGCTCACGCACGACGACGTGGTGACGCTGTTCCACGAGTTCGGCCACGGCCTGCACCACATGCTCACGCGCGTCGACGAGCTGGCCGTGTCGGGCCTCGCCGGCGTCGAGTGGGACGCCTGCGAACTGCCCAGCCAGTTCATGGAGAACTTCTGCTGGGAGTGGGACGTGCTGCAGCGCCTGTCCGCGCATGTCGACAGCGGCATGCCGCTGCCGCGCGCGCTCTACGAGCGCATGCGCGCGGCACGCAACTTCCACAACGGTCTGACGCTGCTGCGGCACTGCGAGTACGCGCTGTTCGACATGCGGCTGCATCTCGAGCCCGGCCATGGAGGCCGCGTCGCCGCGCTCGCCGCCGAGGTGGCAGCCGAACTCTCGCCGCTCGCGCCGGCGCCCTTCCTGCGCTACCCGCACGCGTTCACGCATCTCTTCGACGGCGGCTACGCCGCCGGTTACTACGGTTACGCCTGGGCCGAGGTGCTGTCGGCCGACGCCTTCAGCGCCTTCGAGGAGGCGGGCATCGACGACGCCGCCACCGGCGCGCGCTTCCGCGAGGCCATCCTCGAAAGCGGCGGCAGCCGCCCGACGCTGCAGAGCTTCGTGCTCTTTCGCGGGCGTGAACCACGTCTCGATGCCTTGCTGCGCCACCAGGGCCTGGCTTGAGGCAGCGGGCGCGCTGGGCTAGATTCCGGCGCGTGGCCGCATCGCGGCGGCCGATCGGGGTTTGCGACATGACGCGGATCAGCCACTTCATCCTCGCGCGCTGCGCTCTCGGCCTGGCTGCGCTGGCCATGGCGGGCTGCGCCGCGGCGCAGTACAAGATCGTCCACGCCGACGGCAGCGTCACCTATGCCGACCGTCCGCCGCCGTCGGCCGCCGGCGTGCGCATCTCGCGGCTCGGCAGCAGCGCCGCCGAACCCGCACCCGAAGCGGCTCTGCCGCGCGAGTTGCAGCAGGCGGTGCAGCGCTACCCGGTGACGTTCTATGCAACAACCGACTGCGCGCCCTGCGACAGCGCGCGCCAGTTCCTGCAGCGCCGCGGCATCCCCTATCGCGAGCGCCGCATCGCCGGCGACGAAGACGCGCAAGCCTTCGAGACCGCCCTGGGCGCGCGCACCGTGCCGGCGCTGACGATCGGCGCGCAGCGCCTGCGCGGTTGGTCCGAAGGCGACTGGAGCGCCTACCTCGACGCCGCCGGCTATCCGCGCGAGTCGCGCCTGCCGCGCGGCTGGCAAGCGCCGCCCGCGACGCCGCTCGTTGCCCAGCGCCCGGCCGCGACGCCGGCGCCGCCCGCCGAAGCCGCGCCGCCGCTCGACGCACCGACCGTGGCGCCGGCGCCCGCGGGACTGCGCTTCTGAAGCCAGGCGGCGCGCGCCCTGCACGCCGTGCACCCGGTGCAGATCCTGCCGCCGGTGCGCGGCGTGCTCAGCCGGGCGTCGCGAGACGACGGGTGAGCCGCGCGCCAGCGCCGACGGCACCGCCCACCGCCCAGAACAGCGCGCCGGCGCCGAGGGCCGCACCGGTGGCGCCGAACACCAGCGGCATCAATGTGCTGGAGGTATTCATCGCCATCGAACGCAGCGCCAGCGCCTCGCCGTGGCGGGCGTCGGGCGTGACGTGGTGCAGCATCGACATGATCATCGGCTGCACGCTGCCCAGCGCGAGGCCGAGCGCGGCGGCCAGTGCGCCCATCACCCACGGGTTCGGGGCAAGCGGGTAGCTGGCGAAGACGACGGCCGTGCCGAGCATCGCCCAGCGCAGCACGGCGGTCTGGCTGAGGCGGTGCGCCAGCAGCGGGATCGCCAGGCGCACGCCGGTGACGGAGAGCGTGAAGGCGCCGAGGACGAGGCCGATCGTGCTCGCGCTGTAGCCGCGCTCGTGGCCAAGCACCGGCACCGCGAAGGTGTGCACGTCCCAGGCCATCGACAGCAGCCAGTTGACGGCCAGCAGCCGGCGCAGCTCGGTCGATGCGAGCAGGTCCCAGGCGCGGCGCTCGCGCTGGGCCCGCGCGGGCAGCGACGCCGGCAGCCGCGGCACCGAGCGCGCGCTGAACACGGTCAGCAGCGGCAGCGCGAGCAGCATCAGGTAGCCCGCGCGAAAGCCCAGGCCGTCGATCATGAAGCCCACCGCCACCGGGCCGACGACGTTGGCGAACGACGGCGCGATGCCGAGCCAGCTGAAGACGCGCACGCGCTCGGTGGCGTCGCGCGCGGCCAGTCCGGCGGTGCGCTGGATGGTCAGCAGCCCCGTGTTGGCGCCGGTGCCGACCAGCGCCGCGGCGACGCACAGCAGCGCGAAGCGCAGCGGGCCGTCGACGAAGGTAGACGCCACCGCGAGCAGCATGCCGGCGGCGCTGAGCAGCACGGCGCAGCGCACCGGCCGGTGGTAGCCGTGGCGGTCGGCCAGGCGCCCGGTGGGCAGCGCCAGCAGCACCGGCGCGGCGGCAAACAACGCGAGCAGGACGCCGACGCTCCAGGCGCTGTAGCCCTCGCCGAGCGCCTGCAGCGGCGCGGCCATACGCAGGCCGGCCATCGCCGCGTGCAGGCCGAGCTGCCCCGCCACCAGCGCCGCGATGACGCGGCCGCTGGCCCCGGCACGCGTGTCCGCGCGGTCCCGCGATGTCGCGCGCTCAGGCGGCGTCATCGCCGCCATCGGCCGCGGCCGCGCCGGGCAGCAGTTGCGCGGCGCGCGCCTCGGGCAGCGCCTCGACGCCGCGCAGCTGGCGCGCCATCGCGCGCGTGCGCACCTCGGCCGCCTCGATCGCGCTGCCGGCCTCGTCGAGCTTCTTCTTGGTGCGGGCCAGCAGGTCGCCGAACTTGCCGAACTCGGTCTTCACCGCGCCCAGCACCTCCCAGACCTCGGCCGAGCGCTGCTCCAGCGCCAGCGTGCGAAAGCCCATCTGCAAGCTGGTGAGCGTGGCCAGCAGCGTGGTCGGCCCGGCCAGCATCACCTTGTGTTCGCGCTGCAGCGCTTCCACCAGACCCGGGCGGCGCAACACCTCGGCGTACAGGCCTTCGGTGGGCAGGAAGAGGATCGCGAAGTCGGTGGTGTACGGCGGCGCCACGTACTTGTCGCGGATGCGGCGCGCCTCGAGCCGCAGCCGGGTCTCGATCGCCTTGGCGGCAGCCTCCATCGCCGGGGCATCGGCACGCTCGTGGGCCTCGAGCAGGCGCTCGTAGTCCTCGCGCGGGAACTTGGCGTCGATCGGCAGCCACAGCGGCGCGGCACCCGCCTCGCCGCGGCCGGGCAGGCGCAGCGCGTACTCCACGCGCTCGCTGCTGCCCGGCACCGTGGCGACGTTGCCCGCGTACTGCTCGGGCACGAACACCTGCTCGAGCAGCGCCGCCAACTGCACCTCGCCGAACACGCCGCGCGTCTTGACGTTGGTGAGCACGCGGTTGAGCGTGCCGACGTCGCGCGCCAGCGCCTGCATGTCGCCCAGGCCGCGATGCACCTGCTCGAGCCGCTCGGCCACCTGCTTGAAGCTCTCGGCGAGCCGGCTCTCCAGCGTCGCGTGCAGCTTCTCGTCGACCGTGGCGCGCATCTGCTCGAGCTTCTTCTCGTTGCCCTCCTGCAGGGCGGCCAGGCGTGCGTCGACCGCCTCGCGCACTTCGGCCAGGCGCCGCGCATTGCCTTCGGACAAGCGCAGCAACTGCTCGGCCAATGTCTCGCTCACGCGGCGCAGCGCGCCTTCGCTGGCCTGCTGCATCTGCGCGAGCTGAACGCGAAACGAGTCGATCTGCTCGTTCTGCGTGCGTGCGATGTCGCCGCCCTGCGCCAGCAACATCTGCTGGAAGGTGGCCAGGTCGCCACGGCTGCCCTGCCCCTGGCGGCCGAGCTCGTCGCGCAGTTCGCGTTCGAGGCGCTCGGTCGAGCGCTCGATCGCGCCGCGGAGCTCGCGCTCGGCGCCGCCGTCGCGCAGGCGAAACGCAAGCCACAGCAGCAGCAGCAACGCGAGCACCGCCAGCAGCAGCTGCACCGGGACGAACCAGTCGGGCATCGACGAATTGTCTCAGGCGCCCGACGCGCGCGCGCTGCGCGCGAGCACCTCGGGGTTGAGCGGCGTCGGCGGCCGCCCGCCGCCGAGCGCGGCGATCAGGTTGTCGGCGGCCAGCTCGGCCATCGCGCGCCGCGTCGCCACGCTCGCGCTGGCGATGTGCGGCGTGAGCACGACGTTGGCGAGCCCGAGCAGCGCGGGGTGCACCTGGGGCTCGCCCTCGAACACGTCGAGCGCGGCGGCGGCGATGCGCCGCGCGCGCAGGGCCGCGGCCAGGGCGGCATCGTCGACGATGCCGCCGCGCGCCACGTTCGTGAGCGTGGCCGTCGGCTTCATCGTCGCCAGCTCGGCCGCGCCGATCGCGTGGTGGCTGGCGGGCGCGTACGGCAGCACGAGCACGAGGTGATCCGACTCGCGCAGCAGCGCGGCCTTGTCGACCCAGCGCGCGCCGAGCGGCGCCTCGAGCGCGGGGTCGAGGCGGCTGCGGTTGTGGTAGATCACCTTCATGCCGAAGCCCAGCGCCCCGCGCCGGGCGATCGCCTGCCCGATGCGCCCCATGCCGAGGATGCCGAGCGTGGCGTCGTGCACGTCGGTGCCGCTGAACAGGTCGTAGGCCCAGCGGTTCCAGGCGCCGCTGCGCAGGAAGCGTTCGCTCTCGCTCAGGCGGCGCGCCGCGGCCAGCATCAGCGCGAAGCCGAAGTCGGCCGTCGTCTCGGTGAGCACGTCGGGCGTGTTGGTGACGAGCACGCCGCGTGCGCTGCAGGCGGCGAGGTCGATGTTGTTGTAGCCCACCGCCATGTTGGCCACCACGCGCAGCTGCGGGTGGGCGTCGAGCAGTTCGGCGTCGATGCGCTCGCTGGCGGTGGTGAGCGCGCCGGCCTTGCCGCGCAGGTGCTCGATCAGCTCGGCCCGGTCGTAGATGCGGTCGGCCGGGTTGGCCTCGACCTCGAAGTGCCGCGCCAGGCGTTGCACGGTCTCGGGGAACACCGCGCGCGCGACGAGGACAGCCGGCCGCGCCATCAGCGCAGGAAGACGAAGGTGAGCACGACGAAAAGCGGGATCAGCACCGCGCCCGCCCAGAGCATGTAGCCGAAGAAGCTCGGCATCCTGATCCCTCGCTCCTCGGCGATGGCCTTGACCATGAAGTTCGGCGCGTTGCCGATGTAGGTGTTGGCGCCCATGAACACCGAGCCGGCCGAGATGGCCGCCAGCACCGGCGCGAGCGTCGTCATCAGCTGCGCCGCATCGCCGCCGGCGAGGTTGAAGAACACCAGGTAGGTGGGCGCGTTGTCGAGAAGCGAACTGAGCGCCCCGCTCAGCCAGAAGTAGGCCCAGGGCAGCGGCTGGCCGTCGGCCCCGGTGACCGCGCGCGCGACGGCGCCGAAGGCGCCCGCCTGGCCGGCGCGCAGCATCAGCAGCACCGGCCCCATCGTCACGAAGATGCCGATGAACAGCTTGGCCACCTCCTGCATCGGCGCCCAGGAGAACTGGTTGCGCTGGCGCACGCCGCGCGGCGTGATCGCCAGCGACACCAGGGCGACGACCACCAGCAGACCGTCGCGCACGATCTGCTGCCACTCGACCTCGGTGCCGTACACGCTGAAGGCGACGCCCGGCTTCCAGGTGCCGCTCGCCAGCACGAGCGCGACCACCGCCGCCAGCGGCAGCAGATTGACGGCGCCGTCCAGCCCGAGGCGCGTGTCGGGCGTCGGGTCGCGCGGCAGCACGCCGTCGGTGCGGAAGTAGTGGCGGTCGATGACGTAGAAGACGGCCAGCAGCGCCACCAGCAGCGTGAGCGTCTCGGGCAGCAGCGCGCGCAGCGTCCAGAAGAAGTCCACGCCCTGCAAGAAGCCGAGGAACAGCGGCGGATCGCCCAGCGGCGTGAGCGAGCCGCCGGCGTTGCTCACGGTGAAGATGAAGAACACCACGACATGCGCGGCGCGGCGGCGGTTGTCGTTGGCGCGGATGAGCGGGCGGATCATCAGCATCGACGCGCCCGTGGTGCCCATCACGCTGGCCAGCAGCGCACCGACGGCCATGATCGCGACGTTGACGCCCGGGCTGCCGTGCAGGTTGCCGCGCACGTAGATGCCGCCGGCGGCGGTGAACAGCGCCACGAGCAGCACGATGAACGGCAAGTATTCGGCCAGCAGGGTATGCGCCAGCGCCGCCGTCACCGCGTCCGGGCCGTGCAGCCAGGCCATCGGCAGCAGCACGGCAAGCATCCAGCCTGCCGTCACCTTGCCGAAGTGGTGGTGCCACAGCATCGGCGCGAGCAAGGGCAGCAGCGCGATGCTGAGCAGCATGCCGACGAAAGGCAGCGCCCACCATGCCGAGAGCGCGCTGCCGTCGAGATCGGCGGCGCCGGCGGCCAGCGGCAGCAGCCCTGCAGCGACGGCCGATGCGCGCGCCAGCACCGCGGATGTGCTCCGGGCCTCCATCCTGTCGTCTCCTCCCGCAGCGGATGCGGCTGCCGGCGGCCATTCTATGGACGCACGCGGCAGCCGGGCCGGCCTGCCCGGCCGCGCCTCACTCGTGAAAGCGCGCGAATTCGGCGACCGCGACGCGCTCGGTGACGAGCCGGTTCACCGGCGCGTCCGGATCGGCGTGGCCCAGCGCCATGCCGCACACCACCATCTCGGTGCGCGCCAGGCCCAGCTCGCGCTCGACGATGCGGTGAAACGGCGCGAAGGCCTGCTGCGGGCAGGTGTCCAGGCCGCGCCCGCGCGCCGCGATCATGATGTTCTGCAAGAAGGTGCCGTAGTCGAGCCAGCTGCCCTGGCGCATGATGCGGTCGATGGTGAAGATCAGACCCACGGGCGCGTCGAAGAACGCGTAGTTGCGGGCGTGCTGCTCCTGCATGCGCTGCCGGTCGCCCTTGCCGATGCCGAGCAGCCCGTACATGTCCCAGCCGAGCCGGCGCCGACGCTCGAGGTACGGCGACACCCATTCCTCCGGGTAGTAGGGATACTCCTCGCCGTGCTGCGCGCGCTCGAAGGGATCGTCGTAGGCGCTGCGGATCGCCTGCGTCAGCCGCTCCTTGGCCGCACCGCCGAGCACGTGCACCTTCCACGGCTGGGTGTTCGTGCCCGATGGCGCGCGCGATGCCAGCTCGAGGATGCGCTCGACGGTCGCACGCGGCACCGGCGTCGGCAGGAAGGCGCGGATCGAGCGGCGCGAGGCGATCGCGGCATCGACCGCGGCCGTCGTCCCGGCGCTGACGACGTCGGGCGGCTTCATGCCGGGGCCTGCAGCGGCGCGAGCGCAGCGAGCAGGGCCTGCGGCAGCGGCACCGGGCGGCGCGTCAGGCGGTCGACGTAGACATGCACGAAGTGGCCGACGGCGGCCGCGCGCGGCGCGTCGTCGGCGAACAGGCCGACCTCGTAGCGCACGCTCGAACGCCCGACGTGCACCACGCGCAGGCCCGCATGCACGGTCTGCGGAAAGGCGATCGGGTCGAAGTAGTTGCAGCGCGTCTCGACGACGAGGCCGATCACGGCGCCGGCGTGGATGTCGAGCGCGCCCTGCTCGATCAGCCAGCGGTTCACCGCCGTGTCGAAGAAGCTGTAGTGGACGACGTTGTTGACGTGGCCGTAGACGTCGTTGTCCATCCAGCGCGTGGTGATCGCCTGCAGGCGCGGATAGTCCGTGCGCGCGGTCGGTGTACTGCGTGAAGTGCTCATGGCGCCGATTGTTCCTCGGCTTGGGGCGCAGCACACCGCCTGGACGCGCCGGTCGCGCCCGGCCACCCCTTCGCGGCTCGGGTTCAGGCAGCACCGGCGGTCGTCCTCGTGCACGTCGGCGCGCAAGGCACGCGCCGGCGGGGCTCTAGGAGCGCATCCCTAGAATGCTGCGGCGCAGCAAATATCGCTTGCGCGAATCCGCCGAAACCCTATACTTCGCTTCATGTTGCAGTGCAGCATTTCTTCCGAGGCGCCGCAGCTGCAATCCCCGAACCACCACCCGCAGGAGCTGAACATGTCGTACACCCCCGAGCAATTCGTCGCCGGCCAGAAGGCGAGCATCGAGACCTTCTTCGGCCTGTCGAACAAGGCGCTCGAAGGCGTCGAGAAGCTGGTCGAGTTGAATCTCCAGACCGCCCGGACCGCGCTGGCCGAGGCTTCCGAAGCCGCCCAGGCGGCTCTGTCGGTCAAGGACGCGCAGGAGCTGTTCGCGCTGCAGGCCAGCCTGCTGCAACCCTCGGCCGAGAAGGCGGCGGCCTACGGGCGCCATGTCTACGAGATCTTCGCCGGTACCACCGCTGAAGTGGGCAAAGTGGCCGAGGCCACCGTCGCCGAGAGCCAGAAGACGGTGATCGCGCTGGTCGACAACGCCGTCAGGAACGCGCCCGCCGGTACCGAGAACGCCGTCGCCCTCGTCAAGTCGGCCGTGGCCGCCGCCAACAACGCCTACGAGAGCGTGAGCAAGGCCGCCAAGCAGGCCAGCGAAGTCGCCGAAGCCAACTTCCAGGCCATCACCGCGACCGCCGTCAAGGCGACGCAAGCGCCCGCCAAGGGCAAGCGCGCGGCCTGACCACGGCCACACGCGTCGCACGGCCGGTACGCAGCGGCCCGGCGGCGCGGCCGGCGTCTCTCCCGGCGTCGCGCGATGCCGGGTTCCCGCAGGGTCCGACCGGTTCGGGCCCTGCGCGTTCGACCGGCGCGCGCCGCGGCCGCGCCCTAGGGCGCCCAGCCGGCGATCTTGGCCTGGAGTTGCGGCAGCAGCCGGCTCGCCGCCTCGCGTCCGGCACGGATCGCCCGCAGGCGGCTCGTGAAGTCCGCGCTCGACACGCCGAGCAGCGCCGGCCGCACCACGACGTCGGCCTCCTCGAGCTCGAAACGGTTGATGCTGCGCGACATGATCGCGAAGGTCTGCAGCAGCATCTTCAGCGCATCGCCGGTGGCGTTGCCCTCGGGCGGCGACGAGATGTCCACGGCCAGCACCAGATCGGCGCCCATCTGGCGCGCGAAGCGCACGGGCACCGGCGACACCAGCCCGCCGTCGACGTACTCGTGCGCACCGATGCGCACCGGTTGGAACAAGGCGGGCACCGCGCTGGACGCACGCACCGCGGTGCCGGTGTCGCCGCGCCGGAACAGCATCGGCGCACCGCTGTCCAGATCGGTCGCGAGGATGCCGAGCGGCAGCTTCATCTGTTCGATCGGCCGCCCCGCAGTCTGCTCGCGCACGTAGCGCGCCAGCGCCTCGCCGCGGATCAGGCCGCGCCCCGGGAACGACCAATCGGTGAGCGCTCCCTCGTCCATCGTGAGCGCGATGGCGGCGAGCTCGTGCGCGCCCTTGCCGCTGGCCCAGAGCGCGGCGACCAGGCTGCCCGCCGAGGTGCCGACCACCAGATCGGGCCGGATGCCCGCTTCCTCCAGCACCTGGATGACGCCGATGTGCGCGAACCCGCGCGCCGCCCCGCCGCCCAGCGCCAGACCCAGGCGCGGCGCCGGGCGCCGCGCCGCGGCCGGCGGCGTGGCCGCGACCGCCGGCGCGGCGGCGCTCGCCGGCCCTGCTGCCGGCCCTGCGCCGTCGCCGCGCGCCGTCGGCGCCATCTGGCAGCCAGCCAGCGCGAGCGCGGCGCACAGCGCGCCCCACCGCCGGGTCGCAGCAAGATGTCCCATGGAGCCATTCTAGGAATCGCCGCACCCTTCGTGGCAGGCGGCCCGGCGGCGCCCGATCTCCTGGCGCCGCAGCCCTGCGCCGCGGCGATGGCCGGACGCCCGCAACCTAGAATCGGCGTCCGTCGCGCGCGCCGCAGCGCGCCACGCAGACCGGCGTCCGACGCCGCTTCATGACCAGCCTCGCTTCCTCATGACCCACGTCGTCCTCGATTCGTGCATCCGCTGCAAGTACACCGACTGCGTCGATGTCTGCCCGGTGGACTGCTTTCGTGAAGGCCCGAACATGCTCGTCATCGACCCCGACGAGTGCATCGACTGCGCCGTCTGCATCCCGGAGTGCCCGGTGAACGCGATCGTTCCCGAGGAGGACGTCCCCGGTGCCGAGCGGCAGTTCATCGCGCTCAACGCCGAACTCGCCAGGAACTGGCCGAGCATCACCCGGCGCAAGCAGGCTCTGCCCGATGCCGACGCGTGGAAGGACCGCAAGGACAAGCTCGCCGAACTCGTGCGCTGAGAAACCCTCGGCGCACCGGCCATCCCGCCCGTGGCCATGCCGGCCGATGCCGCGAACGCCGTCGCCGAACCGATCGAGACCGACGCGGTCATCGTCGGCGCCGGCCCGGTGGGCCTGTTCCAGGTGTTCGAGCTCGGGCTGCTCGACATCGAGGCCCATGTCATCGACGCGCTCGCCTATCCGGGCGGCCAGTGCATCGAGCTCTACCCCGACAAGCCGATCTACGACATCCCCGCCGTACCGATGTGCACCGGCAAGGAACTCACCGACCGGCTGCTGCGGCAGATCGAACCGTTCGGCGCCGCCTTCCACTTCGGCGAGGAAGTGACACGGCTGCGCCGCGAGGCCGATGGGCGCTTCCGCGTCGAGACCTCCAAGGGCACGCGGCTGCACGCGCGCACCGTCTTCGTCGCCGGCGGCGTGGGTGCGTTCCAGCCGCGCACGCTGAACGTCGCCGGCCTGGACAAGCACGAGGGCACGCAGCTCTTTTACCGCGTGCGCGACCCGGCGCAGTTCGCCGGCAAGGACCTCGTCATCGCCGGCGGCGGCGACTCGGCGCTCGACTGGACGCTCGATTTCGTCCAGCCGGGGCCGCACCGGGCGCGCAGCGTGATCCTCGTGCACCGGCGCGAGGGTCTGCGCGCGGCGCCGGCCAGCGCGGCCAAGATGCGCGAGCTGTGCGAAGCCGGCGCGATGCAGTTCGTCGTCGGCCAGATCACGGGATTCGAGGAACGCGACGGGCGGCTGGCGGCGCTGAAGGTCAGCGGCGGCGACGGCGTCACGCGCGTCGTCACGCTCGACGTGCTGCTCGTCTTCTTCGGCCTGAGCCCCAGGCTCGGACCGATCGCCGCATGGGGCCTCGGGCTCGACCGCCGGCAGATCGTCGTCGACACCGAGCGCTTCGAGACCAGCGTACCGGGCATCTTCGCCGTCGGCGACATCAATACCTATCCGGGCAAGAAGAAGCTCATCCTGTCGGGCTTCCACGAAGCGGCGCTGGCCGCCTTCGGCGCCGCGCGCTACGTCTTCCCCGACAGGCGCGTCTTGCTGCAGTACACGACGACGAGCCCGAAGCTGCACAAGGTGCTCGGCGTCGAGACGCCGGCCTTCGACTGATCGGCTAAGATCGCGCCCGGCCGCAGCGCATGCGGCCCCAGCTGGGGGTGTTGGCACCCGCGCGGCACGTGCAGGGCACGCGCGCCGCGGGCGCCGACTGAGAAAGTCCCTTCGAACCTGATCAGGGTAATGCCTGCGCAGGGAAGCCGATGACGCAGCACGCAAAGACCCGTCCTTCCGCCGGCCCGCGTTTCGCGGCACGCATCGCCACCGCCCTCGCGACGCTCGTCGCGCTCGGCGCGGCCGCCCAGGGAGCCGACCGCATCACCATCACCGGACGCACGCTCGCGCCCGGCGCGGTCGCGGGTTTCGGCGACCACGCGGCCGCCCGCACACCGCTGCAGGCGATCTCGGTCGGCCAGGGCCTGCTGCTCGACCAGGGTGTCGACCGGCTCGCCGGGCTGACCCGGCTCGACGCGAGCATCGGCGACGCCTACAACGCCGAGGGCTACTGGAGCATGCTGTCGGTGCGCGGCTACACGCTGGACAACCGCTTCAACTACCGCCGCGACGGGCTGCCGATCAACGCCGAGACGGCGCTGGCGCTCGACAACAAGGAGCGCATCGAGGTGCTCGAAGGCACGAGCGGCATCCAGGCCGGCACGAGCGCTCCCGGCGCGCTGGTGAACCTCGTCGTCAAGCGCCCGGCCGGCCGGCTGCGCCACGCGCTGCTGCAGTGGCGCGAGCCCGGCTCGCTGCTCGCGGCGCTCGACCTGGGCGAGCGCCTGGGCCGCGACGGCGAGTTCGGGCTGCGCGTCAACCTCGCCGCCGAGCGGCTCGACCCGATGGCGCGCGACACGCGCGGGCGCCGCTCGCTCGCGGCCCTCGCGCTCGACTGGAAGGCGGCGCCGGCCACGCTGCTGCAGTTCGAGATCGAACGCAGCGTGCAGCGCCAGCCGAGCGTCGTCGGCTACTCGATGCTGGGCGACCAGGTGCCCGCGGCCGCGCAGCTCGACCCGCGCCACAACCTCAACGCGCAGCCCTGGCGGCAAGACGTGGTGCTGGCCGGCAGCACCGCATCGCTGCGCTGGCAGCAGCGTCTGGCGCCCGACTGGCGCTTCAGCGTGCACGCGCTGCGCCAGCAGCTCGCGAGCGACGACCGCACGGCATTCCCCTACGGCGTCTACGACGCCGCCACCTACGCATGCCCGCAGTGGTGCGACCGCTTCGCGCCCGACGGCAGCTTCACCTACTGGCAGTTCGTGAGCGACGGCGAGCGCCGCCGCAGCGATGCGCTGCAGGCCCAACTGGCCGGCCGCCTGGCCGCCGGCGCGCTGGCGCACGAAATCGAGGCCGGCGTGCTGCGCAGCGGCTACCGCGCCCGCTTCGGCGACCAGCTCTTCGACATCGCCGGCACCGGCAACATCCGGGGCACGCTCGACACGCCGCCCGCGAGCGGCCCGCCCGACGCCGGCACCGACCGCGACGAGCACAGCACCGAATGGTTCGTGCGCGACGCGATGCGCCTGGGCGAGGACTGGCAGTTGTGGGCCGGCCTGCGCCACACGCGGCTCGAGCGCCGCAGCGTCCGCACCCGCCCCGATGCCGACGGCAGCCTCCAGGCCAGTGCCTACACGCGCAACGCCACCACGCCCTGGCTGGCGCTGGCGCTGCAGCTCGCGCCGCGCACGATGCTCTACGCGAGCTGGGGCCGCGGCCTCGAGGCCGACGTCGCGCCCAGCCTGCCGCGCTACGCCAACGCCGGCGCATCGCTTGCGCTCACCAGCCGCCAGTACGAGATCGGCGTCAAGCACGGCGACGAAGCGGTCGAGGCTGCGCTCACGCTGTTCGACATCGACCGCGGCGTCGCCGCCGATCTGGGCCGTTGCGACGGCCCCGCCAGCTGCCGCCGCGTCGCCGACGGCAGCGAGCGCCACCGCGGCGTCGAGGCCGCCTGGCAGGGCCGGCAGGGCGCGTGGGGCTGGCGTGCCAGCGCGATGTGGCTCGAGGCGCGCCGCCGCGGCTCGGTGCAGCCCGGCGTCGAAGGCCAGCGGCCGACCAACGTGCCGGCGGCGACGCTGCGCCTGGCCGGCGAGTACCGCCCGGCGGCCCTGCCCGGCCTGGCGCTGCACGCGCTGTGGACGGCTGAAAGCGACCGCGTCGTGCTGCCCTACGACCAGGGTGTGCGCATCCCGGGCTGGAGCCGCATCGACTTCGGAGCGCAATGGCGCACCGAGTGGTCCGCCACAGCGTTCACCTGGCGCATCGGCGTCGACAACGCACTCGACCGCCGCGCCTGGAAGGAGTCGCCCTACCAGTTCGGCCATGTCTACCTGTACCCGCTCGCCCCGCGTACCTGGCGCGCCAGCGTCGCGGCAGCTTTCTGAGCACGCGCACGATCATCGGTGCATGCGGGCATCGCCAGGGTTCAGGCTCCGCGAGCGGCTATACTGTGCGGCTCTTTTCCCCGATAGCTCAGTCGGTAGAGCGCCGGACTGTTAATCCGTAGGTCCCTGGTTCGAGCCCAGGTCGGGGAGCCAAAGAAAACCGGGTGCAGCACAAG
>WBZR01002023.1_pt1 | contig 22598 bp, 22 predicted proteins | sample 5204231 | NCBI WGS metagenome assembly WBZR01 (sample SAMN12412403, study PRJNA552823) | activated sludge metagenome | isolation source: activated sludge from anammox sidestream of wastewater treatment plant... | place: USA: Virginia | collected 2017-08 | reverse complement strand
GGTCGCACGCGAGCTGCCGGACGCCGCCGTCGCAGGCCCGCAGGGCGCTGGTGGCGAAGGCAACCCGTTCGATCTGGACGACGCGCGCGCCTACCGCCGCTGGCGCGAACGCAAGCTCGACCTGCGCGCGCGTTGCGTCGGCGATCTGCTCGTCCCGCTGGCCGACGCGCACGCGCTCGCGCCGCACGAGCGGCAGGCCCTGCTCGAGCGCGTCGCGCGCACCAACATGGCGCTGTACCGTGTGCCGACCGCAGCCGAAGATCCGGCACTGCCGCGCGCGCTCGGCGCCCAGCTCGGCCTCGAGCGCCTCGACGCCAACTGGCTCGCCGACGAGGACGGCATCTCGCACATCGCCGTCGCCGCGCACCGGGAGCCGGGCCTGCCCGGCGGGGGCCACGCCGACTTCATTCCCTACACCGAGCGCGCCATCCACTGGCACACCGACGGCTACTACCACCCCGCGGGGCGCCGCATCCTGGGCATGATCCTGCACTGCGTGCGTCCGGCACGCGCAGGCGGCGAGAGCGGCCTGCTCGACCACGAACTGGCCTACATCGCGCTGCGCGACGCCGAGCCGGCGGCGGTACGCGCGCTGATGCAGCCCGACGCGATGACGATTCCCGAACGCCGCGACGCGGCCGGCGTCGCGCGTGCCGCGCAGTCCGGCCCGGTGTTCACGCCGGCCGCCGCCGGCGCGCTGCACATGCGCTACACGGCGCGCACGCGCAGCATCGCCTGGCACGACGACGCTGCCACGCACGCGGCCGCAGCCCGGCTCGCACGCGTGCTGGCCGGCGCCGATCCGGCCTGCGCGCCCTGGATCCTGAGGCTGCGCCTGCAAGCCGGCATGGGGCTCGTGTGCCACAACGTGCTGCACGAGCGCCAGGCCTTCGCCGACGACCCGGCGGCGCCGCGCCTGCTGTACCGCGCGCGCTTCCTCGACCGCGTCGCGGCAACGGGCTAGGACATGGCGCATTGGCTCACCGTCTGGCGTGCCGCCCAGCTCGTCGGCGTGCCGCGCGGCGCGCTGCAGCAGCGCGTACGCGGCGGCGAGATCGAGCTGCGCGACGGGCTGGTGTCGACCGACGCGCTGCTGCGCCTGTACCCCGGTTGCCGCCTCGACGAAGCGGACCTGATCGAGCGCGTCGTGCAGGTGCGCGAGGACGGCGCCGGCCGCCGCCCGCGCCAGCGCACGCTGCCCAGCCAGGAGGTGCTCGCGCAGCGCCTGTGGCACCAGAGCCGCGATCTGGCCGACGTGCAGCGCCATCTGCAGCGCTACCACGCCCTGCTGCTCGAGCTGCGCGCGCGGCTGGCCGGGCTGGCCGCGGCCGCCGACGCCGGCGACTGCCGTTTCGCGGATCTGCAGCGCCGGCTGAACGACGGGCTGGCGCGCGCATTGGCCACCGAACCCGTCGACGTGCTGGATGTGATGGACGACATGCTCAAGGTCGTCTCGGCGCAGGTCACGCTGCGCCCGAGCGGACACCAATTCACCGTGGAAGGGCGCGAGACGCTGCTGCAGGCGGGCGTGCGTGCCGGGCTCAACCTCAACTACGGCTGCGGCAACGGCAGCTGCGGCATGTGCAAGGTGCGCGTCACCTCGGGCCAGGTGGCGCGTGCGCTGCCGAGCGACTATGCGCTGTCGCAGACCGAGAAGGCCCAGGGCTACGTGCTGGCCTGCACGCACACGGCAGCCAGCAGCGAGCTCACGCTCGAGACGCTCGAGGCCGCCGGCCCCGAGGACATCCCGCTGCAGACCATCGTCGCGAGCGTGCGCGCGCTGCGGCCGCTGGCCGACGACACGCTGCTGCTGCACCTGCAGACGCCGCGCAGCCAGCGCCTGCGCTTCCTCGCCGGGCAGTCGGTGGCCCTGGGCCTCACGGACGCGGCAGCCGACGCGGGCGGCGCGGCCGAGGCCTGGGCACGGCTGCCGATCGCCAGTTGCCCGTGCGACGACCGCAACCTGCACTTCTTCGTGCCGCGGCGCGCCGACGACGCCTTCGCGGCGCGCCTGTTCGGCGGCGCCGTCAAGGCCGGCGGCAGCGTCACCGTGCGCGGCCCGCAAGGCCGTTTCGTGCTCGCCGAAGGGCCGCAGCCGCTGGTATTCGCGGCCTGCGACACCGCCTTCGCCCCGGTCAAGAGCCTGATCGAGCACGCGCTGTCGCTCGACGCCGCGCCCTCGATCGCCCTGTACTGGCTGGCGACGCGACCCGACGGGCATTTCCTCGAGAACCAGTGCCGCGCCTGGTCCGAGGCGGTCGATGCGTTCGAATACTCGCTCGTGCGCGACGACGACGCCGCCGCCGGCGCGCGTCAGTTGGCGGCGGCGATGCGTGCCGACCTGTTCGACATCGACTGCGCGTTCTACCTCGCCGGGCCGCCGGCTTTCGTGCATGCGCTGCGCGCCGAACTCGCGGCTGCCGGCGTGCCGGCGGCGCGCATCGCGCTCGAGGAGCTGCCGTGAATGCGGGCGACGGCGACGCGACCGCGCCCTTCGACGGCGCCGGCTGCAGCGCGGGCGAGTCGTTCGCGCTGCGCGTGCTGGGCGACGACATGGCGCCCGAGTTCCTGCACGGCGAGATCATCATCGTGGAGCCCGAAGGCGCGCTCGCCGACGGCAGCTTCGTGGTCGCGCAGCACGGCGGCGAGTGGTTCTTTCGCCAGTTGCGCCGCGCCGGCACGGGCTGGCTGCTGCATGCGCTCAACCCGGCGCGCTGCGACCTGCCCGACCTGCCGCTGGCCGACCTCGGCACCGTGCGCGGCGTCGTCATCCAGAAGGCGGTGCCGGGGCGGCGGCGGCAGTCCAGGTTCTACGTCCGGCGCGCATGAAGAGATGAGGCGCGGGCGTCGTCCATGCCGGCACGGGGTCTGAAACAATGGCTGCCGCGGCGCCCGCACTGAACGCCGCCGCGCGCGCGCGGCTGGTGCAGGCCGTGCAGCGCAACTGCGACATCGCCGACGCGCGCCACGCCACCGAGCTCGCGCTGTGCAGCTATCTGCTGCAGATGCGCGAGTTCTATCGCTGGGAGCAGGGTCTGGCGCTGGGCGCCGCATTGCCGCGCGACGCGGTGGGCGAGTGGATCGCCGGACGCGAGGCGCGCTGGGAGTCGCTGCAGACCAGCCCCTGGGCCGCGCTGCCGCTGGCCGGCGATGCGAGCGGCCCGCTCGACCCCTTCGACGCCGAGGCCGTCAACGCGCGGCTGCTGCCGCAGGGGCTGCTGTACGGCGCCGGTCTCGTCGGCGGCGCGCGGCCGGTGTTCTTCGTCGCCGAGCTGCACGCGCTGACCCTGCGCGAGGGCCTGCGCGTGCAGCAGGCCGGGCACGAGCTGGCGCGCGGACTGGCGGCGCCGCCGGCGGCGCTGGCCGGCGCAGGCGACGGCCCGGTGGTGCTGCGCCGCGAGTCGATGGCACGCGCGTGCTGGGAGCGCTACGAGGCCTTCGCGCTGCGCCCGGCGCCGGGCAGCGCCTTCGCGGCGATGCTCGAGGCCTACGGCTTTGCGCGCGGCTTCGAGGCGGCGCTGCCGCGCTGGCTCGACGAGCACGTGGAGGTGGCGCTGCTGCACGAACTGGGCGAGCACCGCGTCGGCCTGCGCCTCGGCCCCGATTGGGCGGCGCTGTATGCGGCGCTGCCCACGCGGCGCGCAAGCTTGCAGGCATCCGCCGTACGCGACCAGCTGGCCGATCTGTCCAGCACCCTGCCCGCGCTGCTGGCCGACGGCGCGGCGCCGGCGCTGCACGCCTGGTTCGCCGGCTACGACGGCCTGCGCGAAGCGCTGTTTCCCGGCCTCGTGGCGGCCTACCGGTGCTGGCGCCAGGGCGACGGCGGCCGCGCGTTGAACGCAGCGATCGGGCACGGGCGTGCGCACTTCGAAGCGCTGGCGGCGCGGCTGCTCGACGCGCAGCGCGCCGGCACCGGCGCCGCCGCCGCGCTCGAGGCGGCCGACGCGCGCTGCGCCTGGCGACCCGAGGCATAGAAGCGCCAGCGGCCGGGATCCGCCGCCGCGCCTTGGCGGCGCGGGCTCAGTTGGCCGCGACCACGCGGCGCAACGTGATCGCGCCGCGGATCTCGCCGTTGACGTAGCCCACGCCGCGGTCGTTCGGATAGAGCTCCTTCAGGCGCGCCGCGACGGCCGGGTTCAGGCGCTCGGGCTTGCCGTGGCAGTTCAGGCACAGGTCCATCGTCGGCAGCGCGCGGATGTAGCGGCGCACGGTCTGGCCGCCTTCGGTCACCACTTCGGCGCGCTCCAGACCGGCCGGCGGCTCGTGCGCGGCGGCGCGGCGGTCGAAGTCCAGCAGCGCGGCACGCTCCCAGGCGTCGGGCACGGCACGCGGGTTGCGCTCGCGCAGGCTGACGCGCCGGATCTGCCAGCCGGTCTGCTCGGAAGCCGCTCGCGCCATCTCGGGCGCCTTCACGCGGCAGGCCTGCACCGCGCCGTCGAAGCCGTTGCGCGCGATCTCGTCTTGCAGCACGGCGAGCAGACGCGGCGGCACGTTCTGCGCCACCTCGCGCGCCTGCGGCAGCCAGGACAGGTCGGCCGGCGCCGGTGCCGGTGCCGGTGCCGGTGCCTGGGCGCAGCCGGCCAGCAAAAGCAATACCGGCGCGGCCAGCGCAGCGCAGGAGCGGGCGGCCGCCGCGAGGCGCCGTGCGGTGGGAGCGTCGAGGGCAGCAGTCTTCATTCGCGTTCCGCCTTCCACAGGATGTAGTTGAGTGTTGCCAGCGAGCCGGCGACGATGCCCGCCACCGCGATGAACGAGCCGAGCGCCAGCGTCGACAGCCCCGACAGGCCCTGACCGATCGTGCAGCCCAGCGCCGTGACGCCGCCGAAGCCCATCAGCAGCGCGCCGCCGAGTTGCGCGCGCAGATCGGCCACCGAGGCGAAGCCTTCCCAGCGGAAACTCCCGCTCGCCAGCGCGTAGGCCGCCGAGCCGACCACCACGCCGAGCACGCTGGCGATGCCGAAACTCATGTGCAGCGAGCTGTCGGTCCACAGCATCAGCAGCTCGAGCCCGTAGGCCAGCGGCCCGACGAAACTGAGCGACTCGACGGTGCGCGAGTTGGTCGCGAAGAACACCGTCTCGAGCGTCTCGGGGTGCTCGCCGTAGCCGAGGTGGCCGCTGACGTACCAGCCGGCGACGACGAGCGCACCGAGCGCCACGCCGCCCAGCACCTGCGCACGGTTGGCACGGAAGCGCGCGTCCTTGAACACGAACCACAGCAGGCCGAGCGCCACCGGCGCGCTCACCGCCCACAGCGCGATGCCGGCGCCGAGTCCGCTGCCGCGCGCCAGCAGCGTCGGCAGCCCCTGATCGGGGAAACCCCGTTCGCCGAGGTTGATGCTCACCGGGTCGAGCCAGGCCGCGCGCCAGCTGCCGAACAGGCCCTTGAGCGTCATGTACGAGGCGACGGCCATGAACACCAGCACCACCAGCGAGCGCACGCTGCCGCCGCCCAGGCGGATGAGGTTCTTGTTGGCGCAGCCCCCGGCCAGCGTCATGCCGACGCCGAACAGCAGCCCGCCGACGAGCAGCGACAGCCAGGGCAGGTTGGGCCGGCGCGTCACCGCCCTGCTCAGGTCGATCCAGCCCAGGTGCACGAGCACCGAGGTGCCGACGATGGCCACCGCCACCGCCAGCACCCACATGCGCAGACGGCCCCAGTGGCCCATGTTGACGACGTCCGAGAGCGCCCCCATGGTGCAGAAGTTGGTGCGCGCCGCCACCCAGCCGAAGACGGCGGCGACGGCGAAGCCGCCGCCCACCACCAGCGGCGCGAGGTCGGCTCCCGGCGCGCTCACCGCCCGAACCCGCCGCGCGGGCAGGTCAGATGAACAGGCACACGTCGGTGTCGCCGGCGAACTTCAGGAAGGTCGCGGCACCGCCGTACTCGATGCCGTCGATGAACTCGTCCTTCGAGAACTCGAACAGATCGACCGTCATCTGGCAGGCGATGAACTTGACGTCGGCCTCCAGGCACAGCGCGCGCAACTCCTCGAGCGAGGCCACCCCCTTTTTCTTCATCTTGGCCTTCATCATCGAGGTGGCCATCGCCTCCATGCCGGGCAGCACCGACACCAGCACCGGCATCGGCACGGGCATCGGCATCGCCGGGTTGGCGAGCGGGCTGATCGCGATGCCCGAGAGGTCCTTGCGCAGCAGCTGCAGGCCGTAGAAGGTGAAGAAGACCTGCACCTCCCAGCCGATCGCGGCGGCGGTCGAGGCGAGGATCAGCGGCGGGTACGCCATGTCGAGCGCACCCTTGGTCGCGATGATCGCCATCTTCTTCGTGGCCATGGAGTCCCTCCGGGCTCGGTGACGGGGTGGCGCGCGCCCGGCGCCCTGCCGGGCCGGCGGCGGAGCGCGCGCTGTCGGGTTGGCGGGCCGCGCAGCCCAAGCCGCTCAGGCCTTCTTCAGCAGGAAGACGTACTTGCCGCCCTCTTCGCCGGTCGACATCAGCGTGTGGCCGGTCTGCTCGGCGAAAGCCGCCATGTCGCACACCGATCCAGGGTCGGTAGCCACGACGCGCAGCACCTGGCCGCTGGCCATGTCGGCGAGCGACTTCTTGGTCTTGACGATCGGCAGCGGACAGGCCAGACCCGAGGCGTCGAATTCCTTGTCGAATTTCATGCGGTTGTCTCCGTGGCGGCGGCTGCGCCTGATGCTCGGCGGCAATTAGCGCCTCTGGGCCCGCTCGCCGTCTATGCCCGCGAAGGGTAACGCGGCATACCCCTTCTGGGTAGGGGTCTTGTCGGTCGGCGGCGGCGCCTCGCTCAGGCCGCTGGCGGCAGCGTTTCGACGAAGCTGGGCCGGGCGGCGAGCTTGTCGCCGAGCCTCTTCAAATTGGGGTACGCGCCGCGCCAGTCGATCTGCGGGAAGCGCAGATCGAGATAGCCGAGCGCGCAGCCCACGGCCACATCGGCCAGGCTGAAATGGTTGCCCGCGCAATAGGGCTTGTCGCCCAGTCCCTGGCCGAACGCCCGGGTGGCGGCGTGCACGCGGCTCATCTGGCGCTCGATCCAGGCGGGCGAGCGCTGCTCGGCGCCGCGCCCGGCCCAGGTCGCCTCGAGCCGCGCCAGGATGGCGGCATCGAGCAGGCCGTCGGCCAGCGCCTCCCAGGTGCGCACCTCGATGCGTTCGCGGCCCGCGGGCGGGATCAGCCGGCCCACCGGCGACAGCGCGTCGAGGTACTCGACGATGACGCGCGAGTCGAACACCGCCTCGCCGCCTTCCATCACCAGGCAGGGCACCTTGCCCAGCGGGTTGGACGCCAGGATGGCGTCGCTGCCCCAGACGTCCTCCAGCACGAGCTGGAAGTCGAGCTTCTTCTCGGCCATCACGACGCGCACCTTGCGCACATAGGGGCTCGTCAAGGATCCGAGGAGTTTCATGCGTGGCGAATGGTGAGGAAGGCCGCTCTGCGGGGCATTCTAGGGGAGCGCCGCGGCATGCCGCCGCCTGCGGACCCCTCGGCCCGGGCACGCTCTGCCTTGCACGGCGGCCGCCGGCCCGGCTGCGCTTGCCTCCGCGCACGAACCGATGCACACTGGGCTGCAGCCAGTGCCCCGGTTCGCCGTGCGTCTCCCGGCCTCCCGCTCCCCCCATCCCCCGCATCCCTTGCGTCTCCCCGGTTGCAGCCCGCTCGTGCTGCCGCCATGTCCGTCCCTGCGCGTCATGCGCCAAGGAGGTATTGCATGAACCTGACGATCAGCGGTCATCATCTCGAAGTCACGCCGGCATTGCGAGAGTACGTACTGACCAAGCTGGACCGCGTCACGCGCCACTTCGATCACGTGGTGGAGATCAACGTCCTGCTGACGGTGGAGAAGAAGAAGGAGAAGGAACGCCGCCAGCGCGCCGAAGTCACGCTGCGCGTCAAGGGTCGGGACATCTTCGTGGAGCAGTCGCACGAAGATCTGTACGCGGCGATCGACCAGCTCATGGACAAGCTCGACCGCCAGGTGATGCGCCACAAGGACCGTCTGCAGGAGCACCACCACGCGTCGGCCAAACGGCTCGAGTCGAGCGCCGGCTGAACCGTCCGACCCAGGCACGGAGGCGGCCCGTGGCGGCCGCCTTCTGCTTTCTTCCCTGCGCCGCGCCCGTTTTCACCAAGCGGAACGGTGTTGCTGTCATGCCGCAAGCGACGGCTCCCGACACCTCATCCGGGGGGCCGGCGGCGAGCGCTCCAGGCGGCCCTCGCTCTATGATGCAGCCTCCGCCGCTTGCGGGCGCTCCCGCCAGCGGCGGCATTGCTGCATCCACCGGACCATCGATGAACCGTCTTGCCGCCATCCTGCCCGCCGGCAATGTCGTGGTGAACGTGGAAGCCACGAGCAAGAAGCGTGTCTTCGAGCAGGCCGGGGTGCTGTTCGAGAACCAGCATGCCATCGCGCGCGGCACCGTCACCGACAACCTGTTCGCGCGCGAGCGGCTGGGCTCCACCGGCCTGGGCCACGGCGTGGCGATCCCGCACGGACGCGTCAAGGGCCTGAAGAACCCGCTGGCGGCCGTGCTGCGCGTGCAGCAGCCGATCCCCTTCGACGCGCCCGACGACGAGCCGGTCGCGCTGCTGATCTTCCTGCTCGTGCCGGAGGCGGCCACGCAGCGGCACCTGGAGATCCTCTCCGAGATCGCCGAAATGCTGTCCGACCGCGAGCTGCGCGAACGGCTGAAGGTCGAACCCGATGCGGGCGGCGTGCACCGGCTGATTTCCGACTGGGAACCGCTGAAGACGGTGGTGTGAGCGCCGCGCGCGCCGCAGCATGAAGCCGAGCTCGATCAGCGCCGAGGCTCTGTTCGAGTCGCACCGCGAGTCGCTGCGCTGGGAGTGGATCGCCGGCCACGCGCATCCCGAGCGCCGCTTCGACGACGCCGCGGTGCGCGACGCGCGTTCGGCCGCCGACCTGATCGGCTACCTGAACTACATCCACCCGTACCGTGTGCAGCTGGTCGGCCGGCGCGAAGTGGCCTACCTGCAGCGCGACGGACGCGACGACCAGGAGCGCCGCATCTCGCGCATCGTGGCGCTCGAGCCGCCGGTGATCATCGTCGCCGACGAGCAGGTGCCGCCCGAGCGCCTGGTGGCGATGTGCGAGCGCGCGGACATCCCGCTGTTCGTCACGCGCGAGTCGGCCGGCCACGTGATCGACGTCGTACGCGGCTGGCTCGGCCGCCACTTCGCCGACCGCACGACGCGCCACGGCGTGTTCATGGACATCCTCGGCCTGGGCGTGCTGATCACGGGCGAGTCGGGCCTGGGCAAGAGCGAGCTCGGCCTGGAACTCATCAGCCGCGGCCACGGACTGGTCGCCGACGACGCGGTGGACATCTACCGCACCAGCCAGACCGCGCTCGAGGGCCGCTGCCCCGAGCTGCTGCAGAACCTGCTCGAGGTGCGCGGCATCGGCCTGCTCGACATCAAGGCGATCTTCGGCGAGACCGCGGTGCGCCGCAAGATGAAGCTGCAGCTCATCGTCCACCTCGTGCGCACCGAGACGCTCGAGCGCGAGTTCGAGCGCCTGCCCTACGAGCCGCTGTACGAGGAGGTGCTCGAGATCCCGGTGCGCAAGGTCGTGATCGCGGTCGACGCCGGCCGCAACCTCGCCGTGCTGGTGGAGGCGGCGGTGCGCAACACCGTGCTGCAGCTGCGCGGCATCGACACCTACCAGGAGTTCATCCGCCGCCACCAGCGGGCGATGGAGGCCGACGACAGCGGCCTGTAGACGCCCGGGCCGCCGCCGGGCGAGGGCGCGGCCGGGCGCCGCCGCGGCACGCCTACTTGCCGCGGAAGGGGCAGCCGGCCTTGGTGCAGCGCGCGTACAGCGCCAGCGAATGCTCCTGCAGCTCGAAGCCGCGCTCGGCGGCGATCGTGCGCTGGCGCCGCTCGATCTCGGCGTCGAAGAACTCCTCGACATGGCCGCAGTCGACGCACACCAGATGGTCGTGATGCTGGCCCTCGTTGAGCTCGAACACCGACTTGCCGCTCTCGAAGTTGCTGCGCGTCAGCAGCCCGGCCTGCTCGAACTGCATCAGCACGCGGTAGACCGTGGCCAGACCGATGTCGGCGCCCTCGGCGAGGAGCGCCTTGTACACGTCCTCGGCCGTCATGTGGCGGCGCTCGGTGCGCTGGAAGATCTCGAGGATCTTGATGCGCGGCAGCGTGGCCTTCAGGCCACTGCTCTTGAGTTCCTCGGCGTTGCTCATCGCGCGGTGCGGCGGTTCCGATGCGGCGGCGGGCGGCGCGTCCGGTGGGACGCCCCCGCTAGAATGCAGCGATCATAGCCAGCGCCGCCGCGCCACGCGGGCCGCCGGCGCAACCCCCTCGCCTTCGTACGCCCATCGCATGCGCCCGCTCGCCGTCTTGCTGCCGCTCGCCGCCTGTGCGCTCCTGGCCGGCTGCGAATCGCTGCAGCGCACCGACGGCTTCATGGGCTTCATCACGCCCTACCGCATCGACATCGTGCAGGGCAACGTCGTCACGCGCGAGCAGGCCGCGCTGATCAAGCCCGGCGCGACGCGGCTGCAGGTGCGCGACGCGCTCGGCACGCCGCTGCTGGCCGACGCCTTCCACGCCGCGCGCTGGGACTACCTTTTCTATCTGCGCCGCCCGGGCACCGAAGCCCAGCGGCGCGACGTCGTCGTGCGCTTCGAGGGCGATGTCGTCAAGTCGATCGAGGCGCCCGATCTTCCCTCGGAGCGCGAGTTCGTCGCCTCGATCGGCCGCGACCGCAGGCTCGCGCCGCCGCGGCTCGAGCTGAGCGAGGACGAGCGCGCCGCGCTGCCGACGCCGCCCAAGCGCGAGACCCCGCCGGCCGAACCGACGGGTCCGGTGCGCGCGTACCCGCCGCTCGAGCGCCCGTGAGCCGCCGAGCGCCGGCATGCTGAACGTCGCCGTCGCCGGCGCCGGCGGCCGCATGGGCCGCATGCTGATCGAGGCCGTGCTCGCCGCCGACGATCTGCGCCTGGTCGGCGCGCTCGACATCGACGGCAGCCCCGCGCTCGGCCAGGACGCCGGCGCCGGATGCGCACGGCACACCGGTGTCGCCGTCACTTCCGAACTGCCTGCCGGCCTTGCCGCCGCCCAGGTGCTGATCGACTTCACGCGCCCCGCGGGCACGCTGGCGCATCTCGCCGCATGCCGCGAACGCGGCGTGCGCATGGTGATCGGCACCACCGGCTTGGACGCCGCGCAGCGCGCGCACATCGCCGCGGCCGCGGCCGAGCTCGCGATCGTGCTCGCCCCGAACATGAGCGTGGGCGTCAACGTGATGCTCGCGCTCGCCGAGCAGGCCGCGCGCCTGCTCGGCGAAGGCTACGACCTCGAGGTCGTCGAGGCCCACCACCGGCACAAGGTCGACGCGCCCAGCGGCACCGCGCTCGCGCTGGGCGAGGCGCTGGCGCGCGCGCGCGGCGTCGCGCTCGCCGACGAGGGCGTCTTCGCGCGCCACGGCCACACCGGGGAGCGCCGCGCCGGCAGCATCGGCTTTGCCGCCGTGCGCGGCGGCGACATCGTCGGCGAACACACCGTGCTGTACTGCGGCAGCGGCGAGCGCATCGAGATCGCGCACAAGAGCACGAGCCGCGCCAACTACGCCGCGGGCAGCCTGCGCGCGGCGCGCTTCGTTGCCGCGCAGCCGCGCGGCCTGTTCGGCATGGCCGAGGTGCTCGGCCTGCCGGCCGCGCGATGAGCGGACTCGAGCCGTACTGGGCGCGCAACGACGGCGTCGGCCGCGCGGTGGCGCTGCTGCTGCTGGCGATGTCGGTCGCGGCCTGGGTGCTGATCCTGTGGAAGGCCTGGCTGCTGCAGCGTGCGCGGCGCGACATCGCGCGTGCCGTGCCGGCGTTCTGGGACGCCGCCACGCTCGACGACGGGCGCGCCCGGCTGGCCGCGCTCGACCGCGAGGGCGTGCTGCTGCCCCTGCTCGAGGCGGCACGCGCGCAACCGGCGGGCGGCACGCTCGAGACCGAGGCCGAGCTCGGCTCGCAGCTCACGCGCCGGCTGCGCTACGCGCTGCACCGCGCGCTCGCGCACCTGCAGATCGGCCAGGTGGTGCTGGCCTCGGTGGGCAGCACGGCGCCCTTCGTCGGCCTGTTCGGCACCGTCTGGGGCATCTACCACGCGCTGCTGGCCATCGCCGCGGCAGGCAGCATCACGATCGAGAAGGTCTCGGGGCCGATCGGCGAGTCGCTCGTCATGACGGCCGCCGGCATCGCCGTCGCCGTGCCGGCGGTGCTCGCCTACAACCTGTTCGGCAAGTGGGTCGCGGGCTGCGAGGCCGAGCTCGAGGGCTTTGCGCACGACCTGCGCGAGCTCGCGCTGCATCGACGGGAGCGCTGAATGCCCTTCGGCCGCCTCGAGCGCAACCCCGGCGCCACGCCGATGAGCGAGATCAACATGACTCCGCTCATCGACGTGATGCTGGTGCTGCTGGTGATCTTCATCATCACCGCGCCCTTGATCGGCAGCCGCCTCGAGCTCGAACTGCCGCGCGCCGAGGGGGCCGGCGCCGGCGATGCGCCCGCCTTCGTCGCGCTGGCGATCGACCAGGACGGGCGGCTCTACGTGGGCGAGCAGGCCGTGGCGCCGGAACAGCTCGTCGAGCGCGTGCGCGAAGCCGCGCGCCGCGACCCGGCCACCGAGGTGCAGCTGCGGGCCGACCGGCGCGTACCCTACGGCCGCGTGGCCGAGGCGATCGGCTGGGTGCAGCAAGCGGGGCTCACGCGCATCGGCTTCGTCACCGAGGCGCCGCGCTGAGCGGCGCGGCGCAGCGCGGGCGGGCGCGCGCTCGTACACAATCCGCAACCAGGCCGCCACCGGGCGGCAACGCGATGGGGGCCCAATGCCGGCCGGCGCACAGCCCCCGAGGACCGCGAGGTCCGGACGAGCCAACCTGAACGGGACATCGATCTTGAATCTCCTTCGCAAGCTGCTTCTGGGTTCGGGCGCTGCCCTGGTGTTGGCGTTCAGCGGCTGCGGCAGCAGCGGCGGCGGCAGCGGCGCGGGCACCGGCAACGTGCGCGTCGTCAACGCCACGCACGGCCACCCCAACCTCGACTTGCTGGTGGCCAGCGTCAAGCAGTCCGGGCCGGTGGCCATCGGCAGCGCCGGCACCTACGTCGGCGTCGCCGGCGGCGCGCAGGCGGTGGCCGTCTCCGACAGCGGCACCGTCACCGCATTGGCCACCGTCGGCCCCTCGATCGGCGACGGGTCGTACTACACGCTGGTGGCCTACGAGAGCAACGGCGTCGTCAAGGCGAGCTGGGTGGGCGAGAACGACAGCGCGCCCGCGTCGGGCACCGCCAACCTGCGCGTGCTCGACCTGGCCAGCGACGCCGGAGCGCTCGACGTCTACATCACGGCGCCGGGAGTCGACCTGGCGAGCGTCGGCACGCCCACCTTCAGCGTCGGCGCCACCGGCTCCAGCCCGAGCACCTCGTTCCTCGCCTTCACGCCGGGCACCTACCGCGTGCGCGTGACCGCCGCCGGCAACCGGAGCGATCTGCGGCTGGACATGCCTGCGGTGGCGCTCGCCGATCAGCAGATCGTCACCGTGCTGCTCACGCCCACCACCGGCGGCGCGCTCGTCGACGGCGGCGTGCTCGTCGAGCGCGCCGCCTACACCGCCGCGCTCAACGGCAACGCGCGCGTGCGCCTGGTCTCCGGCGTGCCTGCCGGCACCGTCGCGGCCAGCGTCGGCGGCGCCACGGTCGAGCCGGGCGCCGCGTCGCCGAGCATCGGCACCTACGTCACGGTGCCGGCCGGCAGCGCCGCCTGGAGCATCACCGTCAACGGCAACGCCGCCGCGGTGCCGCCGCTGGCGCTGACCGCCGGCAGCGACAGCACACTGCTCGTAACCGGCCCCGCGGCCGCCGCCGCGGTGACGCTGGTGGCCGACGACAACCACGCGCCCGGCGGCGCGGCGAGCAACAACATGCGGCTGGTCAACGCCCTCGCGGGCACCAGCGTCGGACTGTCGCTGACGGTCGACTTCGCGATCGCCGCCAGCAACGTGCTGCCCGGCTCGGGCAGCGCCTACAAGACGGTGGCCTCGAACACCAACCAGCGCATCGAGGTGACCTCGCCGCTGAGCCCGGCGCCGCTGTCGCTGCAGACCGGCCTCAGCCTGCCCGCGGGCGGCGTGTACACGGTGTTCGTACTGGGCGACATCGGCGCCCCGGTGACCGCCATCCGCCGCGATCGCTGAGGACGTACGGGCCTGCCTGCGCAGGCTCGTTCGCCTGCCGAAGAGCTGCGCGTGTCCCGCACGCGCAGCGCGGCCTGCACGGCTGAGCGCGCACGCCGGCCCGCCGCAGCCCCGCCGCGCGCACCGCCGCCCGACCGGGCGCAGGCGGTGGCGCGCGCGGCGCATCCCTAGAATCGGCGCATGAACGAGAAATACGTCCCGGCCGAGGTCGAGGCCGCCGCGCAGGCGCATTGGGCCGCCACCGACGCGTACCGCGTCACCGAGGATCCGCGCCGGCCCAAGTTCTACGCCTGCTCGATGCTGCCCTACCCCAGCGGCAAGCTGCACATGGGGCATGTGCGCAACTACACCATCAACGACATGATGGCGCGCTGGATGCGCATGAAGGGCTGCAACGTCCTCATGCCGATGGGCTGGGACGCCTTCGGCCTGCCGGCCGAAAACGCCGCCATCGACCACGGCGTGGCGCCGGCAGCGTGGACGCGCGCCAACATCGCCGACATGAAGGCGCAGATGCAGCCGCTGTCGCTGGCCTTCGACTGGAGCCGCGAGCTCGCCACCTGCGATCCGGAGTACTACCGCTGGAACCAGTGGTTCTTCCTGAAGATGCTCGAAAAGGGCATCGCCTACAAGAAGACCCAGATCGTGAACTGGGACCCGGTCGACCAGACCGTACTCGCCAACGAGCAGGTCGTCGACGGCAAGGGCTGGCGCAGCGGCGCGCCCGTCGAGAAGCGCGAGATCCCGGGCTACTACCTCGCCATCACCCGCTACGCCGAGGAACTGCTGGCCGGCGTCGCCGACAGCACCAGCGCGCATTTCCTCGAAGGCTGGCCCGAGCGCGTGCGGCTGATGCAGGAGCACTGGATCGGGCGCAGCGAGGGCGTGCGTTTCGCGTTCCCGCACCACATCCGCGACGAGGGCGGCGCGCTCATGCAGGGCGGCCGTCTGCATGTGTTCACGACGCGCGCCGACACCATCATGGGCGTCACGTTCTGCGCGGTCGCACCCGAGCACCCGCTGGCGCAGCTGGCGGCGCGGCGCGACCCGAAGGTTGCCGCCTTCGTCGCCGAATGCGCCAAGGGCGAGAGCACCGAGGCCGCGCTCGCGCTGCGCGAGAAGGCCGGCCTGCCGCTCGGCCTCGAGGTCATCCACCCGCTCACCGGGCAGCCGGTGCCGCTGTGGGTGGGCAACTACGTGCTGATGAGCTACGGCGACGGCGCCGTGATGGGCGTTCCGGGCCACGACGAACGCGATTTCGCCTTCGCGCGCAAGTACGGGCTGGACATCCTGCAGGTCATCCACATCGACGGCCTCGCCTACGACTACGAGCGCTGGCAGGACTGGTACGCCGACAAGGAGCGCGGCATCACCGTCAACTCGGGCAACTGGAGCGGCCTGCACCACAAGGCGGCGGTCGACGCCGTCGCCGCCGCGCTGGCGCACCACGGGCTGGGCGACAAGAAGGTCACCTGGCGGCTGCGCGACTGGGGCATCAGCCGCCAGCGCTACTGGGGCACGCCGATCCCGATCGTCCACTGCCCGGCCTGCGGCGCGGTGCCCGTTCCGGAGAAGGACCTGCCGGTCGTCCTGCCCGAGGACCTGGTGCCCGACGGCAGCGGCAACCCGCTGGCGCGCTGCGACTCCTTCGTGAACACGAGCTGCCCGCGCTGCGGCCAGCCGGCGCGGCGCGAGACCGACACGATGGACACCTTCGTCGACAGCGCCTGGTACTACATGCGCTACTGCTGCCCGGGCAACGACGACGCGATGGTCGACGCGCGCAACGACTACTGGATGCCGATGGACCAGTACATCGGCGGCATCGAGCACGCCGTGCTGCACCTGCTCTACGCGCGCTTCTGGACCAAGGTGATGCGCGATCTCGGCCTGGTGCGCTTCCACGAGCCGTTCAAGCGCCTGTTCACACAGGGCATGCTGCTCAACGAGTGCTACTACCGCGAGGACGAGGGCGGCAAGAAGCGCTGGTTCTACCCGAGCGAAGTCGACGTCGCGTACGACGAGCGCGGCCACCCCGTCGGCGCGCGCGCCCGGGCCGACGGCGCGCCGGTGCTGCTGGGCGGCATCGAGAAGATGTCCAAGAGCAAGAACAACGTCGTCGAGCCGCGCGACATCATCGCCCGCTTCGGCGCCGACACCGCGCGCGTGTTCACGATGTTCGCCGGCCCGCCCGACCAGAGCGCGGCCTGGAGCGACTCGGGCGCCGAAGGCTGCTGGCGCTTCCTGCGCCGGCTCTGGGGTTTCGCCGTCAAGTCCGCGCCGCAAGCGGCGAAGGCGGCGGCGTCGCATCATGGCGCCAGCCGCGCGGCGCTGGCGCTGCGTCGCGAGTTGCACCTGCTGCTGCGCCAGGTGAGCGCAGACTACGAGCGGCTGCAATACAACACGGTGATCTCGGGCGCGATGAAGATGCTCAACGCGCTCGAGGACGCCGCGCTCGCCGACACGCACGCCGACGCCGCCGTGCTGCACGAGGGCCTGGGGCTGCTGTTGCGCGCGCTCTATCCGGCGGCGCCGCACATCACGCAGCAGCTGTGGGTCGGGCTCGGCTACCCCGGGCGCCACGGCGAGCTGATCGACGCACCCTGGCCCGCGGTCGACGAGGCGGCGCTCGTGCAAGACGAGATCGAACTCGTGCTGCAGGTGAGCGGCAAGCTGCGCGGCGCCATCCGCGTGCCGGCCGCGGCCGACCGCATGGCCATCGAGGCCATCGCGCGCGCCGCGCCCGAAGTCGCGCGCTTCGGCGAGGGACGCTCCGTCAAGCGCGTGATCGTGGTGCCCGGCCGGCTGGTCAACGTCGTGGTCTGAGCGCCCGTGAAGATATGAATCACGCCCGTGTGATTCATGCCTGCGCAGGCTCCGAGCCGCTGCCCGTGGGAATCGTGCGGGCGTGATCCCTGTCGCCACGAGCGCCCGGGCGACGCGGCGTGTGCTGCTGCGTCGCCTGGCTGCGGGCACGACCCTGGGCGCCCTGGCCGGCTGCGGCTTCGAGCTGCGGCGGCCGCCGCAGCTGGCCTTCACCAGCATTGCACTCGAAGGTTTCGCGCCGCACTCGCCGCTGGCCGCCGAGCTGCGCCGCACACTGGCAGGGCAGGTGCGGGTGCTCGACGACGCCGCGCGCGCCCAGGTCGTGCTGCAGGCACTCGAGGACCGGCGCGAGCGCAGCGTCGTCGCCTCCACCGCCGCCGCACAGGTGCGCGAGCTGACGTTGCGGCTGAAGTTCGAGTTTCGCGTGCACAGTCCTGCCGGCCGCGAGCTGCTGCCCAAGGCCGCGCTGCTCCTGCAGCGCGATCTGAGCTACAGCGAGAGCTTCGCGCTGGCCAAGGAGCAGGAGGAGGCCGAGCTGTTTCGCGCGATGCAGGACGACGTCGTCGCCCAGGTGCTGCGGCGCCTGGCCAGCATTGCCCCGTGACATGCCGATCAGGCCCGATCAGCTCGAAGCGCAGCTCGCACGCGGCCTGAAGGCCGTCTACACGCTGCACGGCGACGAGCCGCTGCTGGCGATGGAGGCGGCCGACGCGGTGCGCGCCGCCGCGCGCAAGGCCGGCTTCGGCGAGCGCACGGTGTTCACGGTGAGCGGCGCGCACTTCGACTGGAGCGCCGTGCTCGGCGCCGCGCGCGAGCTGAGCCTGTTCGCGGCGCGCCGCGTCGTCGAGATCCGTATGCCGTCGGGCAAGCCGGGCAAGGAAGGCTCCGAGGCGCTGCAGCGCCTGGTCGCGGCGCCGTCCGACGACCTGCTCGTGCTGGTGCACCTGCCGCGGCTCGACTTCCAGCAGGCGAAGTCGGCCTGGTTCGCCGCGCTCGACGCCGCCGGCGTGAGCGTGCGCCTGGACAGCGTCGAGCGCGCCGCACTGCCGGCCTGGCTGGCGCAGCGGCTGGCGCGCAACGGTCAGCGCGTGGCCGACGACGGGGCCGGCGAGAGCGGCGAGCGCACGCTCGCCTTCCTGGCCGACCGCGTCGAAGGCAACCTGCTTGCCGCGCACCAGGAGCTGGCCAAGCTCGCGCTGCTGTATCCCCCCGGCGAGCTCAGCTTCGCGCAGATCGAAGCTGCCGTGCTCAGGGTCGCGCGCTACGACATCCCCAAGCTGCAGGAAGCCGTCTGGAGCGGCCGCACGGCGCGCGCGTTGCGCATGCTCGCGGGCCTCGAGGCCGAAGGCGAATCGGCCGTGTACGTGCATTGGAGCCTGGCCGAGGATGTGCGTGCGCTCGCGCGCGCCCGCGCCGCACTCGACTCCGGCCAGCCGCTGCCGCTGGCGCTGAAGACAGCGCGCGTATGGGGCGCCCGGGAGCGCCTGTTCGAGCGCGTCCTGCCGCAGCTTTCGGCCGCGCGGCTGGCGCGCCTGCTCGACGCCGCCGCCGCCTGCGACGGCATCGTGAAGGGCCTGGCGCATCCGGCCTGGCCCGAAGGCGCCTGGCCGGCGCTGCGGCATTGGGTGCTGATGCTGCTGCAGGCAACCCAGCCGACCGAGCGCGCCGCGCGCGGCCGGCTCGTTCTGCGCGCGTAGCGCTCGTTCTTCCGCTGCTGCCTGCGCATGCCGGGCCCGCGCCTGCCGGTGCCGCGTCGGCGCAAGCCTGCGCAGACAGTTGCAGCAGCGTTGTGTTCGCTGCATGCGCATGCGCAGGCGGCTGCAGCAGCGTCATGTTGGCTGCATGCGCGTGCGCAGGCCGCTGCAGCAGCGTGGGGGCGTCGCCCGCGTTCTCCGGCCACCGTCGCGGTCGGCCACCGAGGGCCGCCGCCGCCACGGCACCAACACCGGGTTCGGACTGCCGCCGCCATGGCGACCGCGAATGAGGCCTGCGTCCGCGGGCGCCACCCCCACGCTGCACGTTGCGCCGAGGCATGCCCTTGAACCTTTTCGCGCACAGCGCGCGTGGTCGGGGTCGGCGGCGTCGGTGTGCCGGCGCAGCCCGCATTCGCGGTCGCCATGGCGGCGGCGGGCTGACCGCTTGTTGATGAGATCATGACAGCGGCCCTCGGTGGCCGACCGTGGCCGTAGCCGGCATGCCCGCGCCGCCGGCCCCCGCAGCGGCGCGGGCGCGCGGTTCGCCGCAGCGCTTCGGCAGACCCGCGGCCGCCCGCGGGCCGCCAGGCGCCACACCGCCGCAGGCGCGCGATCCGGCGAGGCAGAGCAACCGACCGCCAGCCGCCGAAGCGATGTCGCGCGATCCGCCTCGCCCGGCAACGACCGGGACTCCGGTCTAATCGCTTGCTTGCCCGCCAGCCGCGGCGCGCGCATATTGGTGCGGGCGCTTGCGACTCCGCCCCCATTGCCATCTCCATTGCCATCCCCATTGCCATCCCCATTGCCATCCCCATGCCCACGCCGCCGCCCCGTCTGCCCCTGAGCCTGTCCGACCTGCGCGGCCTCAGCCGTCTCGGTTTCGACGCCACGTTGGGCATCACCGGCGTGGTCGAGCAGATGCACCGCACGATCGGCGAGCGCGCGGCACCGCTGGGCGCCCCGGTGGCGGGGCGCACCGGGGGCCTCACCGGCGCCGTGTACGCCGCCGTGCGCGGCACGACGCGGCTCGCCGGCAAGGGCACCGACACGCTGCTGCGGCTGCTCGAGCCCTTGGGCAGCGCCGCGCCCGAGTCGCTCGAGCGCGCCGCCGTGCTCGCGGCCATCAACGGCATCTGGGGCGACCACCTCGAGGCCAGCGCCAATCCGCTCGCGATCGCGATGGCGCTGCGCGTGCAGGGGCGCGCGCTCGAGCTGGACGCGCCGCAACTGCAGGCGGCGCTGCCCGGCGCCGGGCGCCGCGTCGCCGTGCTCGTGCACGGCCTGGCGATGAACGACCTGCAATGGCTGCGCCAGGGTCACGACCACGGCGCGCTGCTGGCGAACGAACTCGGCTGCACGGTGCTGTATCTGCGCTACAACAGCGGCGCGCATGTGTCCGTCAACGGCGAGCGCCTGGCTGCGCTGCTCGAAGCGCTGGCGGCGAACTGGCCGCTGACGCTGGACGAACTGGTGCTCGTCGGGCACAGCATGGGCGGCTTGGTGGCGCGCAGCGCCTGCCACGTGGCCGAAGCACAGGGGCTGGCCTGGCGCGCGAAGCTCGGCGCCCTGGTCTGCCTGGGCACGCCGCACCACGGCGCGCTGCTCGAACGCGGCGGCCACCGGCTCGACCGCCTGCTCGACGTCAGCCCCTACGTCGCGCCGTTCGCACGCCTGGGCAAGGCGCGCAGCGCCGGCATCACCGACCTGCGCTACGGCAACGTGCAGCGCGCCGACTGGGAAGGCCGCAGCGCGCACGACCAGAAGCGCGACGACCGCCGGCCGACGCCGTTGCCCGCGGGCGTCCCGGTGCATCTGCTCGCGGCCACGACCTCGGCCAGCCCCGCCGGCCTGCGCCACGCGCTCGTCGGCGACGGACTGGTCACGCTCGCCAGTGCCTGGGGCGAGCACCGCGATCCGGCGCTCGCGCTGCAGGTGCCGGCGGCGCACAAGGAGCTGATCACGCAGGCCAACCACTGGGACCTGCTCAGCCGGCCCGAGGCCGCCGACGCGCTGCGCCGCTGGCTGGCGTGACGCGCGGCTGAGATCCACGCCACGCGAGTGAAGCCGCGCATGCCCGCCGTTTGCAGGCTGCCCCGGTCCGGCTCGGCGCGCGCCCTGGCGCCACGGCGGCGCCGGCGCGATGGCGGCCTCGCCGGCACGTAGCGCCGATGTCCGGTCACGACGATCCGATCACCGGCCTCGTCCTCGGCGGCGGCGGCGCGCATGCCGCCTACCAGGCCGGCGTGCTCGCCGCGCTGGCGCAGCTGCGCCGCGCCGCCGGCGTCGAGCGCAGCCGCAATCCGTTCGCGATCATCGCCGGCAGCTCGGCCGGCGCGATCAACGCCGCAGCGCTGGCCTGCCGTTGCGACGACTTCGAGCGCGCCGCCGACGACCTGGCCTCGGTGTGGCGCAACCTGCGCGTCGGCCACATCTACCACGGCGACGTGCTGCGCGTCACGCGCAGCGGCGCCCGGTGGCTGGCGATGCTCTCGGTCGGCTGGGCGCTGGCACGCCGCTGGCGCCTGCGCCCGCACGCGCTGCTGGACAACCGGCCGCTGGGCGAGTTGCTGCAGCGCACGATCGCGCTGCAGCGCCTGCCCGGCCTGATCGCCGCGCGACAGCTGCGCGCGCTCGCCGTCACCGCCTCGAGCTACGACAGCGGCGAGCACGTCACCTTCTTCCAGTCGGGCGCACGGCTGCCGGCGTGGACGCGCGCGCACCGCGTCGCCGTCGAGACCGAGCTCACGCATGCGCACCTGCTCGCCTCGTCGGCGATACCCTTCGTCTTCCCCTCGACGCGGCTGCGGCGCAACGGCCGCGCCGAGTGGTTCGGCGACGGCTCGATGCGCCAGATGGCGCCGTTGTCCCCGGCGATCCACCTCGGCGCGCAACGGCTGCTCGTGATCGCCGCCGGCGGGATGCCCGAGCCGGCCGGGCGCACCCAGGGCAACGCGTCCGGCCACCCGAGCCTGGCCCAGATCGCCGGCCATGCGCTGTCCAGCATCTTCGTCGACGCGCTCGCCTACGACGTCGAGCGGCTGCAGCGCCTGAACCGCGTGGCCGCGCTGATGAGCGACGAAGCGCGCCGCGCCGCGCCGCTGCGCACCGTGCAGGCGCTCGTGATCGCGCCCAGCCGGCGCCCCGACGAAGTTGCCCTGGAGCACCTCGAGGCGCTGCCGCTCGCCGTGCGCGCCGTGCTCGGCGCGGTCGGGGTGCGCGCCGCCGGCGCCGCGCCCGCCGCGAGCGGCGCTGCGCTGGCGAGCTATGTGCTCTTCGAGTCCTCGTACACGCGCGCTCTGCTCGCGCTCGGCGAGGCCGACACGCTGGCGCGTGCCGGCGAGGTGCGGCGCTTCTTCGGCTGGCCCGAGCGCGACAAGACGTGAATCCCGGGCCGGCGCCGGGCGCCGGAGGGCGCCCGGCAAGGCGCAGTGCACAGCGCGGTCGGGCCGCGCGCGCATGCGATGCAACACCGCACAGCGCGGTCGGTCGCGACCACGGCCACCGGGCGCATGCGCTGCCGGCGCGCGCCGCAACGTGCGCAGGGCTGCGCCGCGGCGCAGGGCCCGCGATCCTCAGTACGCCCGCTCCCGATCCACCAGATGCGCCAGCGGCATGCCGTCGCGCAGCGCGCGCAGGTTGGCCGCGACCACGGCCGCGGCGCTGCGCGCGTCGGTGAGCGCGGCGACATGCGGCAGCAGCGTCACCTGCGGGTGGCGCCAGAACGCGCGCCCGGCCGGAAGCGGCTCCTCGTGGAACACGTCGAGCACGGCGTGGCGCAGGTGGCCCGCTTCGAGCGCGGCCAGCAGGTCGGCGTCGACGACATGCGCGCCGCGCGCCAGGTTCACGATGGAGGCCCCCGGAGGCAGCGCGGCGAAAA
>WBZR01002022.1_pt1 | contig 22611 bp, 9 predicted proteins | sample 5204231 | NCBI WGS metagenome assembly WBZR01 (sample SAMN12412403, study PRJNA552823) | activated sludge metagenome | isolation source: activated sludge from anammox sidestream of wastewater treatment plant... | place: USA: Virginia | collected 2017-08 | reverse complement strand
GGAAGACCGGGTTGTTGGCGCAGATGTTCTGGTCAGGCCCGGCGTTCACCACCGGCACGGGGTCCACGGTGATCGTCAGGCTGTCCTTCACGGCCGTGCAGTTGCCATTGCCGGTGCTGGTGAGCACCAAGTTGATCTGCCCGGCGGCGATCTCCAGCGCGCTCGGCGTGTACACGGCGTTCAGGTCCTGCGCATTGGGCGCGAAGCTGCCCGCACCGCCGCTCCAGATACCGCCTGAGGCCACAGTCACGCTGCCGGCCAGTTGCACGTCGGCATCGTTGGCACACACATGGGCGTCCAGGCCGGCGTTCACCACGGGGGCCGGGGTGAAGGTCAGCAGCACGGAATCCCGCGAGGCCAGGCAGCCACCGTTGCCGGTGCTGGTGAGGTAGAGCCACACGCTGCCGGCGGCCACTTCAGCGGCGCTGGCGGTGTACACGGCGTTGAGCGTGTTCGCGTTGGGGCTGAAGCTGCCCGCGCCGCCGCTCCAGGCGCCGCCCGTGGCGTTGGCCACGCTGCCCGCCAGTTGGGCGGCCACGTTGTTGGCGCAGAGCGTCTGCGCGGCGCCCGCATCCACCACCGGTGCGTCGGTGATGGTGATGGTCACCTGGTCGCTCACCGCGTTGCACAGGCCGTTGCCGGCGCTGGTGAGGGTGATGGTGGCCGTGCCCGCGAGCACTTCAGCCGCGCTGGGCGTGTAGATGGCGCTCAGGCTGTTCGGGTCGGAGAAGGTGCCCGCGCCGCTCCAGGTGCCGCCCGTGGCGTTCTGCACGGAACCGGCCAGTTGCACGCTCGGGTTGTTGGCGCAGCTCTGCAGGGGCTGGCCCGCATCCACCACCGGTGCCGGGGTGATGGTCACGGTCATTTGATCGCTCACGGCATTGCACAGGCCATTGCCCACGGTGGTGAGCGTCAGGGTCACCGTGCCCGTCGCGATCTCCGCCGCCGTGGGCGCGTACACCGCGTTGAGCGCGCTGTTGTTCGGCGAATAGGTTCCATTGCCGCCGCTCCACAGGGCGCCGGTGGCCACGGTGATGGCCCCGTTCAGTTGCACGGTGGCGTTGTTGGCGCAGATGCTGGCATCCGCACCGGCGTTGGCCGTGGGTGCCGGGGTGAAGGTGTAGGTCACCTGGTCGCTCACCGCGGTGCAGCCGTTGTTGCCCGTGGTGGTCAGGGTCAGCGTCGCGAAGCCTGCCGCGATCTCGCCCTGCGAAGGCGTGTACACGGCGTTGAGGGCGTTGGCGTCGGGTGCAAAGGTGCCGCCGCCGCCGCTCCAGGCACCGCCATTGGCCACGGTCACGCTACCGTTGAGGGCGATGGCCGCGTTGTTCGCGCAGTACACACCGTCGGTGCCGGCATTGGCCGTGGGCGGGGCGGTGAACGTGATCTGCACGTTATCGGACACCGGCACGCAGTTGCCGTTGCCGATGGTGGTGAGCGTGAGGGTGAGCGTGCCCGCCGCGATCTCCGCCGCCGTGGGCGTGTACACCGCGTTCAGGTCGGCGATGGAGGGCGTGAAGGTGCCCGCACCGCCGCTCCATTGGCCGCCGCCGGCGCCGGTCACCGAGGCACCGAGCTGCACCGTGGCGTTGTTGGAGCACACGGAGATGTCGTTGCCCGCATTGGCCACCGGCGAGGCGATGATGGTGATGGTCATCTGGTCGCTCACCGCGTTGCACAGCCCGTTCTGGGTGGAGGTCAACGTGAGGGTGGCCGTGCCCAGCGCCACTTCGGCGGGGCTGGGGTGGTAGGTGGCGTTGAGCGTGTTGGCGTTCGGCGTCCAGGTGCCGGTGCCTCCGCTCCATACGCCGCCGCCGGCAATGGTCACCGAGCCGTTCAGCACCACGGTGGGGTCGTTGGCGCAGACCGTGCGGTCGGCACCGGCATTCACCACGGGGCTTTGCGAGAAGTAGATGGTCATGGCATCGCTCTCCGCCACGCAGCTGCCGTTGCCGGTGCTGGTGAGCGTCAGGGTCACGGAGCCGTTGGCCAGTTCCGTGGCACTGGGCGTGTACACGGCGTTCAGCGCGTTGATGCTCGGCGAGAACCCGCCGGTGCCGCCGCTCCAGATGCCGCCCGCGGCATGGGTGACGGAACCGGCCAGTTGCACGTTGGCGTTGTTGGAGCACACCGTCTGGTCAACACCCGCATTCACCACGGGTGCCGGTGCGATGGTGATCACCACCTGATCGCTCACCGCATTGCAGAGGCCGTTGCCGGTGCTGGTCAAGGTCAGCGTCACGGTACCTGCGGCGATCTCACCCAGCGTGGGCGTGTAGGTGGCGTTCAGGTTGTTTGCGCTCGGGTTGAAAGTGCCCGATCCTCCGCTCCACACGCCGCCGGTGGCGTTGGTCACCACACCGGCCAGTTGGGCGGTGGGCTGGTTGGCGCAGGTGGCCAGGTTGGCCCCCGCGTTCACCACGGGTGCCGGGGTGATGGTGATGGTCACCTGGTCGCTCACGGGATTGCTGTTGCCGTTGCCCACGGTGGTGAGCGTGAGGGTGACGGTGCCGGCGGCGATTTCCGCTGCCGAGGGGAAGTAGGTGGTGTTCAGCGAGGTGGCACCGGGGTTGTAGGTGCCCGTGCCGCCGCTCCAGATGCCGCCCGTGGCGATGGTGACACTGCCGCTGAGGACCACGCTCGCGTTGTTGGCGCAGATGGTCTGGTCAGGACCGGCGTCCGCCGTGGGCGCATCGGTGAAGGTGATCGTCATCTGGTCGCTGGAGGCCGCGCACGCACCGTTGCCCGTGGTGGTCAGCGTGAGGGTGACGCTGCCCGCCGCGATCTCCGCGGCGGTCGGCGTGTACACCGCATTGGGCGTGGTGTTGTCCGGGTTGTACGTGCCTGCGCCGCCGCTCCACACCATGCCCGTGGCGATGGTGTAGGAACCGGCGAGCGTGGTGGCCGCATTGTTCGCGCTCACCGATTGGTCGGGGCCCGCATTGGCCAAGGGCGCCGGCGTGAAGGTCAGGGTGACGTTGTCGCTCACCGCCGCGCAGTTGCTGTTGCCGGTGGTGGTGGCCGTCAGGGTCACCGAGCCGTTGGCGATCTCGATCGCCGAGGGCGTGTAGGTGATGTTCTGCGCGGTGCTGCCCGGGCTGTAGAGGCCGGTGCCGCCGCTCCATTGCACGCCGGTGGCCACGGTGATGGCCGCGTTCAGCACGGCGTTGGCGTTGTTGCCGCAGAGCGATTGGTCCGCGCCGGCGTTCACCGTCGGTGCAGGCGTGATGGTGAAGGTCACCTGGTCGCTCACCGCGTTGCACAGGCCGTTGCCCGCGCTGGTCAGGGTGAGCGTCACGGTGCCCGCCGCGATCTCCGCCGCCGTGGGCGTGTAGGTGGCGTTCAGCGTGATGCTGTTGGGGCTGAAGCTGCCGTTGCCGCCGCTCCACACGCCGCCGGTGGCGCCGGTCACGGTGCCGTTCAGGCTGATGGCCGCATTGTTGGCGCACACGGTGCCGTCCGCACCGGCGTTCACGATGGGCGCGGGCGTGTAGGTGATGATGCGCGTGTCGGTGGCGGGGGTGCAGGTGCCGTTGCCGGTGGTGGTAAGGGTGAGGGCCACCATGCCTGCGGCGATGTCGGCCGCGCTGGGCGTGTAGGTGGCGTTCAACGTGTTGGCGTTGGGGCTGAAGATGCCCGCGCCGCCGCTCCAGGTGCCACCGGTGGCGATCATCACGCTGCCGTTCAGGGCCACGGCCGCGTTGTTGGCGCACACGGTCACATCAGGGCCCGCGTTGGCCGAGGGCGCATCGGTGAAGGTGAGCACCACCTGGTCCGTGGCTGCATTGCAGAGGCCGTTGCCGGTGGTGGTCAGTGTCAGCGTCACGGTGCCGTTGGCGATCTCCGCCGCCGTGGGCGTGTACACCGCGCTCATGTTGTTGGCGCCGGGGTTGTAGGTGCCGTTGCCGCCGCTCCAGATGCCGCCCGTGGCCACGGTGAAGGCACCGGACAAGGTGACGTCGGGGTTGTTGGCGCACAGCGAACGATCCGCGCCCGCGTTGGCCGTGGGGGCCGGGGTGATCGTGTATGTCACTTGGTCGCTCACGGCGGAGCAGTTGCCGTTGCCCACGGTGGTCAGCGTCAGCGTGACGCTGCCGGCGGTGCGTTCCGCGGCGCTCGGGGTGTACACGGCGTTCAGCGTGCCGCTATTGGGGTTGTAGGTGCCGGTGCCGCCGCTCCAGATGCCGCCCGTGGCGCCGTTCACCGTACCGTTCAGGGTGATGGCGGCGTTGTTGGCGCACACGGTGCCGTTCAACCCGGCATCCACGGTGGGCGCGGGCGTAAAGGTGATCACCTTGCTGTCCGATACCACGCCGCAGTTGCCGTTGCCGGTGCTGGTGAGCGTGAGGGTGAGCGTGCCCGCCGCCAGTTCCGCCGCCGTGGGCGTGTAGGTGGCGTTGAGCGTGGTGTTGTTCGGCGTGTAGGATCCCGCGCCGCCGCTCCAGATGCCGCCGGAGGCCACGGTCACGCTCCCGTTCAGGGCCACGTCCGCGTTGTTGCGGCACAGCGATACGTCCGCACCTGCATTCACGGTGGGCGCGGGTGTGAAGTTCAGGGTCACTTGATCGCTCACCGCCACGCAGTTGTTGTTGCCGGTGGTGGTCAGCGTCAGGGTCACGCTGCCGTTTGCGATCTCGCTTGCATCAGGCGTGTAGGTGGCGTTGGCGTTGGTGGCGCTGGGGTTGAAGGCGCCTGCACCGCCGCTCCAGACCACGCCGCTGGCCACGGTGAACGATCCGGCCAAGGTGGCCACGGGGTTGTTCGCGCACAGGCTCTGGTCCGCACCGGCATTCACGGTGGGTGCCGGGGTGATGGTGTACGTCACCTGGTCGCTCACGGCGCTGCAGTTGCCGTTGCCGGCGCTGGTCAGCGTGAGGGTCACGGTGCCTGCGGCACGCTCGGCCGCCGTGGGCGTGTAGGTGGCATTGAGCGTGGTGTTGTTCGGGTTGTAGGTGCCGTTGCCGCCGCTCCAGATGCCGCCGCCGGCACCGGTCACGCTGCCGTTCAGGGTGATGGTGGCGTTGTTGGCGCACACGGTGCCGTTGGTGCCGGCATCCACCACCGGTGCGGGGGTGAAGGTGATCACCTTGCTGTCGCTCACCGCGATGCAGTTGCCGAAGCCGGTGCTGGTCAGCGTCAGCGTAAGCGTGCCGCCGGCCAGTTCCGCCGGGGTGGGCGTATAGGTGGCGTTCAGCGTGGTGTTGTTCGGGGTGAAGGAACCCGCGCCGCCGCTCCACACGCCGCCGGTGGCGCCGCTAACGGAACCGTTCAGCGCCACGTTGGCATTGTTCACGCACAAGGTCACGTCGGCACCGGCGTTCACCACCGGTGCGGGCGTGAAGTGCAGGGTCATCTGGTCGCTCACCGCCAGGCAGTTGTTGTTGCCGGTGGTGGACAGCGTCAGCGTGAGGCTGCCGCTGGCGATCTCCGCCGCCGTGGGCGTGTAGGTGGCCGTGGGGCTGGTGGCACCGGGGCTGAAGGTGCCCGCGCCGCCGGTCCAGATCACGCCGCTGGCCAGCGTGAAGCTGCCGTTGAGCGTGGCCGCCGGATTGTTGGCGCAGATGTTCTGGTCGGCACCCGCATTAACGGTGGGTGCCGGGGTGATGCTCCAGGTCACCTGGTCGCTCACCGCATTGCAGTTGCCGTTGCTGGTGCTGGTCAGCGTGAGGGTCACGGTGCCGGCATTGCGTTCCGCCACGGTGGGCGTGTAAGTGGCGTTCAGTGTGTTGGCGTTGGGGCTGAAGGTGCCCGCGCCGGTCCAGGTACCGCCGCCCGCGCCGGTCACGCTGCCGTTCAGCGGGATGGCGGGCAGGTTGGCGCACACCGTGCCGTTGGCACCGGCATCCACCACCGGCGCCGGGGTGAAGGAGATGGTCTTCTGGTCGGTCACGGCCAGGCAGTTGCCGTTGCCCGTGGTCGTCAAGGTCAAGGTGAGGATGCCCGCGTTGATCTCGGCCGGGGTGGGCGCGTAGGTCGCGTTGAGGTCGGTATTGTTCGGGGTGTAGGAACCCAGGCCGCCACTCCAGATGCCGCCGGTGGCCACGCTGACGCTGCCGCCCAGCGCCACGCCGGCATTGTTGGCACATACGGAAACGTCCGCTCCGGCATTGGCAACCGGGGCGGGCGTGAAGTTCAGGGTCACCTGGTCGCTTACGGCCACGCAGTTGTTGTTGCCCGTGGTGGTCAGTGTGAGCGTCACGCTGCCGTTGGCCACTTCACTGGCGGTGGGCGTGTAGGTGGCGTTCAGCGTGTTGGTGTCGGGGCTGAAGCTGCCTGCGCCACCGCTCCACACCGCGCCGGTGGCCACGGTGAACGATCCCGCCAAGGTGGCCACGGGGTTGTTGGAGCACAAGCTTTGGTCGGGGCCCGCATTCACGGTGGGCGCCGGGGTGATGGTCCAGGTCACCTGGTCGCTCACGGCATTGCAGTTGCCGTTGCCGGCGCTGGTCAGCGTGAGGGTGACGGTGCCCGCCGTGCGTTCAGCAGCCGTGGGCGTGTACACCGCGTTGAGTGTGAAGTTGTTCGGATTGTAGGTGCCGTTGCCGCCGCTCCATACGCCTCCGGTGGCACCGCTCACGCTGCCGTTCAGGCTCATGGCCGGTGCGTTGGCGCACACGGTGCCGTTGGTACCGGCATCCACCACCGGTGCCGGTGTGAAGGTGATCACCTTGCTGTCGGAGACTGCGCTGCAGTTGCCATTGCCCGTGCTGGTGAGCGTCAGGGTCAGCGTGCCACCCGCCAACTCGGACGGGGTGGGCGTGTAGGTGGCGTTGAGGTCGGTATTGTTCGGCGTGAAGGAACCCGCGCCGCCGCTCCATACGCCGCCGCTGGCCACGGTCACGCTGCCGTTCAGCGACACGTTGGCGTTGTTCACGCAGACGCTCGCATCCGCGCCGGCGTTCACCGTGGGGGCGGGCGTGAAGTTCAAGGTCACCTGGTCGGTCACCGCCATGCAGTTGTTGTTGCCGGTGGTGGTGAGGGTGAGCGTAACGCTGCCGTTGGCGATCTCCGTGGCCGTGGGCGTGTAGGTGGCCGTGGGGCTGGTGGCGCTGGGGCTGTAGGTGCCTGCGCCGCCGCTCCACACCACGCCGGTGGCCAGCGTGAAGCTGCCGTTGAGCGTGGCGGTGGCGTTGTTGGAGCAGATGTCCTGGTCCGCGCCGGCGTTCACCGTGGGCGCGGGCGTGATGGTGTAGGTCACCTGGTCGCTCACGGGGTTGCAGAGGCCGTTGCCGGTGCTGGTGAGCGTCAGGGTCACCACGCCCGCCGTGCGTTCAGCCGCGCTGGGCGTGTAGGTGGCATTGAGGTCGTTGGCGTTGGGGCTGTAAGTGCCGCTGCCGCCGCTCCAGGTGCCGCCGGTGGCGCCGGTCACGCTGCCGTTCAGGCTGATGCCCGGCATGTTGGCGCACACGGTGCCGTTGGTGCCCGCGTCCACCACCGGTGCCGGGGAGAAGGAGATGGTCTTTTGGTCGGTGACGGCCAAGCAGTTACCGTTGCCCGTGGTGGTCAAGGTCAGGGTGAGGATACCCGCGTTGATCTCGGCCGGCGTGGGCGCGTAGGTGGCGTTGAGGTCGGTGTTGTTCGGCGTGTACGATCCCGCGCCGCCGCTCCAGATGCCGCCCGTGGCACCGGCCACGCTGCCGCCCAGCACCACGTTGGCGTTGTTCGCGCAGCGCGTCACATCAGCACCGGCATTGGCCGTGGGCGCTGCGGTGAAGTGCAGGGTCATCTGGTCGCTCACGGCATTGCACAGGCCGTTGCCCGTGGTGGTGAGGGTGAGCGTCACGAAACCGGCCGTCACCTCCGCCGCGGTGGGCGTGTAGGTGGCGTTCACGCTGGTGTTTCCGGGGCTGTAGGTGCCCGCGCCGCCGCTCCACACGGCACCGGAGGCCACGGTGTAGCTGCCGGCCAGGGTGGCCACGGCATTGTTGGAGCAGATGTTCTGGTCGGGGCCCGCGCTCACGGTGGGCGCCGGGGTGATGGTCCAGGTCACCTGGTCGCTCACGGCGTTGCAGTTGCCGTTGCCGGCGCTGGTCAGCGTGAGGGTGACGGTACCCGCAGTGATTTCAGCCGCGGTGGGCGTGTAGGTGGCGGTCAAGGTGGTGTTGTTCGGGTTGAACGTGCCCGCGCCGCCGCTCCAGATGCCGCCCGTGGCGCCGAGGATGCTGCCGTTGAGGCTCATGGCCGGGGCGTTGGCGCACACCGAGGCGTCCACACCGGCGTTCACCACCGGTGCCGGCGTGAAAGTGATGGTGCGGCTGCTGGTGGCGGGCAGGCAGGTGCCGTTGCCCGTGGTGGTCAGCGTCAAGGTCACTTGCCCGGCAGCGATCTCAGCCGCGGTGGGCATGTAGCTGGTAATCAGGTGTGCGTTGTCCGGGGTGAACACACCCGTGCCGCCGCTCCAGATGCCGCCGGTGGCCACGGTGACGCTGCCGTTCAGGGCGATGGCCGCATTGTTGGCGCACACCGAGCTGTTGGCCCCGGCATTGGCCGTGGGTGCCGGGGTCAGGGTGATCGTCATCTGGTCGCTCACGGCATTGCACAGGCCGTTGCCCGTGGTGGTGAGGGTGAGCGTGGCAAAGCCCGCCGCCACTTCCGCCGCGCTGGGCGTGTAGCTGGCGTTCATGTTGGTGGTGCTGGGATCGAAGCTGCCCGTACCGCCGGTCCAAATGCCGCCGGTGGCCACGGTGAAACTGCCGTTGAGGGTCACCGCGGCGTTGTTGCCGCACACGGTGCGGTCCAGGCCGGCGTTCACGGTGGGCGCGGGGGTGATGGTCCAGGTTACCTGGTCGCTCACGGCATTGCAGTTGCCGTTGCCGGCGCTGGTGAGGGTGAGGGTAACCGTGCCTGCGCTGATCTCAGCCGCCGTGGGCGTGTAGGTTGCGTTGAGCGTGGTGTTGTTCGGGTTGAACGTGCCCGCGCCGCCGCTCCAGATGCCGCCCGTGGCGCCGAGGATGCTGCCGTTGAGGCTCATGGCCGGTGCGTTGGCGCACACGGAGGAGTTGGTGCCCGCATCCACGATGGGCGCCGGCGTGAAGGTGATGGTGCGGCTGCTGCTCACGGCGTTGCAGTTGCCGTTGCCTGTGCTGGTGAGGGTGAGCGTCACGCTGCCTGCGGCGATCTCCGAGGCCGTGGGCGTATAGGTGGCCGTGGGGGTGGTGTTGCCCGGGTTGTAGCTGCCCGCACCACCGCTCCATACCCCGCCGCTGGCGCCGGATACGATCCCGTTCAGGGCGATGGCGGCGTTGTTGGCACACACCGAGCTGTTGGCGCCCGCATACACGGAGGGTGCGGCGGTGTAGTTGATCGTCACCGGGTCGCTCACGGCGTTGCAGTTGCCGTTGCCGGTGGTGGTCAGCATCAGCGTCACGCTGCCGTTGGCGATCTCCGTCGCCGTGGGCGTGTAGGTGACAGCCATGTTGGTGGTGCTGGGGTCGAAGCTGCCCGCGCCGCCGCTCCACACGCCGCCGGTGGCGCCGGTGAAGCTGCCGTTGAGGTTGGCCACGGCATTGTTGGCGCAGAGCGTTTGGTTCGCGCCGGCGTTGGCTGTGGGAGCAGGAGTGATGGTGTAGGTCACCTGGTCGGTCACCGGGTTGCAGGTGCCGTTTCCGGTGGAGGTCAAGGTCAGGGTCACCGTCCCTGCGGTGATCTCCGCCGCGCTGGGCGTGTAGGAGGCTGTGGGGCTGTTGGCGTTCGGGCTGTAGGTGCCGGTGCCGCCGCTCCAGGTGCCTCCGGAAGCGCCGATCACACTGCCGTTCAGGCTGATGGCCGCGTTATTGGCGCATACCGTACCGTTGGTGCCGGCATCCACGATGGGTGCCGGGGTGAAGCTGATGGTGCGGCTGCTGGTGGCGGCCAGGCAGTTGCCGTTGCCGGTGGTGGTCAGCGTCAGCGTCACACTGCCGTTGGCGATCTCCGTGGCCGTGGGCGTGTAGGTGGCGATTGGTGCATTGGCCGGGCTGTAGGTGCCCGTGCCGCCGCTCCAGATGCCGCCCGTGGCCACGGTCACGCTGCCGTTCAGGGCGATGTCGGCATTGTTGGCGCACACCGAGGAGTTGGTGCCGGCATTGGCCGTGGGCGCCGTGGTGAAGTTCAATTGCACCTGGTCGCTCACCACCACGCAATTGCCGTTGCCGGTGGTGGTCAGCGTCAGCGTCACGCTGCCGTTGGCGATCTCCGTGGCCGTGGGCGTGTAGGTGGCGTGCAGGTTGGTGGTGCTGGGGTCGAAGGTGCCCGCGCCGCCGCTCCAGATGCCGCCGGTGGCCACGGTGATGGAGCCATTGAGCGGGGCCACCGGGTTATTGGCGCACAGCGTTTGGTCGGGGCCGGCATCCACCGTCGGTGCCGGGGTGAAGGTCACCAGCAAGCTGTCCTTCACGGCGCTGCACACGCCGTTGCCGGTGCTTGTGAGGTAGATCCACATCGAACCGGAAGCCACTTCGGCCGGTGTAGGCGTGTAGGTGGCGTTCAGGTTGGAGTTGGCGGGCAGGAAGGGGTTGGTGCCGCCGGTCCACACGCCGCCCACGGCATTGAGCACGCTGCCGGCCAGCGTCACGGTGGGGGCGCTGGTGCATACCTGCTGGTCCGGTCCCGCATCGGTGATGGGCTTGGGCTGCAGGGTGAGGGTCATTTCATCGAACTCCGGCATGCAGGGCCCGGTGGAGGTGAGGCGCAGGGTCACGCCGCCCAGGGCGATGTCGCCGATGCTGGGTTCGTAGGTTGCGTTCAGGCTGGTGGCGCTGGGTTGGAACGTGCCGCTGCCGGTGGTGGTCCAGATGCCGGTGGTGCTTCCGCCGGAGACCGTTCCGGTGAGCGATGCGGATTCCCCCGCACACAGTGTTTGGTCTGTCCCGGCATCCACTTCGATCTTGCCGGAGAACTCCGAGAAGAAGCCGTAGCGGCAGCCGGAACCGGCCCCGCCGTTGATCACGCCCAGGGAGAAGACGTCCGAGGTGTTGGTGATTACCAGGCCTTGGTTCACGGGCACCTGGGTGGTGTTGTATTGGATGTGTGCGGCCATCCAGGCACCGCCGGTTCCGGGCACCACCCTGAAGGCCGATCCCGGGATGGTGGCCGTGCCCGGGCCGGTCACCACGAAGTCGTTCTCCGAACCGCTGCGTACCAGCAGGTTCAGGAAGAAGCCCTCGTTGGTGGAGCGCGTGATGCCCACCTGCTGGCTGCCCGCGCAGTTCAGCGGCGGCAGGATGGCCATGCCCATCTCACAGCCGAAGCCGGTGACGTGGATGGCGTACACCGGCTTGGAAGCGCTCATGTAGGTGGCGTTGTCCGTGGCGCCGCTCAGGTAGTCCATGTCGTGCCGGTAGTACTGGCCGGCAAACAGCGTCGCCACCGGGGCGGGGTTCCCGTTGATGTAGATCTTCGTGTTGTTCTCCACGGCCATCAGGAAGACGGATTCGTCACCGGTGTTGTAGAGCGAGCCTTTCACGGCGACATAGTCGGTGCCCAGGATGTTCACCGGCACGATCTGGTCCATCATCAGGTCGTAGCAGCCGCCGCTGGGGTTGTGGTTGCTGTCATCCTTGATGGTGATGGCGATGGGCTTGTCCGAAAGCACGGCGGCACCCGAAGGGTGCTTGGTGGGGTCGGTGTAGGTGGCGTAAAGGGTGTTCGCGCAGGAATAGGTCTGGCCCCGGTTCAGGGTGATCATGAACGGGGTGAGGCCCGGGTGGCCGTCCACGTCCACCGGTGAGTTGATCAGCACCGTGGTGTTGTCCTCCGTGGCCACGATGTCGAAGGAGGCGAAGGCCTTGTTGCTGTTATTGCCGAAGTCGTGGTTGTGGAAGGGCGGGTGCTTGTGCAGGGGGATGTAAAACTCCGTGCCCAGGCCGTTGGCGCCTTTCAGGGCGATGATGTCCGGGTTGTTGGTGTTGCTGCTCTCGTAGTAGCACGTGATGTCCTCCGTGGCCGTGATGTGAAGGCCCGTGTTGCACACCGTGTTGGTCGGACGGGTCTCCAGCTGGGTCTTCAGGCTGGTCATGTTGTAGCGCACCGAGCTGTTGGCCGGCACGTTCAGCACGATGGGACTTCCCCCGTTGAATCCCGGGTTCGCCGGCTGGGCGATGGTGACCACTGCGGCCGTATTCCCTGCTGTGACATTGAAATAGATCGGCTGGTCGCCGGGCTGGTTGTGCAGATAGGTCACGTCAGGCGGTGCCACCCAGAATTCCCTGCCGGTTTGGCCGGACACCCAAGCAGGAAGCAGCAGGAAGACAAGGGCTTGTATGACGTTTTTCATGGTCAACGGATGGGTCGCTCAATGGCTGTGCGCGTCATTCATACGCAGCCTTGGCAGATCCGTTTCCTTCGTCGAGAAATTCCCGTGTTTCGGCGAAATGTGCTTGACACGATGGAGCCGTTCCCCTTATGGCTTCAGGCCCGTGTCAGGCGGACTCTTATACCATGACCCCCGACGGTTGCGCCGTCGGGCTTCCGCCTTCGGCCGGCCGGGGCATCACTTGGACAGGAAGCCCCCGTCCACCGGCACGGCCGACCCGTGCATGAATGCGGAGAGGTCGGAGGCCAGGAAGAGCACCACGCGTGCGATGTCGTCGGGCTGGCCCCTGCGCCGGGCGGGCAGGCGCTGCAAGAAATCATAGCCCACCTTCAGCAGGCCCAGGCGGCCCTTCAAGATCCCTTTGGCCATGCCCCGGGTTCCCGGTGTATCGATGCCGCCGGGCACCACCACGTTGGCGCGGAACCCATGCTTGGCCTGCTCGCTGGCGATGGCGCGGGTCAGGGTGATGACCGCCGACTTGCCCGCGCTGTAAACGGACATGTCATCCTTGAAGGGCATCACCGCCTCAATGGAGCCGATGTTGACGATCACCCCGCCCTTCCGTCCCCTTTTCTTGATGAAGCCTTGGCACATCCAGAAGACGGCATCAAGGTTCACCGCCATCACAAGCCGGTAGTGTTCCTCATCCACGTCCTCGAAACGCCTGTCCGGATAGATGCCCGCGTTGTTCACCAGGATGTCCGGCGGCCGGTCGGCAAGGACTTCCCACAGGCCATCGATGGCCGCCTTGGTGCCCAGGTCCACCACATGTGTCCCGATGGCACGGCCCCAAGCCCGCAATTCCGCCTTGGCCCCGGCCAGCCCTTGTTCCGAACGATCCACCAGGACCAGGTCGGCCCCCGCCTCCGCCAAGCGGTGGGCGATGGCCTTGCCGATGCCTGCGGCCCCACCCGTTATCAAGGCCGTCTTACCCTCCAGGCTGATCAGGGTTTCCAAGGGGACCAGGTCATCCCGCATCCCCGTCGTCGGACGTGCATCGCTCATTCCAATGTTTCCGTTTATGGCCGTGTCGGCAAGGTATCCTGCCCGCCCGGCCGATCCCCGGATGAATGTCAGGTTCCTGCATGCGTACGGTCAGTCCCCGGAAATCCGGTCTTGGAAATCGGGGGCATTGATCAACTTTGTTATTACCCCCCTGACCACGACCAAACGATTACTCCCGACCCTCCTTGCCGCCGTACTGCACTGCGGGGCCAATGCCCAAGTGGGCACCTACTCCGTGGGCCAGACCGTGGATGATTTCACGGTAACCGACGCCCATGGCAACGTACACAACCTGTATTCGATCACGGCCGGCGGCAAACACGTGATGCTGGATTTCTTTTTCGTGGACTGCCAGCCATGCCAAGCCACGCAACCGTATTTCAACCAGTTGCATGAGGTGTATGGCTGCAACGGTCACGACCTCTTCGTTTTGTCCATCAACCGCGGGACGGACAGCAATGCCCAGGTTGACCAGTACGAGGCGACCTACGGTGGCAGCCATGCCCACGGGCCTGCCGTGGCCGGCCAGGGCGGAAGCGCCGCCGTGAAAACCGCATTCGGCATATCCGCCTACCCCACCTATTGCCTGATCGGGCCGGACAACAAGCTGAAGAACGGGGACATCTGGCCTGTCGGCAGCATGCAGAGCTTGGTGCATGCGTTCCCGGCAGGCAGCAATATCCTGCCGGCCCAGTGTTCCTTGGCGGGCATCGATGAAATTGAGCAGCTTACCCTGGACCGCCTATTCCCCAATCCCACCACGGGCACGGTAGCCATGGACATTTCGCTGCCCCGGCCGGGCCGCGTTTCACTGGAAGTACAGGATGCGCTGGGCCGCCTGGCCTATACGCAAACCCCGGGGCGGCGCGGCACGGGCCACTTTATGCACACCTTGGACCTTGGCGCCTTGAACAACGGACACTATACCCTACGCCTGCTGCTGGACGGCATACCCTCCGCCACCCGGCGGCTTGTCGTGGCGCATTGATCCATACAGGCCATGGAAAAGGGAGGCACCCCTTGCGTGGTGCCTCCTTTTCCCTGCTTATTCATCGGGATTGTTCCACCAGGAGTCCTTGCTTGCGGAGCTTCCGCAAGGTGCGGGCCTTGGCCCTCAAGGTGGCGCCTTCGTGCACGATGATCCGCGATCCGGCCGCAACGTCCAACTTGGCCTTCCGGTCCATGGTGAGCACGGTGCCCGGCATGATGTGCATCACGCTGTTGTTCAGCAGGCGGAGCCTGGACTTGCGCTCGAACACGGCGCTTGCCCCGGCGGCCAGGGTGAACCGTGTGGGCGGGCTGAACCAACTTCGGTCCCGGTCGTCCACCTGCCGGTCCAGCCGCGTGGGCGTTCCGGAACGGTCGATGGTGAGCGTCTTGCCTGCGGCCATGGTGAGCGCCGTGCCCTGGAACCCTTTCAAGGGAGGCAGCACAATGCTGTCCGCGCACCAGCGCACATCCCCGGTGAGGCGGGTGTCGCCGGCTTTCACCCGCACGGTGATGCCGCCGTCCCCGCGTTGCTCCATCAGTTCAATGCTGATGCCGTTCAGGTACACGGTGCGGTTATCGGGCTTCCGTCCCTTGTTCACCTCGGCGGCCGCACCCGTCACCAAGGTGAGCCGGTTGGCGCTGGACGGGTTGGTGCCCATGGCGATGCGCCTGTTGCCCTGCGGGGTGAAGACCTGGCGTGCGCTTCCCAGGAATCCCCCATCGTCCACCAGTTTGCCGTTGTGGAAGCCGATGCGCGGCACGATGTGTTCCTTGCGCACCAGGCGGCCGTCGCCGTTCCGGTCGAACAGGGGGAATTCCTGCTCGTACAGGCCCGTCAGCGGATTGGCCCAGGCCTCCTTCAGTTCATAAGGCACATCCCGCCCGCCCCAGAGGCATTCAAACCGGATGGTGTCGCCCCGCAGGCGCCAGTCATGGTTGCCGTTGGCCAGCACCGGCGCCAGGTAATCGGCGTGCCCGCCGAAGATGCCCTCTCCCTCCTTCCTTTCCTTGTCCACCTGCATTTGCGCATAGATGCCGGGGATGGCGGCATGCACGCAACCAAGCTCCTCGTAGTGGAACACGTCCGTCGGGCTTCCGTTGCGGGCCTTGGTCTGGTGATTCTCGAGCCACAACCACTGGGGATATTCATCCTCCGGCAGGAAGGGCATGCGGATGCGCAAGGCATCCCCCGTGGGCACGAAATCGCGCAACACGAAGATGCCGGTATCCCCGGCCAGCGGGTCCAGGTCGCCGTTCACCTCTTCGCCGGCCAAGCTGTGCGCGCGGATGCGGTGGCGGCTTCCCTCCGGCATCCAACCCAGGCGGTCGCGGTCCCATGCGCTGGCGGTCATCAACGAGCTGTTGGCCGCCCCCATCATGCTCCATCCGCCCTGCACCGGGATGAAGTAGCCGGCGAAGATCGGCGCGTTGCCACCGCCGCTATGGAAGTTGTTGCCGCCCAGGAGCAGGTGGTTGAACTCGTGCTTGAGGATGGCAAAGGGAAGGCCGTTCATGGCCCCGAAGCGGCTTTGCGTATCACTCGGGAATCCGAACAAGAGGCCTGCGCTGCCCGCGTCGGTGCTGCCTTGCCCGTGGGTGAGCACATGGCTGTTTCGCCAGATCACCATCACATGGTCATAGCTGTGCGGCTTGTCCGGCCTGTTGATCTTGGGCATGCCCGGGGAACGGCAATCCGTCCAGAGGTCAAAGTCCTCCATGGACAGCCCGTGTGCGGTGTGCAGCGTCCCAAGCTTGTTGGCCTCCTCCCAGGCCATGGCGCTCCAGTCCCGCAGGGCGTGTTGCCCACTTTCACGCACGGTGACCAGGGTGTCCAAATAATCGCCCAGCACCAGGAACTGCCCCAAGCTCGTTTCGTGGTAGTAGCGCGTCACCTGGGCGCGGGGTTCATCCGTGGGGAAGGGGTCGAAGAGGTCATCCCTCCAGGCCGGCAACTCCCCTTTGGGCCATTCCTTCTTGGCCACGGGTTGCGGGTCGAGCTTCGGGTCCTTGTCATACTCCACCTCGGCAAAAATGACCAGGACCCGGATGGTTCCGTGCGGGCTGAGGTACCATCCGTTCGAACTGCGGGGTATGTCGCGCTCCGCGTCAGGTGCCTGGGCGTGCATGGTGCCGGCAAGGACGGCCAAGAACAGCAGGAAGGCCGGGATCCTCCAGGGCGTGCCAACGGTCGGCGAGGGTGCATGCATCGGTGTGTCGCCTCTTTCAAGATCGGTGCCGGGCCGGCCCCGGGGAAACGGACGGGGCAAAGGTGGGCCGGACAACCTTTACCGGTGGCACGCGAAGCCCAGGTGTCTTCACTCCGCCGCAGCAGGCCCTATGGTTCACATGAATCCGAGCTCCAGCATGGCCGCCTCGCTCATCATGTCGCGCGTCCATGGCGGGTCGAAGGTGAGGTCCACCTTGGCATTGGCCACGCCCGACGTTTGTGCCACGCGTTCGCGCACTTCCTCGGGCAGCGACTCCGCCACCGGGCACGAGGGGCTGGTGAGCGTCATGGTGATGTCCACGCTGGCATCGTCATTCACCTGCACATTGTAGATCAGGCCCAGCTCGTACACGTCCACGGGGATCTCCGGGTCATAAACGGTCTTGAGCGCCATGATCACGCGCTCCTCCAGTTGCTCCCTTTCTTGGTTTGTCATCGTTGTTCTTCCTTGGCCCCGAATGCCAACGCATAGCGTTTGATCTGGTCCAGCATGCTGGCCAGTCCGTTGCTGCGGGTGGGCGACAGGTGTTCGCGCAGCCCGATGCGTTCAATGAAGGTGATCGGCGTCCCCAGGATCTCCTCGGGAGTACGGTCGTTGAGCACCCGCACCAGCAGCGCCACCAGTCCTTTGGTGATCAGCGCGTCGCTGTCCGCGGACAGGTGGATGGTGCCGTCGCGCCGCTCGGCCGCCAGCCACACCCGGCTTTGGCAGCCGCTCACCAAGTTCGCGTCCACCTTCTTTTCCGGGTCGATCCGGGGCAGGTCCTTGGCGGACTCGATGATCTGCTCGTACCGGTCCTGCCAGTCCGCGATCAGGGCGAATTCCTCCACCACCTGGTCCTGGGCCTCCTGCAAGGTCATGCGGTTGCTCATCGCAGCATCTTTACGGCCTTCCTGGTGGCGGCCACCAGCACGTCCACTTCCTCCATGGTGTTGAACGGGGCGAAACTTGCCCGCGTGGTGCCCTCCAGGCCCAGGCGCGCCAGCAGGGGCTGGGTGCAGTGGTGGCCGGTGCGCACGGCCACGCCCTGCTGGTCCAGCAGGGTGCCCAGGTCGTAGTGGTGCACGCCTTCAATGACGAAGCTGGCCACCCCGACCTTGTTCCGCGCCGTTCCGACGATGCGCAGCCCGTCGATGGCACCCAGCTCATTGGTGGCATGCTCCAGCAAGCGTGCTTCATGGGCCGCCATGGCCCGCAGGTCGTGGGCGGCCATCCACCGCACGGCCTCGCCCAGGCCGACGATGCCCGCGATGTGCGGCGTGCCCGCCTCCAACTTGAAAGGCAGCTTCGCGTAGGTTGTTTTCGCGAAGGTGACGCGGTCGATCATCTCGCCGCCGCCCTGCCATGGCGGCATGCGGTCCAACACCTCCTCGCGGCCATACAGCACGCCGATGCCCGTGGGCGCAAACATCTTGTGGCCGCTGAACACATAGATGTCGCAACCGATGTCCTGCACGTCCACGGCCATGTGCGGAACCGCCTGTGCGCCGTCCACCACGGTGGTGATGCCGTGCTTCCGCGCCTCCGCGACAATTTCCTTCACCGGGTTGACCGTGCCCAGGGTGTTGCTGGCGTGGGTGATCGCCAGGATGCGGGTACGCTCCGTCAGGAAACGGCCGATCTCCGGTTCCAATTCGCCTTCATCGGTGATCGGGATCACCTTCAGCCCGGCACCGTGGCGTTCGCAGGCCATTTGCCAAGGCACCAGGTTGGCATGGTGCTCCATGGTGCTGATCAGCACCTCATCACCCGGTTTCAGCAACAGGGAACCCAGGCCGTATGCGGCCATGTTCAGCGCCGAGGTGGTCCCCTGGGTGAAGATCACCTCGTGGGCATGGCGGGCGTTGATGTGGCGGCGCACCGCCTCACGTGCGCTTTCCTGGGCATCGGTGGCCTGGTTGCTCAGCGTGTGCACGCCCCGGTGCACGTTGGCATTGATGCTGCGGTAGTACGTTTCCACCACATCGATCACCTGCTGCGGCTTTTGGCCGGTGGCCGCATTGTCCAGGTACACCAGCGGCTTGCCGTGGACGCGCTCTTCCAGGATGGGGAAGCAGGCCCGTACGGCCTTGACGTCGTACCCCGTGCCGGTGAGTGTCCCTGTGTGCGCGGTCATGGTTCAGCAGGTGTGGTCATCAGGGCTTGGCGCCCCACCGGTCATTTGATCTGTTCCAGGCGTGCGTCCACCATCCGGGTGAGGTGTTCGCGCCATTGGGTGTTGGTTATGCGCTCCATCACCTCGGCGATGAAGGCGTGCGACATCATGCGCCAGGCCTCGGCCTCGCTCACGCCGCGTGAACGCAGGTAGAAAACGGCGGCCTCGTCCATGCGGCCCACGGTGCAGCCGTGGCTGCAACGCACGTCATCCGCGTAGATCTCGAGCTCCGGCTTGGAATAGACGCGGGCGTTGTCGTCCTGCAGCACGTTGGCGTTGCGCTGGTAGGCCAGCGTGCGCTGCGCGTCGGGCTTCACGAAGACCTTGCCGTTGAACACGCCCGTGGCGTGGTCCGCCACCACGCCTTTGTACAGTTCGTCGCTGGTGCAATCCGGCACGTTGTGGCCGATGTAGGTGTGGTTGTCGCAATGGGCCTTCCCGTTGAGCAGGTATACGCCGTTGAGCTCGGCGTGGGCCTCCGGACCGTCGAGTTCCACGCGCAGGTCGTTGCGCACCAACGGGCCGTGCAGGGTGGTGGTGTCCACGCTGAAGTGGCCCTTGGCCGCCACGCGCACGGCATCCAGACTGATGTCGGCGGGGCCGTCGTCCTCATTCTGCAACAGGTGCAGGACGAGCTCCGCGCCTTCACCCACGAAGCTCTCACGCACGCCGTTCACCAGCGACGCGGAGGTATGCCCGATGGTGATGTGCTCATCGATCACCTCCAACGCGGCGCCGGCCTGCAGCATGAACAGGTCGCGGGGCTGGACCAGCACCGGTCGGCCTCCTTCGTCCGCCGTGGTGATCCGCAGGATGTGGACGGGATGCGCCGCCTTGGCGGCCTTGGTGGCCAGGATGACCAGGCCATCGGTGGGCGCGGCGGTGTTCATGGCCGTGAAGAGGCGGTCGTCCAGCACGGCGGCCTGCCCGTAATGGGCCTTCAGCGGCCCGTGGCCAAGGTGGTTGGTGATGCTGTCGATCACGATGCCCTTGTGGGCCTTGAGGTCGTCGCTGAGGTCGGTGCGCAGGAAGCCGTTGACGAAGACCACGCGGGTGGCGGGAAACGGCAGGCGCCGCGGCAATTCCACGCGCACGCCGCCTTGCGGCCTGGTGTAAGGGTCGCGGAAGAGGTGGGCCACCCGCGTGTATTTCCACTGCTCCGTCCGGCGGTCCGGGACCGGGACCGCCAGAGCCTTGGCATAGCCTTCGGCCGCAAGCGGCCAGGTGCCGTCCTGGATCAGCGGCAACACGGTGGCCTTGGGTTCCATTAGGGTATCGGTGGTGATGGCATTCATTTTTCAATAGCGATCAACGGGATCGATGTCATGGTCTTTCGGTATCGGTCGTCCAGGTTTTCGTGCGGCTTCCACGGGTCCCGGGGTTCTGCCCCAACTCCCCGGATCATCCGATCTTCTGATCATCTGATTTCCTGATCGTCTGATCCCCAACCCCTCTTCACACCATCTCCGCCTTGATCCAGTCGTATCCCTTTTCCTCCAGTTCCAGCGCCAGCTCCTTGGGCCCGGTCTTGATGATGCGCCCGTCGGCCATCACGTGTACCACATCGGGCACGATGTAGTCCAGCAGGCGCTGGTAGTGGGTCACCACGATGAAGGCGCGGTCCTTGCCACGGAGCTTGTTCACGCCGTTGGCCACGATGCGCAGAGCGTCGATGTCCAATCCGCTGTCGGTCTCGTCCAGGATGCCCAGGGTGGGTTCAAGGATGGCCATCTGGAAGATCTCGTTGCGCTTCTTTTCACCGCCGCTGAACCCCACGTTGAGGTTGCGGTTCATCAGGGCCGCGTCCATCTCCACCAGCTTCGCCCGCTCGCGCACCAGCGCCAGGAAATCCTTGCCCCCCAGCTCTTCCTGCCCCCGCGCGATGCGCGACTCGTTCAACGCCGTGCGCAGGAAGTTCATGTTGCTCACCCCCGGGATCTCCACCGGGTATTGGAAGGCCAGGAAGATGCCCTTCCAGGCGCGCTCCTCGGGTGCCAGCTTCAGCAGGTCCTCCCCTTGGAAGCTGACGCTGCCGGCGGTCACCTCATATTCGCTGCGCCCGGCCAGCACGTTGGCCAAGGTGCTCTTCCCGCTGCCGTTCGGCCCCATGATGGCATGCACCTCGCCGGCGTTCACCTCCAAGTTCACGCCCTTCAGGATATCCTTGCCCTCGATGGAGGCATGCAGGTCGGTTATCTTCAGCATCTCGTTCCGTATCAGCCCTTGTCGGGCTTATTTAGATTGATTCTAATTCTTCGTTGGGGCCACAAAGGTAGGCTCCGGCGGGGTGGGCAACAAGCTCCCCATGGGTTGCCGGGCTGTTTGCCGGGCGCAATCCCATCGGGGTCCGATGATGGCGACCTTCGCCCCATGGAAACACTGAAGATCGATTGGGACCGGATCCGCCGGGACTACCCCGGCCTGGAGGGGAAGACCTACCTGGACACCTCCGCGATGGGGCTGATCGCCCGGCCCACGGCGGAGGCCGGGCAACGGGTGCAGGAAGAGGTGATGGGGCAGGGGTCGCTTCGCGGGATCTGGTGGCAGATGGAAGGCAGGCGGCAGGTGGGCGCCGAGGTGGCGGCCCAGCTCGGCGGCGACCCGGCCGGCACGGTGCTCTTCCAAAGCTTCACTGCGGGCCTCACGCGGTTGGCCCCCCTGCTGAAGCACCGCGGGAAGGTGGTGCTGTTTGAGGGCGATTACCCCACGCTGCATGGGCCGTTCACGTGGAACGGCTTCGGCACGGTGATGGTGAGGCCCGCCGCCGACGGCAGCATCCCCCTGGATGCGCTGGAGGAGGTGCTGCGGCGCGAGAAGCCCGGACTGGTGGCCATCAGCCACGTGCAATGGCTCACCGGATCCATGGTGCACCTGAAGGCCTTCGGGGAACTGTGCCGCAAGTACGGCGCCTGGTCGGTGGTTGACATCACGCAGTCGTGGTGCCTTGTGCCGATCGACCTTCGCCACCTGTCCATCGACATCATCGGCAGCAGCGGCTACAAATGGCCTTTGGCGGGCTTCGGCAACGGGTTCTTCCACCTGGCGGAAGGCGTGCGCGAGGAGCTCGACCGGGAGCACGGGTTCAGTGTGGTGCAAGCCTTGGGCGAGGGCCACATGGATCCGGTGGCGCTGGTGCGGCTCAGCCATGCCCTTCAGCGCTCCAACAGCTGGGGCGTGGAACCCGCCTTCGGGCGGGTGAAGGAGCTTTGCGGGCGGGCAGTGGTGAAGATCCAGTCCGCGGGCATCCGCGTCCTCCATGGCACGGATGCGGGCCACCGCGCGGGTATCCTCATCCTCGAGGGAGACAAGGCAAGGCAGCGGTATTTGGAACAACACGGCTGTCCGACGCAGCTGCGCGGCGCGGGCCTGCGCATCGGGATCCATTTCTACAACAACGAAGCCGACGTGGACCGTTTCGTGGAGGTGTTGGCCACGTCCTGAAGGTCGTACCCGGCCTGTGGACACGGCATTGCGACGAATCCGGGATACGCACGGCGGTCAATCCCGCCGGGCAAACACGACATCGCTGAACAAGCCCCTGCCGTCGGTGAAGCGCGCCGCGATCCGTAGGCCCGCATCCTGGGCCAGCGCCCCGATCATCGCATCATCGTACTTCTGGCTCATCTCGGTCTGCACCGCCTCCCATGCCCTGAACCGGAAGGGCTCACCCTGCCCGGGCAGGTGCACCTCCTGCTGGCAGGTGCTCACCAGAAAGCTCTTGGCCTGGCCGCTCCCGGGATCGTAAACGGGGGCATGGATGAAGCGTTCCGGGTTGAAGTCCATCCCGAGCTCGCGGTTCATGCGATGCAGCAGGTTCAGGTTGAACGCCCGTGTATGGCCCTCCCGGTCATTGTATGCGCGCAGGATCATGGCGGGGTCCTTTTTCCGGTCGAAACCCACCAGGAACCGGTCGTCCGGAGCCATCTGGTCCGCCACGCCCT
>WBZR01002019.1_pt1 | contig 22620 bp, 23 predicted proteins | sample 5204231 | NCBI WGS metagenome assembly WBZR01 (sample SAMN12412403, study PRJNA552823) | activated sludge metagenome | isolation source: activated sludge from anammox sidestream of wastewater treatment plant... | place: USA: Virginia | collected 2017-08 | reverse complement strand
CGCGCAAGGCCCACCCGGCACGACGCCTGCTCAATCTCATCGCCGAGACCGCGGTCGAGACCGCCGGTGACGCCACCATGGAGGCGAAGGTTGCCGGTCTGGTCGAAAACGTCGTGCAGCGCATTGTCTCGGATTTCGACCAGGACGTCGGCATCTTCACGCGCAGCGTGGAGGCGCTGACGAAGGCCTTCGATGATCTGAAGCGCGAGTCCACGATCCGCGCCTCCCGCACGGCCAAGTTGCTGGATGGCCGCGCGCGCCTGGAGCAGGCCAAGGAACAGGTGCGCAATCTGCTGGACACGCGGCTGCGTCCGGACGGTATACCGGAGGTCGTGAGGAATTTTCTGCAGACGCACTGGCGCCGATTGCTCATCACGCAGTTCACCACCGACGACGTTGACAGCGACACCTGGCGCACGGCGGTTCGTACCATGGACGAGCTGGTCTGGAGCACCCTGCCCAAGCGCGGGAGTGAAGAACGCCAGAAACTCGGTCGGCTGCTGCCGACGCTGCTTGCCAATCTGAAGCAGGGCATGGAGCAGATATCGATGCCCGCTGTCGCACGCAGCGGCTTCCTCTCGAAACTCGAGAAGGCGCATGCCGAGGCGATGCGCGGCGAACCCGCCGCAGCGCAGAAGGCTGGCGTCCCCGTGCTGACCGAATTGCTCGCCAGGCCCGCCCAGGATCCGCCACCCCTGGTGAACGAGGAACCGAACATCCTCGACATCACCACCGGTGAGATGAGCGGCGACGTGGAGGAGATGATCGCCGCGGAATCGCTGCCCGAACCCCCGGCGCCGCGCGAGACCACCGAGCCGCTCGCCGGCGCCCTCGCCCTTGAGAACGGTGCCGGCGACACCGCTACCACCGCGGAATCGGTGCCAGCGGCCCCGGTTCAGCCCACGCCGGAACGTATCGTGCGGCCGCCCGAGGGCGTCGAAAGCCACCAACAGGCAGCGGAGTCGTCCCTGCTGCTGCTGGAAATCGCGCAGAACGCCGGCGAGAAACTACGGGAGCGACTTGCCATGTCAGACGAAGTGAAACTCTCCGAGGTGATGCCGCCGGCATCCGACCTGCCACTACCGTCCGGGCAGGCCGCGCGCAAGGAGCGCTCGGTGCTAGAAATGACGGCGAACACCTTCTATCGCCTGTTCGCGCAGGACGCCAGCAGGGAGGAGAAGGCCGCGGCGACCCAGGATCTCGAGTTCGAGGAACTCACCCTCGGCGACACCCGCAACCCGGTGGTCGCCCAGCAGCAGGACGAATTCCTTTTGCAGGTGCTGTCGCTCGAGCCGGGCACGTGGGTGGAGTTCAGGCAACCGGATGGAACTACCGTAGCCGGCCGGTTTACCTACTACACCGCGGAGACGGAGACCTATGTGTTCTCCGACCGCAGCGGTCGCCGGCTCACTGATCGCACGCGCAACGGACTCGTGACCGATTTCCGCCGGGGGACGGCGTGCGTAACGCAGCAGCCCGCTGCACTACTGGACCGCGCCTTCACCCGTCTGCTCGACCCCTCAACCTGGGTCGCGCGCCGCCGCTAATGATGACAAGACCCCGATTTTCCAACGAGGATCCATAGAATGGGATATCCATCCGCCGCCGTGCACCAGGAACCGGGCGGTCGGCCGACCGCACAGGGTCTGGTCGCATCGGTACAGGGGCTGGTTTCTCCACCCGACATCTGCATCAAGGTGACCGAACTACTGCAGTCGCCGGATTGCTCCATCCACGACCTCGGCGAGGTGATCCTTCGCGACCCGAACCTGACCGCCAGGCTGTTGCGCCTGGTCAACAGCGCCGCGGCGGGACTGCGCACGCGCGTCGACACGGTCTCCCGCGCCATCACCGTCATCGGCACACGTGAGCTGTACAACATGGTCCTGGCGATCTCGGCGGTGCGCACGTTCCGCAATCTGCCGAGCAGGCTGGTGAGCATGGACGTGTTCTGGCGCCACGCCATCTACACCGGCCTGCTCGCCCGGCTCCTCGGCAAGCATTGCGGGGTCCTGCACCCGGAGCGGCTGTTCATCGCCGGGCTGCTGCACGATGTCGGTAGCCTGGTGCTTTATCGCAGCCTTCCGGAGGTGGCCGGTGAACTGCTGTTGACGGCGCAGGGTGACGAACAGGTGCTATGCCATGCCGAGAGCGATGTGCTGGGGTTCACGCACGCCGAGTTGGGGGGGTTGCTGCTCGCCACCTGGAACCTTCCCGAGACGTTGTGCGAAGCAACAACCTGGCACCACGAACCAGGCAAGGCCCAGGCGGCGAGGTTGGAGGCCGCAGTCGTGCACGTGGCCGACGTGCTGGCGAACCGCTCGGGAATAGCCGGCTTCTGCGAAACCACCAGCCCCACCGCGGAGATCGATCCGGCGGCGGCGGCCCTCATAGGAACGCTCGCGGTCAACGATCAGGACGCCATGACCGGCGAGGCGGGGGCCTTGCTCGCGGAGACCCTCGCCGTGCTCGCCGCCTGAGAACGTTCGCAGCGCGCAGGGTGGCAGTCGCTGCGGCTCGGCGCGACCGGGGGAGAGGCTGTAATCTTGACGGGCCGCCGGGCATCCATGCCGGTAGTCCGGCAGATTGCGCTATCCTTGCGTCGATGAAGGCTGCCCCCTCATTGGGTTTCGGTCTCGGTCTGCGCACCGTGCACTACGAGGCCGTGCTCGCCGGAGATCACGACGTCGAGTGGTTCGAGGTGCTCTCCGAGAACTACATGGTCGACGGCGGCAAGCCATTGTACTACCTGGACCGCATCGCAGACCGATATCCAGTGGTCATGCACGGCGTTTCGCTGTCCATAGGCAGCACCGACCCGCTCAATCGCAACTACCTGAAAGGCCTGAAGGCCCTGGCGCGGCGCTGTCAGCCGCGGTGGATCTCCGACCACCTCTGCTGGACCGGGGTGGCGCACACCAATCTTCATGACCTGATGCCACTGCCCTACACGGAGGAGGCGCTGGCGCACGTCGTGGAGCGCGTCGGCGCGGTGCAGGATTTTCTCGGGCGCCGCATCCTCCTGGAAAACGTATCCAGCTACGTGGGCTACTCGGCCTCCACAATGACGGAATGGGATTTCCTGCGCGAGGTCACGGAGCGTGCCGATTGCGAGATTCTCCTGGACGTCAACAACATCTATGTCAACGGGTTCAATCACCGATTCGAGCCGACAACCTTCATCGACTCGATCCCGATCGGACGCGTGCGCCAGATCCACATTGCCGGCCACACCCGCCACGCCGATTACATCGTCGACACGCACGACCATCCGATCGTGGATCCGGTCTGGCAGCTCTATGAGGCGGCAATCCGGCGCTTCGGACCGGTCGCGACCATGATCGAGCGCGACGACCATATCCCGTCGCTGGAGGAATTGGCGGGTGAACTCGACAAGGCGCGTGCGACTGCCGCGCGCGTGCTCGGTCATGCATCGGCTGCGTGACCTGCAGGTGCGTTTTCAGCGTTACCTGCTGGAGGCGGACGAGTCGGCGGTCGAAGGCTTGTTCGCCGACAGCGGTGGCAAGGACGTCGCGACGCGGCGCGGGGTCTATTTCGACGCCTACCGCCTGCGTCTCATCGGGGCATTGAAGGCCGACTATCCCGTCCTTCTGGCGACGATGGGTGAAGAGAGGTTCGCCCGCATCGCGGGTGAATACACGATGAGCACCCGTAGTCCCTATCACAATCTGCGCTGGTACGGCGGCGGATTGGGCAGTCATCTGAAGTCCAGTCCCTATTCGGCGGCAGAGCCCTGGCTGGCGGAGGTGGCGGCCTTCGAATGGGCGCTGATGGCAGCGTTCGATTCTCCGGACGGGAATAGCCTGCGGGTCGAGGATCTCTCGGCGCTGGCCCCGGAGCACTGGCCCGAAACGCGGTTCATCCTGCACCCTTGCGTGCGCGTACTGCGATTCGAATTCGAGGTTCCGAAGTTGTGGAAGGCCTACAAGGCTGGCGAAGAGATCTTCGGGGAAAGGCCGGGCGCGCACCCCGGGCGCTGGCTCATCTGGCGTCAGGGGCTGGAGACATTTTTCCGCTCGCTGGAATCCGAGGAGGCGGCCGCCCTCGAGGTTCTTGCCGCGGACGGCACCTTCGCGCAAGTGTGTGAACGCCTCGACGAGCTCGGCGCGGATGCGGCGCTGCGGGCAGCGGGCCTGCTCAAGCGCTGGCTGCAGGACGGCCTGGTTGCAGATATGAGGCGTTCCATCGAGCATTGAGCGGACCGCACGCCGCGGCGGGCCACAATTCCGGAACGCGGATATACTTCCCGCTCGACTTCAATCGGAGACAAACAATGGAAGGCGCTGGTTCGTTCGTCGTCGTATTGCTCGTCTTCGCTGCCATCTATCTCTGGCGCGGGGTCATCACGGTCCGGCAGGGCTACGAATACACCGTGGAAACCTTCGGACAGTACACGCGCACGCTTGGTCCCGGGCTGCACTGGATCTGGCCCTGGGTGCAGCGCATAGGGCGACGCATAAGCATGATGGAGACGGTGCTGGACGTCCCGTCGCAGGAGGTCATCACCCAGGACAACGCAATGGTGCGGGTCGACGGGATCGTGTTCTTCCAGGTCCTGGAGGCGGCCAAGGCGGCCTACGAGGTGGAGCATCTGGAGCAGGCAGTGCTGAACCTGACGATGACCAACATCCGCAGCGTGATGGGATCAATGGATCTCGATCAACTGCTCTCCAAGCGCGATGACATCAACAGCCGCCTGCTGCACGTGGTTGACGCCGCGACCACGCCGTGGGGCATCAAGGTGACCCGTATCGAGATCAAGGACATCTCGCCTCCGAAAGACCTCGTCGACTCCATGGCGCGTCAGATGAAGGCGGAACGCGACAAGCGTGCCGCCATCCTCGAAGCCGAGGGACAACGCGCAGCGGAGATCCTGCGCGCCGAGGGCGACAAACAGTCCGCCATCCTCGAGGCCGAGGGCCGCAAGGAGGCTGCCTTCCGCGACGCCGAGGCACGCGAGCGCGCGGCCGAGGCCGAAGCCAAGGCAACGATGATGCTCTCGCAGGCCATCGCCAAGGGCGATGTGCAGGCCGTCAACTACTTCGTCGCGCAGAAATACATCGAGGCGCTCCAGCATATCGCCGCGGCGCCCAATCAGAAGGTCATCATGGTTCCGCTCGAGGCCGCCAACGTAATCGGGGCGGTCAGCGGGATCGCGGAGCTGGCGAAGGCCGCGCAGCTGAAAGCAGGGGGCGGCAATGGATGAATGGCAGCCGAACTACTGGCATTGGTGGGTCCTCGGCGTACTGCTGCTCGTCGTCGAGATGTTCATTCCGGGCGCGTTCTTCCTGTGGATGGGCATATCCGCAGGCATCGTCGGCTTGGCAGTCTTGTTGATGCCGGCGCTGGGTCTCAAGGCGCAGATCGCGGCTTTCGCCGTGTTGTCGATCATGACCGTACTGCTCGCGCGCACCTACCTGCGACGCAACCCGCTGCCTACGGATCTGCCGCAACTGAACCGGCGGGCCGCGCAATACGTCGGCCGGGCGCTCACGCTGAGCGAACCAATCGTCAATGGCTTCGGTACTGTCCGGGTGGACGATTCGATGTGGCGCATCCAGGGCCCCGACTGTCCGGCGGGCACGAAAGTCGAGGTCGTATCGAGCGACGGAGCTATGCTTAATGTAAGGCCCTGCGTCTGAGTGGCTCCGTCCGTCTCCACATGGTAACGCTCTGATTTGATTGACGGCCGGCGCCAATCCCCGCCACCCTCGGCGGTCTCATCCGGGCATGTCCAAAATTCCGAGGGTTGGCGTGGAGCTTCGGGCTTGACAGCACCATTGGCGTGGACTATGCTGCAACGCAACATGCTGCATTGCAGCAGCAGAGTGAAAGATGAACTGACGCCTACCTAGCGGTATTTAACGTAAATGAGGAGAACCGCGATGCAACCCACCCTGAATTACAGCGATATGCTCAGCTATTACAGCAACGCCGTCGAGCTTGGCCTGCGCACCGGCAAGGTCGTGCAGAACGCCGTCGAGCGGTCATTGCGCGAGCACCTGCACTTTGTCGAGCTGACCGTCGGTCAGTTCGCGCCGCTGACCAAGGTCGAGCAGCCGAAGGATCTGGTTGCCGCCCAGTCCGCGATGATCGAGTCGTTCCGCGACAGCGTCACGACTACCACCAAGAACCTGCTGCAGATCCAGCAGGATGCGGGTGCCGAGATCAAGGCACTGTTCAGCGAGAGCGCCGAGAAGTTCGCCCCGGAGAGCTTCACCAAGCTCTTCAAGGTCGCCTGACCGGCACGCCAGCGGACAGCTGGCTGCGCAATCCGCGATGCGGGCCTGTTTGGGGCCGATCGCGGATTTTTTTTGCCGGCGAAAATCTCACCGCCAGTGCGGTGGATACGTCCTCTCGAATCCGGGCAGGGCCTCCACTGCGCGCATCCATTGCCCGACCGCCGGGAAATAGTCCGCGAACGGCGCCAGCTTCAGACCCAGCGGAGCGGCCTCGTCCTTCCCGAGCGCCCGCAACAGTATTGCCGCCTGCGGATATAGGACGATGTCCGCGGCAGTGACCGAATCGCCAACCAGCCACTGCCGAGCGGTCAGCCATGCGTTGAGCAGTGCGTATTCATCGCGAAGCGTATTGGCCGCGCCAATGACGGCATCGCGCTGTTCCGCCGCGGCGCGCGCAAATATCGGCCGCACGAGGTTTTCCGTCGGCTGCTCGATGTAGGACGCGCATTCACAGACGCTCATCATTATGCGCGCCGAGGTCTCCGGATCCTCGCCGAAGATTCGTACCGCCGGGTATTTATCGTCCAGGTATTTCATGATCACCGGGACCTTGCCGCGCGGATTCAAGCGCAGGAACTCGGGCGACTTGTGCTGCTTCCTGGAAAACTCCAGGAGCCGTGATTCGTACGGAAGCCGCTTCACCTCCAGCGTCAGCAGCACACGCCATGCGAACGGACTGCCGCTACCCCAGAATACTTCCAGTGCCATGCCCCTCCCCCCTTCTTCCCCGGTTTACATCTACGCGGCTGGCGCCGGTTGGGCCCCGGTGCCGCGGATCGACGGGACCTCGATGCCAGCCTTGCGGAACTTCGACAGGACGGCTTTGCGTACGTCGCTGGCGACGCGGCCCTTGTCATCCAGGTCGTCGATCTGGAAGCTCAATTGGTACTCCGCACCGCGGTCAATGAAGTTTATGAGCGATACCAAAGGCGCGGGCGAGCGCACGACTTTCGGATGTTCGGCGGCGCATGCGAGCAACAGGGTCTCGATGCGCTCGGGCTCGGTGGAAAACGGCGCCACCACCCTCACCTCCACGCGCCCGACGCGGTTGTGATGCGTCCAGTTCAGCACCGAGTTCTGCAGCAAATCCGCGTTCGGAATGATCACGGAGGCATGCAGTCCAGTCTCTATTTCGGTCGACCGCACGCGAATCTTCCGCACCACGCCTTCGTAATTATTGACCACGACCGTGTCGCCCACCTTCACCGGACGCTCAACGAGAAGAATGATCCCGGAGACGAAGTTGTTGACGATGTTCTGCAGACCAAAACCTATACCGACGGACAATGCTCCGGCCACGACGGCAATGCCGGTAAGACCGATGCCCAATGCGGATATCGCCGCCAGTATCGCCACGGCGACACCGACATAGATCACGCCGGAGGTGATGGCCGTTCGTACGCCGATGTCGAGACGAGTATTCGGCAGTAGCCGGAACTCCAGGAAATGCTGCAACAATCGCGTGAAAAGGATGATGCCGCCGAAGACGGCGATCGCAAGGAGAACGTCCGTGAGCGAGAACTTGTGCGTGCCGATGTTGAAGCTGCCGAAGATACCCAGCATCCAGTCGGCAACGTCGCGCGGCGGAATTCCCCACAGGGCGAGACCAATCAAGGTACCCGCCACGATCAGCATCAGGTCAATAACGGCCATAGCCCAGAAGCCGAGCGTACGCCCGCCCTGGTCGCTCAACCCGAGGACCGTTCTGACCGTCGCAGCAGGGCCGGCTTCCGTCGTCAGCAGCCGCGAACAGGATTCACGCGCCAGGAATCTGACCGCGAACACCGCACCCACCAGCAGCAGCGTCAGAATGGTGTTGCGCAGCACATAGTCCGCGAGCGCGTGATAGCCGAGCATGTTGCAGGCAACGGACGCGACCGCAATCAGCGCGAGCACACCACGCACGTAACCGGACAGCGCCGGCAGTCGCCGGCGCGGCTGCTCTTCGAACCATTCTGTCGTTTCCTCGACCTCCCAGAGTCTCTTCCATGACATCGACAGCAGCAGCCCCGCGAGTAGCAGATTGATGCCGAAGGAGTGCAATGTCGCCAGTTCGGCCGGCTCCCCGAATCGTTCAATGAAGGCCGACAGCGCCATCTGGATGGCGATGATCGCCGCCAGCAGGTGCAGACGCTTGCCAATCTTCTCCGAGGCCGACGCCGAAACCGGCGCAAGCCGCCAGTTCGGCTGCTCCGGTGAGAATGCGGCCCTTATCAGGGCTGCAACGAGCAGGTAGAAGACAATCGCATAAAGCAGCCAGAGTGGCGCCCCGATGGACGGATCGAGAAAAGGCCGAACGAACAACCACCATGCAGCGGCCAGTACGATGGCAATGACGACGACCGGGACCAGTCCGCGGCTGACCGCATCGACGACCGCGGCAATCAGGCGTCGACCGTAGCTCGGATACGGAATCGCGGGGTCGCGCCCCCATCGCACCGTCATGCGCTGCCGCACTATCCTCCCCACGACGATCGCGATGTAGGTGCCAAACGCGACCAGGGGCAGAACCACCCATCGCGCCTTGCCGCTCCCCACGACCTCGCGCGCGTGTATCGCCTGCAAGGTGACCCACAGCTGCGAAGCCGCGCGCTGGAACGTTTCCGGCAGGTATGGCAGCGGACCGCGCACGAGCAGATCGGCTTTCCGGCGTTCGAAGCGCGCGGCGGAGATCCTGCTCAGCAGTGCATCGGTTCGGTTAATGGTGAGATCGGACTGCCGGACCTGACCGGTGAGATCGGCGAGGGCCGCGTTCAGCTCTTCACGCGCCCGTTTTACGTCCGGCGACTCCGGCGGGGCGCCCTCGGCAGGTACCGGCCCCAGGGCCTCCACCCGTGAAGCGAGCTGATCGACCTTGCGCTGCGCCGCGCGCCCGTGCGTCTGCGCCTGATCGCGAACCTTGTCGATCTCGGCGCGCATTCGTTCCGCGGACTGCTCACTGAGCGTTCCGGCGTCAATGCGAGTCTCGGCATTCTTGAGCGTGTTGTCCCATTGCGCCGCGAGATAACGGAAGCCCGCCTCCAGGGGCACGTCCGCGGCCTGGACGGCGAACAGGCAAGCGCACAACAACGCGCCGGGCGTCAGCCGCCACAGCCAGCGGGAAAGTACAGGGAGACATCGATCCATGGTGGGCGATTATAGGTGCTACGCGACCGGCGAAGGCAATGTCCGGCCATATGCTAGACTGCGCGTCGCTAATCGTAATGCTTGCCCCCCTGTCGGACTGCGATGGCTTATACAAACTCCCAGCGCGGCACCATCCACGTCGAGGACGCGCGAGTGCTGGGCCATGAGCCATATCCCGGCGATCAGTACCTGCTGCGTCTTCACGCGCCGCAGATCGCGCGGCGTGCGCAGCCCGGGGCCTTCGTTCACCTGAAGTGCGACCCTCTGTTGCCCATGCGCCGCCCGATGTCCATCATGCGGGCGAGCCCCGCGCAGGAATGGATCGACATTCTCTACAAGGCGCACGGGTTTGGCACCGATCTGCTCGCGCGGCGGCTGGTGGGCCAGACGCTCAGCCTCATCGGGCCGATCGGGGTCACGTTCAAACTGAGCGGGTTTCGGCCCAGGCCCCTCCTCATCGGGGGCGGGGTGGGCATACCGCCCATGGTGTTTCTCGCCGGGCACATCAGAGGCGGCGGGAGCTCATCCGCGCCGCTCGTTGTCATGGGCTCGGAGGTGCCATTTCCGTTCACCATGCGACCGTCGCGGATCATGGTTCCAGGCCTGCCCGACGGCGTCATTGCGGCGATGCCGTTGCTGGAGGACTGGGGAGTCGCCAGCCGCCTCGCGAGCCTGCAGGGCTACCGGGGATGTCACGAAGGTTACGTCACCGATCTCGCCCGCCGCTGGCTGGACTCGCTGCCCGCGGCTCAACGCGCTGGCGAGGTGGAGATCTTCGCCTGCGGGCCGACGCCGATGCTGAAGGCCGTCCAGAGGCTCGCCGCCTATTACGGCCTCCCGTGTCAGATTTCGCTGGAAGAGTTCATGGCGTGCGCCGTCGGAGGCTGCGCCGGCTGTGCCGTGCGCATCGAGACCGAAGCGGGGCCGGCAATGAAGCGGGTCTGCGTGGACGGACCGGTGTTCGAGGCGCGAACGGTGGTCTTCAGCTGACTCGGCCCGTTCAGTCGCAGACTCCGCAGTCGCGATCGCGTTCCGACTCGAGCGCCGCGACCTTCTCCTCCCAGCGCTGCAACGCCCTCTCGTAGTAAACCCAGACGCAGTTCTCACACCCGCGTCCGCAACACTCACCGGGCACCGGCGGTTCCGGGCGCGGCGGCAGATTGCTCGGGCGTCTCACCGTCCCGGACTCCGGCATCGCCGCTCCTATCCGAAATTGATCTTCGCCTCGAGGTTGGTGCGCGAGTCGGCGTTACTGAGCGCCTCCTCGAGCGAGATGTGATCCTCACGGTAGAGATCGTGCAGCGCCATGTCGAAGCTCTGCATGCCCTTCGCGCCGCTCTGCTCCATGGCCGCCTTGATCTCTCCGATACTGCCCTTGAGGATCAGATCCGCGATGTGCGGTGTGTTGATCATGATCTCCATGGCGGCAACGCGCCGGCCATCCAGCCCCATTACCAATCGCTGCGAGATTACGGCACGAATGTTCAGCGACAGATCCATGTACAACTGCTTGTAGAGGTTCTGAGGGAAGAGGTTGATGATGCGCTCCATTGCCTGGTTGGCGTTGTTGGCATGCATGGTCGAGAGGCAAAGATGGCCGGTATTGCAGAGCTGCAGGGCCGCCTCCATGGTCTCGCGGTCCCGGATCTCGCCCACGAGTATGACATCGGGCGCCTCGCGCATCGCGCTGCGCAGCGCGTCCGAATACGAGAACGTGTCGACGCCGACCTCGCGCTGGTTCACCACCGATTTCAGATTGGGATGGGAGAATTCGATCGGGTCCTCGATCGTGAGGATATGACCGGCCATCTGGCTGTTGCGGTGGTTGATCATCGCAGCAAGCGTCGTCGATTTTCCGGATCCGGTCGCGCCCACCATGAGGATGAGGCCGCGCTTGTGCATCACCAGGGTCTTCAGGACCTCCGGCAGACCGAGTTCCTCCAGCGTCGGTATCTGGGTGGGAATCAGGCGGACGACCATGGAGACCTCGCCGCGCTGCCGGAACACGTTGACGCGGAAGCGCGCGCTGCGATCGGGTAGCGAGATGGCGAAGTCCGCCTCCATGTTGTCCTCGAATTTCCGAATCAGCCTGTCGTTCATGATGCCGTAGGCGGCATTCTTCGAGAGTTCTCCGGTGAGAACCGTCTTGCCCACGGAGGAGATCACGCCCTCGATCTTGATCTTTACCGGCGAGTTCGCGGCGAAGAACAGGTCCGAGCCCTTCTTGTCGACAAGCAGCTTCAGATACGGCGAAATGTCCATGAACGGTTCCCCGACCCCGGAATTGTCGTGATGTGAGTTATGAGCGCCTCAACGCAGGAATCCCTGGTCCTGCTTGTTCTGCTCGATCTGCAGGTGTCCGAGCCCGTCCATGACCTCCTTGCTCTTCGCGGACTTGCCCTCCAGCTTGATGCGCAGCCGTAGTTCGTTCATGGAATCGGCATTGCGCAGGGCGTCCTCGTAGGTGACCTGGTCCGCCTCGTAAAGGTCGAACAGCGCCTGATCGAAGGTGTTCATTCCCTGCTCGTTGGCCTGCGCCATCGCCGCCTTCAACTCGTGTATGTCGCCCTTGAGTATCAGGTCCGAGATGTACGGCGTGTTGATCAGGATTTCGAAGGCGGCGATACGGCCCTTGCCGGTTGCCCGCCGCAGCAGGCGCTGCGAAATGACCGCCCGGAGATTCAGGGAGAGATCCATGAACAGCTGCTGGTGCCGGTCCTCGGGGAAGAAATTGATGATACGGTCCATCGCCTGGTTGGAGTTGTTGGCGTGCAGCGTGGCGAGTGCCAGATGGCCGGTCTCCGCGAACTCGATACCGAACTGCATGGTCTTGCGGTCCCGGATCTCGCCGAGCAGGATGACGTCCGGGGCCTGGCGCAGCGAGTTCTTCAGCGCGATGTCCCAGTCCTCCGTATCGACGCCGACCTCGCGCTGGGTGATGATGCAGTTCTTGTGCGCATGCACGTACTCGATGGGATCCTCCACGGTGATGATGTGGCCGTAGGTATTTTCGTTGCGCCAGTCGATCATGCCCGCCAGCGAGGTCGATTTGCCCGAGCCGGTTGCGCCGACGAAGATGACCAGCCCGCGCTTGGTCAGCGCGATCTCCTTGAGGATCTGCGGCAGACCCAGCTTGTCGATGGTCGGAACCGTAGTCTCGATCGTGCGCAGCACCATGCCGGTGTAGCCCATCTGTATGAAGGCATTTACACGGAAGCGGCCGATTCCCGGCGGCGCAATGGCGAAGTTGCATTCCTTGGTCGCCTCGAATTCCTTCAACTGCCGATCATTCATGATGCCATAGACCAGGGCCTTGGTGTTCTCCGCCGTAAGCTTGGTCTTGGACACCGGAGAGATCTTGCCGTCGATCTTTATGGCCGGCGGGAAATCCACCGTGATGAAGAGATCCGAGCCCTTCTTCTCCACCATTAGGCGGAGCAGGTCACGCATGTACTTGATGGCTTGTTCGCGTTCCATACCTGTATCCCCTTATCGCGCGGTGTGAGTGGTCAATTGAACTGTTCCTTGCTCTGCGCTGCCATGCGCGCCTCCTGCTTGGCGATAATCCCCTGCTTTACGAGCTCGAGCAGGTTCTGATCCAGGGTCTGCATGCCATACGCGCCGCCGGTCTGTATGGCCGAGTACATCTGCGCCACCTTGTTCTCGCGTATCAGGTTGCGGATCGCGGGCGTGCCGATCATTATCTCGTGGGCGGCGATGCGCCCGCCGCCCTGCCGCTTGAGCAGGGTCTGCGAAATGACGGCGCGCAGCGATTCCGAGAGCATGGCCCGCACCATGTCCTTCTCCTCGGCGGGGAATACGTCGACCACGCGGTCGATGGTCTTGGCCGCCGAACTGGTGTGCAGGGTCGCGAACACCAGGTGCCCGGTCTCGGCGGCGGTCAGCGCCAGCCGTATGGTCTCCAGGTCGCGCATCTCACCAACCAGGATCGTGTCCGGGTCCTCGCGCAGGGCGGATCGCAGCGCCTCGCTGAAGCCGTGCGTGTCGCGGTGCACCTCGCGCTGGTTGATGAGGCATTTCTTGCTGGTGTGCACGAACTCGATCGGATCCTCGATGGTGAGGATGTGGCCGTACTCGTGCTCGTTGATGTGATTGACCATTGCCGCCAGCGTGGTCGACTTTCCCGAACCGGTCGGGCCCGTGACCAGCACCACCCCGCGCGGATACTCGCAGATCTCCTTGAAGATCTTCGGGCACTTGAGCTCTTCCAGCGACTTGATGACCGAAGGAATGGTGCGGAATACAGCACCGGAACCCCGGTTCTGGTTGAAGGCGTTGACGCGGAAGCGCGCCAGGTTGGGGATCTCGAAAGAGAAGTCGCACTCCAGGAACTCCTCGTAGTCCTTGCGGTTCTTGTCGTTCATGATGTCGTAGACAAGGTCGTGCACTTCCTTGTGCTCGAGCGCCGGAAGATTGATGCGGCGCACGTCACCGTCGACGCGTATCATCGGCGGCAGGCCCGCCGATAGATGCAGGTCCGAAGCGTTGTTCTTGACGGCGAACGCGAGCAGTTCTCCGATGTCCATGCGTTTCTCCGGGTGTTGGGTGGTCGGCTCTGGTTATCCGGGTGCAGCCAGAAATGCCATGCAAGGTCGGTTCCAGCGCCCCACGCGCCGGTGTATGTGGAAGAATATGAACCCTTTCGCAGCGTCTTTTCAAGCTGTACGGCAGCAAATTGCCGAGGCCGAGGCACGGTGTGGGCGCCGGCCCGGAAGCACCGAGCTCCTGGCGGTCAGCAAAACCCAGCCTCCGTCCAGTGTCCGGGCACTGCATGCTCTCGGGCAGCGGCACTTCGGGGAGAACTACCTGCAGGAGGCGCTCGCGAAGATGGCAGCGCTCGAGGACCTGCCCCTGACCTGGCATTTCATTGGTCACGTTCAATCGAACAAGTCCGCCGAGGTCGCTGCCCGTTTCGCCTGGATCCACACCGTCGATCGGGCGAAGAGCGCGCGGCGCCTGAGCGAGCAGCGCCCGATGCATCTGCCGGCCCTGAACGTCTGCGTGCAGGTCAACATCAGCGGCGAGGCGAGCAAGTCGGGGGTGGTCCCGGCAGAACTGGGCACGCTGCTGTCCGCCGTGGCGAGCCTGCCGCGGCTGAAATTGCGGGGCCTGATGACGTTGCCCGCCCCCGAGGAGGATCTCGAACGGCAGCGCCTGCCGTTTCGCCGACTCGCAGCGCTCCTCGCCGAGCACCGCGACCGCTACGGATTGGACACGCTGTCGATGGGAACAACGGCGGATCTGGAGGCCGCCATCGCGGAGGGCGCCACCTACGTGCGCGTCGGCAGGGCCCTGTTCGGCCCCAGAGCATGACGGCGGCCGCGCTTTAACTCCGACGCGTCGCTGTGTACGCTGTGGGGGCTCCTCCCATCCGGCAAGCCAACGACAATAATGAATCCTGCGAATATCGCCTTCATCGGCTGCGGCAACATCGGCCGGTGCCTCCTCGGAGGGCTGCTGAAGGACGGCTATCCGGCAACGCAACTGCGCGCGGCGGATGCCGACGCACTCCAACGAGACCGGCTTTCCTCGGAGACCGGCGTACGCGCCAGCGCCGATAACCTCGAGGCCGTGTGCGACGCCGACATCGTGGTGCTGGCGGTCAAGCCGCAACAGATGCGGGCGGCGGCCCGCCCGCTCGCCGCTGCGCTGGCCGCACGCCGGCCGCTGATCGTCTCGGTCGCCGCCGGCATACGAATCGTCGACCTGCGCCGTTGGATCGGCGAGCTGCCGATCGTGCGCGCCATGCCCAACACTCCGGCGCTGCTGGGCTGTGGCGCCGCCGGTCTGTATGCCGGCGGCGAGGTCAGCAACGAGCAGCGCGAGCAGGCCGAGGGGATACTCCGCGCGGTCGGCCTGACGGTATGGGTCGAATCCGAGGCGCTCATCGATGCGGTCACGGCCGTTTCCGGGAGCGGGCCGGCTTATTTCTTCGCGCTCATGGAATGGATGGAGAACGCCGGCGCCCAGCTCGGCCTGAGCCGTGAGCAGGCCCGGCTGCTGACGCTGCAGACCGCGCTGGGCGCCTCGCGCATGGCGATCGAGTCCAGCCTCGATCCGGCCAGTCTCCGCAAGCAGGTCACCTCACCGGGCGGCACGACGGAGCGCGCGCTGGGGATCATGAGCGAAAACGACATGGGCGGCATCGTCGAGCGCGCGCTCGCCGGAGCACGCCAGCGGGCCGCGGAAATGGCGGCTGAATTCGGAGACGACAAGTAATGCCGAGCGGATACTTCAGCGGCGTCTTCAGCGACATCATCCTGTTCGCCTTCAGGCTGTACATCGGAGCGGTGATGCTGCGTTTCCTGCTGCACTGGGTGCGGGCGGACTTCCGGTTCAATCCGGTGGCCCGCGGTCTGATGACGGTCACCAACCCGGTGCTCGTGCCGCTGCGCCGATTCGTACCCGGTTACAAGGGCGTCGACTGGGCTGCCGTCCTGTTGATGCTGGTGCTGGCCATGGTCGCCGTGGCCACCGTTCTTGCCCTGGCGGGACAGTCGCCATCACTGCCGGCGCTCATCATACTCGCCGTCGCCGAACTGATGACCGTCGCCGTGAAGCTGTTCTTCTTCGCCATCCTGCTGATGGTGATTGTGAGCTGGGTTTCCCCGGGCACCTACAATCCGGCCATCGAACTCGTGCATGCCGTCACCGAACCGCTCATGCGCCCGGCGCGGCAGTTGCTGCCACCGCTGGGCGGGTTCGATCTCTCGCCCATCCTGGTCCTGCTGCTGCTGCATCTGACCGAGCGGCTCATCATCATTCCGATACGGGGTTACGGCCTGGCGCTGATGTGACGAACTGCCCCTGGCTCGAACATCGCGGCGAGGAATTGCGGCTGCGGCTGCACGTTCAGCCGCGCGCAAGCAGGACCGAGGTCGTCGGGCGGCATGGGGATCGCCTGAAGATGCGCCTGAAGGCGGTGCCCGAGGGCGGCGCCGCCAACTCCGAGCTGTGCGACTTTCTGGCCCAGGCATTCGGGGTCCCGCGCGCCCGGGTGACGCTGCTCGCGGGACCGGGCAATCGCGACAAGACCGTGAGCATACTCCGACCCGCGCGCACGCCGCAGTGGCTTGCCGCCGCGGGCGGATGACCACGGCGGGGGCGCCGGAGCGCGGGAATGAAGGCGGCCACGGACGGTCTATGCTTAAGGTAGCCACGAAACGCCCGGAGGGTCGCAATGCCGCGCCGATCACGCATCGCCTGCCTGATAGTCCTGCTGAGCGCCCTCGGGGCTGTATCCGCCGAGCAGTCCAGCAGTTACGGCGACTACACCGTGCACTACAGCGCGTTCACCACCGACTCCCTGCAGCCCGCGGTGGCCAAGGCCTACCAGATCGAGCGCAGCAACAAGCGCGGCATGGTAAACGTCTCCGTGCTGAGAAAGCTCATGGGCACGACCGGCCAGCCGGTGCGCGCCGCCGTCACGGTGACCGCCACCGATCTGCACGGACAGGCGCAGAGGATCCCCGTGCGGGAGCTGAACGACGGTGGAGCTATCTATTACATCGGCGAGTTTCCGGTGAGCAACGGCGACACGCTGAGGTTCCGCATCGACGTGACGCCAGAGGGGCAGACCGAGGGCGTCAGTGCCCAGTTCGATCAGGATTTCTACACCGACTGACGACGCGCCACGGCCGCCTCATCGCAGGTCGTAGTCATAATCCATGGTGAGCGGGGCGTGGTCGGAGAAGCGCCCGGCCTTGTATATCGATGCGTCCCGGATGGCGCTCTTCAGGCCGGGGGTGACCACGTGATAGTCGATCCGCCAACCGACATTTTTTGTCCATGCCTGGCCGCGATTTGACCACCACGTGTACTGTTCCGGTTCCTGGTTGACGATGCGGAATGCGTCGACGAATCCCAATTCATCGAACACCCGCGTCAGCCATTGCCGCTCCTCGGGCAGGAACCCGGAGTTCTTCTGGTTCGAGCGCCAGTTCTTCAGGTCTATGTTCTGATGGGCGATGTTCCAGTCGCCGCACAGGACGTACTCCCGCCTGCTACGCCGCATCTTCCTGAGCACCGGCAGAAAACGGTCCAGGAAGTCGAACTTCGCCGCCTGCCGCTCCGGGCCGGAGGAACCTGACGGCAGATACACGGACACCACGCTCAGCGTGCCGAATCGCGCCTCGATGTAGCGGCCCTCGCGGTCGAAGTCCTCCCAGTTCAGCCCCGCGATGACCTTGTCGGGCTTGCGCGCCGAGTAAAGGGCCACCCCCGAATAGCCTTTCTTCTGCGCATCGTGGTAATAGGCGTGGAATCCGCGCGGGGCCGCTATCTCCGGCGGCAACTGCGACTCCTGCGCCTTGGTCTCCTGCAGGCAGACGACGTCCGCACGCTGTTTCGGCAGCCAGGCGAAAAATCCCTTGCGGGCGGCCGACCGGATCCCGTTCACATTGATGGTGATGATTCTCATTGGCGCTGCCCCGCTCGCCTGACGCTGCACGCCCGCTCGCGCCCGGGCGGACGGACACCTTAGAATCGCCGCTTCATTGCTCCCGACGAACGACGATCCCCAGATGCTCGACTACCAGCGCGAGTTCATTGAATTCGCCCTCCACCACGAGGTATTGCGATTCGGCGAATTCACCCTGAAATCCGGCCGCAAGAGCCCCTATTTCTTCAATGCCGGGCTGTTCAACAGCGGCGCCTCGCTCGGCCGCCTCGGCGATTATTATGCCCGCGCCATCGTCGAATCCGGGATAGCCTATGACATGTTGTTCGGCCCGGCCTACAAGGGGATACCGCTGGCCACCGCCGCCGCCATCGCGCTCGCCCGCCTGTTCGGGCGCGACGTACCGTACTGCTTCAACCGCAAGGAAGCCAAGGACCACGGTGAGGGCGGCATGACGGTCGGCTCGCCGTTGAGCGGACGTGTGCTCATCATCGACGACGTGATATCGGCCGGCACCTCCGTGAGCGAGTCGGTTCGGATCATCCGTTCCGCCGGCGCCACGCCGGCAGGCGTCGTCATCGCCGTGGATCGCCAGGAGCGCGGGTCAGGCCCCCTGTCCGCAGCACAGGAGGTCCGGCAAAGCCATGGCATCGATGTTGCTTCCGTCATAAACCTGGAAACGCTGCTCGAGTTCCTCAAGTCCAGACCGGGATCGGCCGATTTTACAGAGCGGGTGCAGGCCTACCGCCGGGAGTACGGCGTCTGACGCCTGAGGCGTCGGCGCTGTGGTGACGGCCACCGTGCCAGATTCCCCGGTCGGCGCCTAAACTTTCTGCAGGGGCTACGCGTCCAACGAGACATCTGCCGTCGAAGGGAAGACCAGTTCGAGGACTACCGCCATGCGCCGTCAATCCCTGGTACCCGCCGTATTGGGTGCAATCCTGACCGCCGGATACGGCGCCGAGGTTGGTGCCGCGATCAAGTGCTGGGTCAACAAGGACGGCGTGCGCGAGTGCGGCACCGTCGTTCCGCCGGAGTACGCGCAGCAGGAGCAGACCGAGATCAGCAAGGGCGGCGTGACCACGGGCAAGATCGAGCGCGCGAAGACGCCCGAGGAACTGGAGGCGGAACACCAGCGCGCCGCGGCGGAGGCGAAGGCCAAGGCCGAGGCCGACCGCAAGGCGCAGGAGCAGCAGGCCGCCGATCGCAAGCTCCTCGATACCTACACCTCCGAGGAGGACATCCTGCACGCGCGCGAGAGCCGGCTCGCGGACCTGGAGTCACGCATCAAGATCACCAATAACCACATCGAGAAGCTCAATCGCAATCTCAGCGAGATTGTGCAGCAGGCCGCCGACATGGAAAAGCGTGGCGAGACCCCCGGCGAGAACGTCGCCAAGGACATCCAGAACGTCCGCGGTCAGATCAAGGAGCAGGAAAAATTCATCACCGACAAGCGCGCCGAGCAGGATGAGGTCCGCCGGCAGTTCGATTCCGACCTGGCCAGGTATCGCGAGATGAAGGCCAGGACCGGCGCCGCGCAGGCCAACAACGCCGACCAACCCGATGATCCCTGACCGGGCGCCCGCGGAGCGGCGTCCGGACCGCTAGCCCTGCGCGCGGCCGGCGAACACTGCCGACTGCAGCACGGGCCACAACTCCTCCCATTGCGCCAGCGGATCGCTGCCGAAGCCGCTGCGCACGAACTGCGACATCCGCCCCTCGGCGAAAGCCAACATCAGGCTGGCCGCCGCGTTCGCCGAGATCGCGAGCTTGGGGTCGCCGGTGAGCACGGCTTCGCGCAGGACCTGGCGGAACTGCGTCTCGAGCCGTTCGAAGAATTGCGCGACGCGCTCGTGGAGGCGCTCGTTCTCTCCCACCAGGGCATCGCCGGCGAGGATGCGGGCGATGCCTGGGTTGCGGGCGAGGAAGCCGAGCAGCAGGCGCAACATGTGTTCGCAACGCTCAACGGCCCGCGGCTGCTCCTCCATGATGCGCGTGATGAGGCCGAACACCGTCTCCTCGGCGAAACTCATCAGGCCCTCGAACATCCGTGCCTTGCTGGGGAAGTGCCGGTACAGCGCCGCCTCCGAGACTCCGAGCGCGCGTGCCAGCCCAGCGGTCGTTATGCGCGAACCGGGGTGCGACTCCAGCTCCCGCGCCAGCATCTCGAGGATCTGTTGGCGCCGCGTCGAATTGGCATTGACGCGCGCGTCGCTCATCAGCCGCGCCGTCCGTAGATCAGCGTCCCGACGCCCTCATCGGTGAAGATCTCGAGCAGCACCGCATGCTCGACGCGGCCGTCGATGATGTGCGCCGTGCGCACGCCCGCCTGCACGGCTTCCAGCGCGCCGCGGACTTTCGGCAGCATTCCGCCGCTGATCGTTCCATCCGCTATGAGCGCATCGACATCCCTGGCGCTGAGCCCCGTCAGCAGCCTGCCCTGCCTGTCGAGGACGCCCGCGGTATTGGTGATGAGGATGATCTTCTCCGCCTGCATCACCTTGGCCAGCTTGCAGGCCACGACGTCGGCGTTGATGTTGTAGGACTGGCCGTCCTCGCCCACGCCTATCGGGGCGATCACGGGGATGAAATTGCCCTTGACCAGCATGTCGATCACGCCGGTGTCTATGCTCGCCACGTCGCCGACGTGACCGATATCGATGATCTCCGGCGCCTTCAGTGCGGGATTGTCGCGGGTGAAGACCATCTTCCTGGCGCGTATGAGGTCGCCATCCTTGCCCGTGAGGCCGACGGCCTTGCCGCCATGACGGTTGATGAGATTGACGATCCATTTGTTGACCTGCCCGCCGAGCACCATCTCGACGACGTCCATGGTCTCGGTATCCGTCACGCGCATCCCGTCGATGAAGGTGGACTCCTTGCCCATACGCTTGAGCAGGTCTGTGATCTGCGGCCCGCCGCCATGCACGACGACCGGATTCATTCCCACGAGCTTCATCAGCACGATATCCCGCGCGAAGCTGCTCTCCAGATTGTCGTCGACCATGGCGTTGCCGCCGTACTTCACGACCAGCGTCTTGCCGAGGTAGCGCTGGATGTACGGCAGCGCCTCGGTGAGCACGTGCGCGATCGACAGGGCGTCGGTCTTCGGAAGCGTCATGGAAGGGAGCTCGTCGTATCAGAATGGGATCTTCAGCGACCCGTCCACCTTCTGGATGAGCGTTCGGAACTGCGCCTGTATCCGCGCCAGGGCCTCGGCATCGTCGCCCTCGAAGCGCGCCACCAGCACGGGGGTGGTGTTGGACGGACGTATCAGGCCCCAGGCGTCGGGGAAATCGACGCGCAGCCCGTCGATCGTGCAGATCTCGGCGCCCTCGAATTGCGCGCTGCTCACCAACTTCTGCATGAAGGCGGCGTGGCGGCTCTCGGGCATGTCCATGCGCAGCTCGGGGGTGGCTACGCCGCTCGGCAGTCCGGCGAATACCTGCTTCGGCGGGCGTCCGTCGCCCACCAGTATCTCGACCAGCCGCGCCGCCGTGTACATGGCATCGTCGAACCCGTACCAGCGTTCCTTGAAGAAGATGTGTCCGCTCATCTCACCGGCGAGCGGGGATCCGATCTCGCGCATCTTCGCCTTGATGAGCGAATGGCCAGTCTTCCACATCACCGGCTTGCCACCGGCCGCCTTGATCACCCTGGGCAGATGACGGGTGCACTTCACGTCGAAGATGATCTCCGCGCCGCGATTGCGCGACAGCACGTCGCGGGCGTAAAGCATCATCTGCCGGTCCGGCCATATGATGTTGCCGTCGGCATCCACCACGCCCAGCCGGTCGCCGTCGCCGTCGAAGGCGAGCCCCAGATCCGCCTGGTTCTGGCGCACGGTATGGATGAGATCGGTGAGATTTCCCGGCTGGCTGGGATCGGGATGATGGTTCGGGAAGCTGCCGTCCACGTCGCAGTAGAGCTCGATGACATCGTGCCCGAGCGCGGTCAACAAGCGCGGCGCAACCACGCCGGCAACGCTGTTGCCGCAGTCCACCACGATTCGCAAGGCCTTGTCGAGCGCGATCGGGATGTCCTCCGTGATGCGCTGTATGTACTCCGGAACGATGTCGGTGACCTCCAGGGCGCCGTCGCCGGCGGTGAAATCCCGGCTCTGCATGCGACGCTGGATCGCCTTGATCGCATCGCCGGACAACGCCTGCCCGTCGAGAACGATCTTCATGCCGTTGTACTGCGGCGGATTGTGGCTCCCGGTCAGCATGACGCCGCTGCCCGTGTCGAGAAAATGGGTAGCGAAGTACAGCACCGGGGTCGGCACCATGCCGATGTCGATGACGTCGCGGCCGCTGTCGCGCAGTCCCTGCATCAGCACCTTCGCCAGGCCGGGACTGGAATTCCTGCCATCGCGACCGACCACGACCACCGACTGTCCCTGCGCAGCCGCCTCGCTGCCAAGCGCCTTGGCAATGAGATAGACGCTCTCCTCGGTGAGACCCTCGCCGACCACGCCGCGTATGTCGTAGGCGCGGAAGATCGCGTCCAGCGGCGAGCCCGGGCCTGCCGCGGGCGGTGTCGGCACCGGCGGCGCCTTCATGACCGTCGTGGGCGGCTCCTGCTCGACGACCTCCAGGCCGCTGGCGGGTTTCGCCGCGCCGGCGGCGGCCGCGGCGCGCGCGGCGATGCTGGCCAGCTTCTCCTGCTCGGCGGCGCTGGCGGGTCCGAGCTTCCCGGTGCGCGGCGGCAATGCCGGGATGAATTGCTCCACACCGGGGTAGGCACCCTGCAGGATCGCGGCGATCGCGCCCCTGAACTGCGTACCGGCCTCGGCGACTGGCGCCCTGG
>WBZR01001968.1_pt2 | contig 22637 bp, 20 predicted proteins | sample 5204231 | NCBI WGS metagenome assembly WBZR01 (sample SAMN12412403, study PRJNA552823) | activated sludge metagenome | isolation source: activated sludge from anammox sidestream of wastewater treatment plant... | place: USA: Virginia | collected 2017-08 | reverse complement strand
ACGCCATAGACGACGCCGGATGCGCCCGTGATCGCCACGACCAGCGGCAAGCTCATTGCGTTCCTCCTCTTTGTTTTAATTGGGTCACGAGCAGGTCTGCGACCTCGTCGCATCGCGCGATCACGGCCGAAAGCTGCGTCGGCGAAAGATGATCCCAGTGCAGACCGGCGGTCACGACGACGTTGGTCGCAAGCGCTGACGCGAGCCGCTCCGATACGCTCTTGGCGACGACGTCCTCTTTGTGCCCCAGAAACGCCAAAACGGAGGCGGTGGCGCTTCCGCGCGCCGGGTTCGCCAGGCTGGGGCGCGGCTGGGCTGCGGCCACGGCCCCAATATGGGGCCGTTCCCCGCCGTAAATCCACACCAGAATGTCTCCCCCGATCAGGACGGCTTCTGCTTCGACCACCAGGTCCGGCGCCGATGAGCGGACGACGATGCGGCTGGGGCCACTCACCCGCGCACCTCGGCGTGCCGCATCCGGTTTCGCACCATCGAGCTCTCCTGAAACTAAAGTAACAAATTTTCGAGGGCCAAGAAAACCCCGCTTGCGGATGCGCTGCGCACGTTTTGCCGAAAATGCGGAAATCGTCTCAGGCGGCGGGGTCGCGCTCACCGGAACGGCTGGGGCGCATGAGTTGGGAGAGAATGCGGCGAAGTCTGCGGACCTGGGTCCCCTCATGCCGAGCGGCTGACGAAATCAGTTCGCCCGCCGTCGACGGTCAACACTTGCGCCGTCATGAAGCTCGATTCTTCGCTTGCGAGGAACAACGCCACGTTGGCGATATCGTCAGGCGTGCCGATGCGGTTGAGGATGGCCTTCTCGCAAAGCGCTTTGAGGCGCGCGCGACCGGTCTCGTCCTGTTCGATCTGCAGCATTTCGGTGTCGACGAACCCGGGCGCGATGGCGTTCACATTGATGCCGTTCGGTCCAAGCTCGAGCGCCATCCGCTTGGTCAACGAGATGACCGCCGCCTTGGTCATTGCGTAAGGGGTGCTTCGGGCGACGGCCGTCCCCAGTCCGGCAAGCGAGGAGAGATTGATGATCTTGCCATAGCCGCGCTCGATCATCCCCGGCGCGATCGCCTGCGTGCAATAGATCATGCCCTTGACATTGACCGAGATGAGTTGGTCGAGGTCGCCTTCATCGACGTCCAGCGTGGTCCCCCATCGCAGGATGCCGGCATTGTTGACGAGAATATCGATCGATCCGAAGCGGCGCCTTGCGTCCGTCGCCATCGCCTCTACGGAGGATTTCGATGCGATGTCGGCCTGCAGCGCGATTGCGTCGCCGCCTGATTGATCGACGCAACGACGGCGCCCGCCTTGTCTGCGTTCTGGGTGTAATTGACGAGAACCGAGGCGCCTTCGCGCGCCAATGCGCAACAGATGGCGCGGCCGATCCCGCGCGATCCGCCGGTTACAAGCGCAACTTTCTTGTGCAGTCTGCCCGTCATCTGTTCAATCGGGTCCCTTGATGCGATCCGGCGCGGTCAACCGAACCCCGAGGGGGCTCGATGCCGCGCCCGCTTGAGGCTTGCCGGGCGCATCATAGAACAGGAGACGCGCCGATCACCTTTTCGAATTACGAAATGAAGGTGATCGTATCGCGATGGTCCCCACCCGTGATGAATTCTCTTAGCCTCACCTGATCGGAGTAAGGCACGCAAGCTGCTGCGGTCCGGTCATCACGCGCGGGCTCGCAGCCTCTCGAATGGGCGAGGGGGCCCGCGTCTGGCTCGCGGCTCGGCACCTGTCATTGAGGCAAGCAATGTCTAAGCTTGATTCCCGCCGGCAATCATTGAAGCAGCAGTTCACCGCTGCGCGCGGATACTGGAGCGAGTTGTGGGATGACGTGCTCGCCCTCGACGCCGACTTCTTCGAAGCGTACATGAATTTCTCTGCCGTGCCTTGGCGCACGGGAACCCTGGACCCGAAGGTGCGCGAGCTCATTTACATCGCGATCGACCTATCCACGACGCACCTTTATGAACCAGGCACGCGCGTGCACATCAATAACGCGCTGAACTATGGCGCCACCAAAGAAGAAATCATGGAGGTGATCCAGCTCACGTCGGTTCTGGGCATTCACACCTGCACCGTCGGCGTCCCGGTCCTGGTGGATGAGCTGCGGCAAGCCGGCCGCGTTTCGGAACTGCCGCGCTCCGAATTCGGAGAACGCGAGCAGCGGCTGAAATCAGAATTCATGGAGAAACGCGGCTATTGGAGTGAGCTGTGGGATAACGTGCTGGCGTTTTCTCCCGATTTTTTCGAAGCCTATCTCCAGTTTTCCTCGGCGCCTTGGCGCAACGGCCGGCTCGAACCGAAGGTCAAGGAGTTCATCTATATCGCGATCGACGCCGCGACCACGCACCTCTACGAGCCGGGCATCCGCGTCCATGTGCGGAATGCCCTGCAATACGGCGCAACCGCAAAGGAGATCGTAGAAGTGTTTGAGCTCGTCAGCGTTCTCGGCATCCATAGCTGCACGTTCGGCGTGCCCCTTCTCATGCAGGAGGTGAGAGCGCGCGAAAAGCGGAACGATGGCTGACCCGGCGCGGGGGCTCAAGCCCGCGTGGGGATCGGAATCAAGCCTTTATGGCAGTTCGGGAGGAATGCACATGCGTACTTTCAGGCTAAAAATGGTGTACACGGCTCTCGCCGGAGCCGCTTTCTTGATGGCGGCGGCGGGCGCCAACGCACAGGACACCATCAAGCTCGGGTTCACCGCCGCGTTGACCGGTCCTTTCAATGAATTCGGGGAGGGAATCAGGCGGGGCGCCGAAATCGCGGTCGAGCAGTGGAACAAGGCCGGGGGCGTGAACGGCAAGAAAGTCGAACTGGCCGAAGTGCTGGACGATCAACTCATTCCCGATCGCGCTTTGCAGAATATGCGCCGCATCCTCGATAATAAGGACATTGTGGCGCTGATGGCGCCCTCGGGCAGCGGGCCGGTGCTGGCGATCGTCGATATGGTCGCCGCCGACGGACGGCCGATCTGCAATCCGCAAGCGCAGACTCCCTCCATCGTCTATCCGAACGGAGCGGATAAGCCGCCGCGCAAGAATGTGTTCTCCGTCAGCATCAGCAATGCCGTCGAAGCGGAGAAACTCGGGAGGGTGATGGCTGCGGCGCACAAGAACATCGGGATTCTCCACGAAAGCACGGGTTATGGCGTGACCGGCGCCGACTTGGCGAAAAAAGAGATCGCCTCGCTTAACAAGGACGCCAAGGTCACGGTCGAATCCTACAATCAGCGGGCGCAAGACATGACCGCGCAGCTCGTGCGCATGCAGAGGGCCGGCGCGGAGGCGCTTCTCGTGATCGGGCTCGGAGCGGATTTCGCCGTGATCCGCAAGAACATGAGCCGGCTTAATCTGAACGTGCCGCTTTATGGCACCGCCGGCGCGGTCACGGTCCCCTACATCGAGGGAGCCGGAGATCTCGTCGTGGGAACGCGGGCCGCCAACTCCATCGCATTCGGCCGGCGGCCAATGAGCCCGACCATCCAGAAGTTCCTGGAAGCCTATCGGGCGAAATACGGCGCCGATCGCTGGTACGGCAATGATCCGGAGAACCCGATCATCTCCATGGCGTCGACGGTCGGCTCGGGATACGACTGCATCAATCTGTTGCTGAACGCGATCAAGCGGGCCGGTTCAACGGAACGTGGGGCGATTATCGGGGCGCTCGAGCAGACGAAGAATTTCCCTGGCGTAATGATCAACTCGATCTCGTTCTCGCCGTCGGAGCACACGGCGCTGAGAGTGGACGACCTCGGCATTTTCGAGATGATCAAGAAGGACACTCGCTTAGTCTTGGAACTCAAGCCATAATTGGAGGGCTGCAGCGCGGCTGGCGGGAGCTGCCATGGAGTTCTTCTTCTCGTTGACCTTGGCCGGAATTAGCGTCGGCGCGGTCTATGCTTTGATTGCGCTCGGTCTCAACCTGACCTTTTGGACCACACGGACGCTGAACTTCGGACAGGGCTCGATCATGATGCTCTGTGCGATGGTGGCCGTCTTTCTGTCCGCGCAGGGCTGGCCGATGGCGCTCGGCGTCATCGGCAGTCTCCTTCTTGTGGGCGCATTCGGCGTATTCATTGAGCGTTTCACGGTGCGTCCGGCGCTCCGAAGCTCGGGCAGCATGGGTTGGGTCGTCTCGACGCTCGGCGTCGGCATCTTCCTGCAAGGCGTCGCCGCCAAGTTTTTCGGTTCACAAGCCGTGGCGTTCCCTGAAATCCTTTTCACATCGCAGGATTTCGTGACGGTGTTCGGATTGCACATATCGCTGCAGTACGTGGTCATTCTTCTCCTTTCGCTGTCGTTGATCGTGCTCCTGGAAATTTTCGTTCGCCGCAGCGTATGGGGCCAGGCGGTCCGCGCCGTCTCGCTCGACCCCGAATTGAGCCTGGCCCAAGGCATCCCCGTTCGCATGATCATTATTGGCTCGTTCATCGCCTCATGCGTGCTTGGCGGCGCGGCTGGGATTCTGGTCGCGCAAATTGGCGGCACGGTCGACCCGGCCTTCGGATTCGATCTCGTCCTCTTCGGTTTCGTGGCGGCCGTTCTGGGCGGCATGGGAAGCTCGTTCGGCGCGCTGATCGGAGGCGTGGTCGTCGGCGTCATCAGCAAACTCGTGGGCGGGTACATTTCCACCGCGGCCGAGCATGCGATCGCATTTGCGCTCTTGATGGCGATGCTGGCGCTGCGGCCTCAAGGGCTGTTCGCACGTGCGGAGATCTCCAAGGTATGACCCGCGTGCGCGCCTTTCTCACCCGCGCGATCACGAACCCGTTTTTGTTGGCTCTTCTCTTCGCCGCGGCGTTCGCCGGCGCCGGCCGGATATCGAGCGGCACGGTTCAGATCCTCACTTTCGTCCTGATCGCAGCCATCTTCGCCCAGAGCATAAATCTGCTGACCGGACTTGCCGGCCAAATTTCGCTCGGACATGCCGGCTTCTTCGGCATCGGCGCCTACGCCGCTGGCGTTCTGACCAAGACCTATCAACTCGATGTCGCGTTGTCGCTGCCCTGCGCCACGCTGCTCGCGACCGCCTGCGCCTATGTCCTGTCATTTCCGGCCGGCCGCGTGCGAGAGGTCTATCTCGCCATGATGACGCTGGGCTTCGGAATGATCTTTTACGAGATCGTACGCGAGTGGAATGGCTTGACCGGGGGGACGATGGGGCTCAGCGGCGTGCCGTCGACCACGCTGCAAACTCTGACCATCCTCGGAATCAGGATCGATGCCGTCGATTATTTCAGGATTCTGCTTGTTCTCACGGCGCTGCTGTTGTGGCTGCTGCGCAATGTCACCCAGAGCCGGATCGGACGAGCGTTTTTTGCAATTCACCAGAACGAGTTCGCAGCCGGCAGCATCGGCATTTCGCGCGGAGGAACGAAGCGGTTGGCATACGCGCTGAGCGGCGCGCTCGCCGGACTTGCGGGTGCGTTCTATGCCCACCTCGTCGGCTATCTGGGGCCGGAAAGCTTCGGCCTGCACCGCTCGATCGAGGTGCTGGTCATTTCAATCGTCGGCGGACTGGGCTCGATCGCCGGCCAGGTGCTCAGTGCGGCGCTGTTTACGTTTCTACCCGAGCGGCTGCAGGTGTTCGCGGAATATCAGTTCATTGCATACGGATTGATTCTCACCTTCTCGCTGATCGTGCTGCCAAAAGGAATCGCCGGCTTCTTGTTCGAGCCGCCGCGATTCATCAAAGCGCGTGCGCTCAAGCGGGCCGGCGAGGCGAAAAATCATATTGCCAGAACGGGCGCGGCTGAGCCTGGCGCCGGCGCTCTAACGGTGAAATCCGTGACCATGCGTTTTGGCGGCCTTACCGCCCTCGATGACGTTTCGGTTCACTTGCAGCCTGGCCGGATCACCGCGCTCGTGGGACCGAACGGTTCCGGCAAGAGCACGCTCGTCAACGTCATGAGCGGCATTTATCGGCCCACCGACGGGGAAGTTGTTTTTGAAGGGCGCGACATTACGGGGTGGATGGATTTCGAAGTGGCCCGGGCCGGGTTGGTGCGCACATTTCAGGACCCGCGGCTGGTGCCGCATTTCACGGTTCGCGAAAATCTGCTTCTTGGCGCGCACCGCCTCGCCAAGCACTCGGCAATTGCCGCGGCTCTCGCCCTTCCCTCGGCCATCGATGATGAAGCAAAGCACATTGCTGCGATCGAGCTGGTCTTGTCGTTGACCAATTTGACGGCCGTCGCCGATCGCGCCATCGGCGAATTGCCCTACGGCACGAGCCGGCTTGTCGAAGTCGGCCGAGCGTTGCTGTCGGCGCCCACCGCGATTCTGCTTGATGAGCCGGCGGCCGGGTTGTCCGAAGTCGAAATGGAGCGTCTCGGAAAACTGATCCGGGACATGAAAGGCATGGGGCTGGCGATTCTTCTCATCGAGCATCACATGGACTTTCTCACCGACCTCGTCGACGAAGTCGTCGTGCTCGACAGCGGAAAAGTCATTTACCGAGGAGATATCGAGGGCATGCGCTGCGACCGCGGCGTCATCAGCGCCTATCTTGGCGAGGAGGACCTCGCCGGTGCTTGAAATCAGCGACCTGCGCGTCAGTTATGGTCCTGTCGAGGCGCTCAGCGGCGTGTCGCTTGCCGCCGAGCCGGGAACGACGACGGCCATCCTCGGCGCCAATGGCGCAGGGAAGTCCTCGTTGCTGCGCGCTATTTCCGGCTTGGCGCCGATCAAGAGCGGCCAGATTCGGCTTGATGCGGAGGACATCACCGCCGTCCCGGCGCATCGCCGCGCGCAACTCGGCCTCGCTCATGCCATGGAAGGCCGCCGGATTTTTCGGCAGCTGACGGTCCAGGATAATCTCAAATTGTCGTGGAGCTTCGGCCGCCGCAGCGTGGCGCTGCCCGAAGCGCTGCAGCAGGCCTACGATCAATTTCCCGTGCTTGCGGAAAAAGCCCGAACGCCGGCGGGTCTCCTCAGCGGCGGGCAGCAGCAGATGATGGTCCTCTGCTGCGCCACGATCCGCAGCCCGCAATACCTATTGCTGGACGAGTCCTCGCTCGGCCTGGCGCCGATCATCATTGCGCAAATCTACGAATTCATCACGAGCTACGCCCGCCGTTCCGGCGCGACCATCGTCATCGCCGAACAAATGGCGACGCTGGCGCTCAAGGTATCCGACCGGGGTTACGTCCTGCGCCGCGGCAGGATCGTTCTCGAAGGCAAGAGCAAGGAATTGCTGGCGAGCGGCGTCGCCGGAGTGCTGTCATCGACCTATTTGTGAGCGCCGGCGCGGTCTACGCGATTTGCAGGGCGATCACGCTGCACCAGTAGAGGCAAACGATGAAACGGGCCGATATCGCGATCAAGCTCGAAGGCGCCACCCTCGCTGCTTGGCATTACCAGCCGCCGGGTTCGGAGGCGGCGCCGCTCATCATCATGAGTCACGGATTCGGAGCGGTGCGTGAAATGGCTCTCCCGCGCGTGGCCGAGACGTTCGCTTCGGCGGGTCTTGCGGCGCTCGTTTACGATCACCGCTGCTTTGGCGCGAGCGGCGGCGAACCGAGGCAGGAAGCAAACCCGTGGCAGCAGGTTCAAGACATGCGCGACGTGATTTCGTTTTGCCGCGACCTGCCCGGCGTCGATCCGGCGCGCATCGGGCTGTGGGGGACGAGCTATTCCGGCGGGCACGTCCTCGTAGTCGGCGCGGTCGATCGGCGCGTCTCCTGTGTTGTGTCGCAGGTTCCTTTGGTGAGCGGGTTGCGGACGGTGCTCAGAACCACGCCGGCCGATCAACTCCGCGCGCTGCGTGAGGACTATTACGCAGATCGGGAAGCGCGGATGCGCGGCGCGCCGCCTCGGTATGCTCCGATTTCGCGTCCCGGCAGCGAAAGCTTTGCCTGGAGCAGCGTCGCCGGCGTGGGCACCTCATACAAGAACGAAGTGACGCTCAAGAGCTGGGACATGTTCACCGAGTACGAGCCTTGGCCGTTCATCGAGCGGATCGCGCCGACGCCGCTCATGATGATCCTTGCCAAAGACGATTGCCGCACGCCCATCGACGACCAGCTCGCAGCCTTTGCAACCGCCCGCGAGCCAAAGAAGCTTGTTCTCCTGGAGGGCAACCATTATGCGCCTTATGGACCAAAACTGGACGAAGCGGCCGGCGCGGCGCGCGACTGGTTCTTACAACAGCTCGGCGCCCGATAGCGCGCGTCACGATGCGGCTGCAAGCGAGCGCACCACCCGCGCGGTCTTCGCCTCCGGCTGCGCAACGTCACGGGGAAAGCCGCGAAGCGCGCTCGCCAGGAAATCGATGAAGACGCGGATCTTGGGCGGGACGTGCGGCGTCTTTTGATAGACGGCGTAGATATTGTGGTCGAATGTCGTCGGCGTGACTTGAAATCCGGGGAGAACGCGAACAAGCCGGCCTGATGCGAGATCATCCGCGATGCACCAGATCGGCAATAGCGCGATGCCGAGTCCAGCGAGTGCGGCGTGGCGCAACACGTCGGCATTGTTCACCTGCAAGCTGCCTGAAAGCCGAAGCTCGCGCGTTCCCGATGCGTCCCGGAAGCGCCAGCAGGCTTCTCCCTCCTCGTAACGGCCGTCGAGCGGCCAAGTCAGGCAATTGTGGTCAAGGAGGTCTTCCGGCCGATGGATTTCCGGGTGCCGGCTCAGATAGGCCGCGCTGGCGAACAGGATGCGTTCATTGCCGGGACCAAGTCTGCGGCACATGAGCAGCGGCTCATCCAAATTGCCAAGCCGAAGGCTGACGTCGATGTTGTTCTCGATCAGGTCGAGCGGCTCTTCGCTCAGCAACAGCTTCAGCGTGATATCGGGGTAGCGGGTGAGAAAGGCGGGAAGAACGGGAGCAAGACACTGCGTGCCGACGGCGACGCGCGTGTGAACGTGGAGGAGTCCGCGCGGAGTGGTCTGCAGCTCGGTGACCTGATCGACCAAAGCGTCGGCAAGGTCGCAAATGTGCGCCGCCTTTTCGAGATAAAGATGACCCGCCTCGGTCAAGGCGAGGCGGCGGCTGGTGCGGTTGATCAGTCGCACGCCCAGCGATTGCTCGACGGCATTGATATGCCGCGAGATCGACGCGGGCGATAGTCCGACCGCTCGCCCTGCGGCCGAAAAGCTTCCCGCTTGGGCGACGCGCACGAACAGCCGCATGTTTTGGAGCGTTTCCATTCCCCGCCAACCTTCTTTGCATGTTTTGTTAAGATGGTAGCGCATCCGCCTTGCGTTGCAAGAGGCAGCGGCCGGATGGCAATCAGCCCGCCCGATACAGCTGAAGTCGGCAGGCTTAAACGCTTGCGCTGAGCCGTAAAGCGCTTGCGGCATCGCGAATTGCGGCGAAAACAAGGGCGTGAAACCGGCGCGCAGACGCGGTCGGGAGCCGCCGCGCGCGCATGCATGAGCCCGATGGCGGGCGAGCGTTCCGATCGGCATATCTTTGCATGACCCGGAAAGATGGTCCTTGCTTAGCGCTCGTTCTCATCGAAACGCGATCGCGTTATCCGATAAGGCCGCGCCGGTTGGGATCGGCCGAATGGCGAAGACCGAAGGACGGACCATGGACTTTGCCCTCCCTGAAGAATTGAAAATGATCCAGCAAAGCGTTCGGGAATTTACCGAGCGCGAGCTCTTTCCGTTGGAGCGAGATTTCTGCCTGCAACGCGGATTGCCGTTGCAGAAGCGGCTCGAACTCGAACGCAAGGGCCGCGAGCTCGGTTTTTGGGCGCTCGACGTTCCCACCGAATATGGCGGCGCCGGCCTGAGCCAGATCGCGATGTGCGTCATTCACGAAGAGCTGTACCGAAGCCCGCTGATGTTTGAATTCGGCGGCTACGTGGAGCCGGCGCTCTATCTCTGCAATGACAAGCAGAAAGAGAAGTACTTCTATCCCATCATTCGCGGAGAAAAGAAGTCTTGCTACGCCTTTACGGAACCGGGCACGGGCAGCGATCTCGCTCAGGTCCAGACGCGCGCCGTAAAGAAAGGGGACCGCTGGTTTCTTAACGGCGCCAAGACGTTCATCTCGCACGTCGACCGCGCCGATTTCATCATGGTCTTTGCATCCACAAAGCCTGGCACGGGCGCAAAAGGAATCACATGTTTCCTGGTCGACAAAGACTCGCCAGGGCTGCACATTTCCAATCCGATACCGACGATGGGCGACGACTGGGATCCGTACACGTTGAGTTTCGATGATTGCGAGGTGCCGGAAGAGAACGTGCTCGGCGAGGTCAACGGCGGTTTTGTGGTCGCTGATGAACAGCTCACGCACGGTCGTTTGAAAATCGCGGCGTTCAACGTCGGGATCGGCAACCGCTGTCTGGAAATGGCGGTGCAATATGCAAAGCAGCGGGTGACGTTCGGTCAGCCGCTGGCGAATCGCCAGAGCATCCAGTGGATGCTTGCCGATTCCGAAGTCGAGCTGATGGCTGCGCGGCTGCTCGTGCATCAGGCAGCTTGGATCGCCGACACGCGCCAGCCGATCCGAAACGAAGCGTTCGTCGCCAAGCTGTACGCGACCGAAATGGCGCAGCGCGTGAGCGATCGGGCGCTGCAAATCTTCGGCGGCATGGGATATACGCGCGAAGTGCCGATCCAGAGTTTCTATCGGCAAGTGCGCGTGTGGCGCATCGGTCACGGAACCTCGGAGATTCATCGTTGGATGATCGCACGCAACATGCTCAAGAACTGACGAGCGCTGGAGCGACGGACCACATCGGCGACCGCACGCTGCGCGACCTGCTCGAGGAGCGGGTCGCGCTCTATGGCGAGCGCGACTTCCTCGTATTCGAGGATCGCGACGGAGGGATCGAACGTTACACCTATCGTGAGTTCGACGCGCGGGTGAACCAGCTCGCCAATGGGCTGCTCGCAGAAGGCGTCGCCGCCGACGAGAAAGTGGTCGTTCACCTGCCGAACAGTCCGGCCTTTCTCATCACCTGGTTTGCGCTTGCCAAGATCGGCGCTGTCATGGTGCCGACCAATACCGCGAATTCCGCACCGGAAATGGAATACGTGTTCGGCTTTTCGGACGCGACCACCGTCGTCACGGAGGCGCCGTTGATGGGCGTCGTGGGCGCTGCGCTGACGAAATGCCCGAATGTACGGCGCGTCTTCGTGTGCCGAACCGAGACAGCCCCGTCCGGCGCGAGGCTTTGGGACGATTTGTGGCGCGGACAGCCGACAGCCTTGAAGCCGATCAAGCTGCACAATGAATCCACCGTGATGATCATTTTCACGTCCGGGACGACGGCGCAGCCGAAGGGCGTCATGCTCACCCACGCCAATTGCCTCTGGTCGGGCGAGCGCGTGTGCAAGCACACCCGCCTCGCGCCCGGCGAACGCAATCTGACGGCGCTTCCCTGCTTCCACGTCAATGCACAGTCGATCTCCGTGCTCTCAAGCCTGACCGCGGGGGCGACCCTCGTCCTGCTCGAATTGTTCAGCGCGACGCGGTTTTGGGAACAGGTCCGGCGTCACCGGGCGAGCATCACAAGCATCGTGCCGGCCTTGATGCGCACGATCTACGCGCAGCCGCCGGCGCCCGACGACCGCGATCATTCGCTTCGCGTCGTATTCTATGCGATCAACTGCACCGACAAGGAGAAGACGGATTTCGAAGAGCGCTTCGGCGTGCAATTCATGAACGGTTACGGCCTCAGCGAGGCGATGACCATCGTCACGCTGGCGCCGATCGATGGAAACCGCAAATGGCCGTCGATTGGGCTTCCCGCAATGGACCGGCAAGTGATGATCGTCGATGAAGAGGGACGGGAGGTCGCGCGCAGCGAGGTCGGAGAGCTGATCGTCAAAGGGGTGCCCGGACGCACGATCATGAAAGGCTACTATAAGAATCCCGAAGCCACCGCCGCCACGGTCAAGAACGGATGGATGCATACCGGCGACAACGCCTGGAAGGACGAGGCCGGCTACATCTATTTCTTCGACCGCAAGAAGGACGTGATCAAGCGCGGCGGGGAAAACGTATCCTCGAGCGAGGTGGAGAAGGTGCTCATGGAGCACCCGGCGGTGCTCGAATGCGCCGTGATCGGCGTGCCTGATCCGATCAAGGACGAAGCGGTCAAGGCGTTCATCGTCGTCAGACCCGGCCATTCCCTGAGCATCGAGCAGATCACGGCGCATTGCGCCGAGCGATTGGCCAAATTCAAAGTGCCGCAATTCATCGAGATGCGTGACGCGTTGCCGAAAACCTCGATCGGCAAGATCGAAAAAAAGGTCCTGCAACGCCAGGAGCGGGAACGGGCAGAGACCGCCGCACGCCAATCCGTCAAGTCGTAACGCTGTCGAATGCAGGAGGCGGGATGCTGCCGAGCAAAGAGGAGATCGCGCGCCGCCCTGAGCAGGTGAAGGTGCTTGGGGAAGTGACGGCGCTGATGTTTCAACGCTACGCCGTCGCCGTCGGCGACCTCAACCCGATCTATTTCGACGACGAGGCGGCGCGCAGGGCGGGTTACCCGGGAATTGTCGCGCCGCCCAATTTCCTCACCTCGGTGCTGGGCTGGGAGCCGGGTCCGGCCGAGCCCGATCTGCTCGAGGACGGAACGGAAGGCGGCATTCTCGCGCCGGAAATTCACGGCTTACGTCTCATGGGCGGCGGCCACGAACTGACATTCGGGCGCCCCGTTCGGCCCGGCGACGTCGTGACCGCGCGGCGCAAGCTGGTGGAGCTCTATCAACGGGAAGCCAAGTTCGGCGTCCTCCTCTTCTCCATATCCGACATCGTCTACACCGATCAGCGGGGCGAGCACCTGGTCACGTGCCGCGAAACCGTCATCGCCGCAAAATAGGACGAACAGGAAACATGTCGCCGAAACCCGAAACGCGCGCGCTGTGCTTCGAAGGTGTCGACATCGGCGCCGAGCTTCCCGCCCTCGTCAAGGCGCCGACCGCGATCCAATTGTTTCGCTACAGCGCGGTCACGTGGAACGCACATCGCATTCACTATGAGAAGGACTATGCGATCAAAGAGGGACATCCTGACATCCTGGTGCAGGCGCACCTGCATGGAGCGTTCCTTCTGCAGATGATCACTGATTGGATGGGCAATGAGGGCCGCCTCATCAGCTTCGGTTGGAGCAATCGCGGCCGCGCCGTGCCGGGAGACACGCTGACCTGCACCGGCCGCGTCGTGGGCAAGCGCATCGAGGGGAACCGGCGCATCGTGGAGCTTGAGCTCGCCGAAACGAACCAGCGCGGAGAGGTCTGCGCTCCCGGCAAGGCAACTGTCGAGCTGCCGGCGCGGGGGACGGGTCGATGAAGAACGCTCACTTGCTCGACCTCTATCGCGTCATGAAGACGATCCGGCGCTTCGAAGAGGTCGGATGCCAGCTGCTCATCGAAGGAAAAATTCCGGCCTCGCTGCACACGTCCATCGGCCAGGAGGCGGTCGCCGCCGGCATATGCGCTTCGCTGAGCGCCGCTGACCTGATCGTATCCAATCACCGCGGTCATGGTCACTGCATCGCCAAGGGCGTTGACGCGAGGGTGATGATGGCCGAGCTCATGGGCAAGGCGGCCGGAACGAATGCAGGCCGCGGCGGTTCGATGCACGTCGCCGATCCCGAGCTTGGAGTTTTGGGCGCGAACGGGATTGTCGGCGCCGGCGTTCCGATCGCGCTGGGGGCCGCCTATGCGTGCCGCGTGCGTAATTCCGGGCAGATCGTCGCCTGTTTCTACGGCGATGGAGCGGCCAACGAGGGCGGCTGTCACGAGGCCATGAACATCGCGGCGCTGTGGAAGCTGCCGCTGATCTTCGTCTGCGAGCACAACGGCTATGCCGAGATGACGCCGCAAGCGGTTCACGCTTCGGTTCGCGATCTTGCCGTCCGCGCGGCCGCCTATGACATGCCGGGCGAGACCGTCGATGGAAATGATGTGCTCGCGGTCCGCGCAGCGATGGAGACGGCGGCTGGCAGGGCGCGGCGCGGGGAGGGACCGACGCTGCTCGAATGCAAGACCTATCGCATGCGCGGCCACTTCGAGGGCGACCCGCAGCGCTATAAGCCGGCGGAGGAACAGGCGCAATGGAAGGAGCGCGATCCCATCGGCTTGTTCCGCGCCAAGCTTGTCGGACAGGACGTCTCGCCGGCTACGCTCGATGAGATCGACCGTGAGATCGAGGAGATCATGCGGGACGCGATCGCTTTTGGCGAGAGCGCAGAGCTCCCCGACGCCGCCGAGGTGGCGCGGCATGTCTATGCAGAGGTCTAGCTGATGCGGGAGCTGAAATACTGGCAGGCTGTAAACGAAGCGCTCACGCAGGAACTGGCGAGCGATGAACGCGTGATCGTGGTCGGCGAAGACGTCGCCTCACCCGGCGGGCCTTTCGGCGCCAGCCGCGGATTGCTCGACAAGTTCGGGCCCTGGCGGGTCAAGGATACGCCCATCAGCGAGGAGGCGATCGCCGGATTGGGCGTTGGCGCCGCGCTTGCGGGGTTGCGGCCGGTGATCGAGATCATGTTCTTCGATTTCATCGGCCTCGCCATGGATCAGATCGTCAATCAGGCGGCGAAGCTCTCGTATATGTCGGGAGGGCGGCAACGGCTACCGCTGACGATCCGGACGCTGTGCGGCGCGGGGCGCAACAATGGTCCGCAGCACAGTCAGTGCCTGGAAGCGTGGATTGCGCATGTGCCAGGCTTGAAGCTCGTCTGGCCTTCGACCCCGGCCGACGCCAAGGGCCTGCTGAAAGCCGCCATTCGCGACGACAATCCGGTGATCGTGGTCGATAGCCTTAATCTGTGGAATACGAAAGGCGACGTGCCGGAAGGCGACTATGTCGTTCCGATCGGCAAAGCGGAGATCAGACGCCAGGGCAGGGATGTCACTGTTATCACCGCCGGCAGCATGGTGCTTCGGGCGCTCACTGCCGCCGAGCGGCTGGCGGCGGACGGCATCGAGGCCGAGGTGATCGATCTGCGCAGCATATCGCCTCTGGACCGCGACACGATCCTTGGCTCGGTTGCGAAAACCCACCGCCTCGTCATTGCGCACGACGCCGTGAAGCCGTTCGGCTTCGGCGCCGAAATCGCGGCGATGGTGGCCGAAGAGGCGCTGGAAGAGCTCGACGCCAGGATCAAGCGGATCGCGCCGCCCTTTGCGCCCGTCCCGTTCAGTCCCTCGCTGGAGGCCGCCTATTATCCGCAAGCGCAGGCGATCGAGGCAGGAGTCCGCTCGGTTCTGCCGCGGAGCTGACCCCCATGACCATGCGCGTGACCATGCCCTCGCTCGGGATGACCATGGAAGAGGGGCGCGTCGTTCATTGGCGCGTCAAGGAAGGCGAGGCCATCGCCCGCGGACAGGTCCTGGTCGATATCGAGTCGGAGAAGACCGCCTACGAAGTGGAATCGCCGACCGACGGAATTGTCGAAAAGATTCTGGTTGCGTCCGACGCCGTCGTCCCGGTCGGAACGGCGCTGTGCTCTCTTGTGGCGCACGGCGCTCCCGTTGCGGATGGCAAGCGGCAGGAAGAGTCCGGAACGGAAACCGCGTCGGCGCAATCATCCTTATCCAGCGCCGCGCGGCGGCGGATGTCGCCGCGCGCCCGCAGGCTTGCCGAAGAGCTCGGGGTCGATGTGGCGCACATCGCCGCCCGCAATCCGGACGGCGTCATCCAGGAAGAGGATATCTTGGCGGCGCAGAAAACGGCGTCGGCGCAGAAAGCGGCGCCGTCGCCTGCACCGGCAGGCTCTTTCGATGTCGAGTCGAGGTTCGAATTGCGTCCGCTCACGGCGATGCGCCGCGTCACGGCCGAGCGGATGGTCGAGAGCGCGCGCAACGCACCGCACTTCTATCTCGCGGTCGAGATGGACGGTTCCGCTCTACTTAACTACCAACGGGAACACGGTGCCCGTCTTGCGACCGAAACTGAAACGAAGCTGACAATCACCGATCTCTTGGTTGCGGTCACGGCGCGGACCCTCATGCAACATCGCGCATTGAACGCCTCGTATACTCCCGAGGGAATTCGCGAGTGGAATTCGGTCGATCTCGGGCTTGCGGTCGCCGTTGACGGCGGACTCATCGTTCCGGTGATCCGCGGAGCGGAGGGTCGCTCTCTGGCGGAGGTCATGCTTTGCCGCGCCGATCTCGTCGCGCGAGCGCGGAACGGCAAGCTTGCGCACGCGGATGTCGAGCTGGGTACGTTCACGCTGTCCAATCTTGGAGCGCTCGGGGTGGACTTCTTCACATCCATCCTGAATCCGCCCCAGGCGGCGATCCTGAGCATCGGGACGCTCATCGAGCGCCCTTGCGCCGTTGGCGGAGCCGTGGTCGTGCGCCCCACCATGCTCGTGGGATTGACGATCGATCATCGCGTAGCGGATGGCGCCGCGGGGGCTCGCTTCCTTGCTGATCTGCGCCGGCGTATCGAGGCGGGTGCGATCGACGACAATTGATTTTCGGGTTGCTGCAAACTGTTGACAATTTGCGAGAGCACGTTTAGCCCCACTCAAAGTCATGCGCGGGGGCTTACGAGGCGGAATCGGCGCGTAACCCGCCTATCCCTGAAAGGTGAGTTGATGGCTAAGGGCTATGACGTGATTGTCGTCGGGGCGGGCAATGCAGCTCTTTGCGCGGCCATATCGGCTCGCGAACATGGCGTCTCGGTTCTCGTGCTTGAGCGCGCGTCGATCGAGGAACGGGGTGGGAACTCGCTGTTCACGGCCGGCGGATTTCGGTTCGTTCACGACGGCATCGCCGATCTGCGCAAGGACGTGCTGACCGACCTCTCGCCCACGGAACTGGAACAAATCGTGCTGCCGCCGCTGTCGCGGGACACGTACATGCACGACCTGATGAAGGTCACGGAAAACCTGTCGGACGAGGAGCTTGCATCCATTTTGATCGATCGCTCTCGCGAGACGATCGTGTGGATGCGCTCGCACGGGCTGCGCTTCATCCCGATGTACAATCGGCAATCATATAAGGTGAACGGCAAGCATCACTTCTATGGCGGCGTGAACATCGAGGCCGTGGGCGGCGGGCATGGTCTGGTGGAATATTTGATCGCGCGCGCCGAGAAGCTTGGCGTTGAATTCCGCTATGGGACCGGCGCGCGACGCCTCCTTCAGGACCAGCGCGGCAGGGTCACCGGCGTGACCACGTTCGGTCCCGACGGATACGAGGACATTCCCGGCAAGTCGGTCATCCTCGCCTGCGGCGGCTTCGAATCCAATCCCGCCATGCGGACCGCCTATCTCGGACCGGGTTGGGAATTGTGCCGTGTCCGCGGCACGCGGCACAACATGGGCGAGGGCATTCGCATGGCCCTCGATATCGGCGCGCAGCCGTTTGGCGGATGGTCCACCTGCCACGCCGTCGCTTGGGACATCAGCGCGCCGCCTTTCGGCGATCGGGTGGTGCTCGACAATTTCCAGAAACACTCTTATCCGATCGGCATCATCGTCAATCTCAAGGGCGAACGTTTCGTCGATGAGGGCGCCGATTATCGCAACCATACCTACGCCAAGTATGGCCGCGAAATCATGAAGCAGCCGCACCGGACCGCGATCCAGATCTTCGATTCGAAGACGATCGACATGGTCCGTGACGAATATCGCATCCGCCAAGTGACCAAAGCGCAGGCGAACACGATCGAGGAACTTGCGCGCGCGCTTGACATCGACGAGCAGGGATTGGCGCGAACGGTGCGCGAATTCAACGCCGCCTGCGGCCCCGCTCCCTTCAACCCGTCCGTTCTCGACGGCAAAGGCGCGATCGGCATCACTCCGCCGAAATCGAACTGGGCGCAGCCGATCGACAAGCCTCCCTACCACGGCTTCGTGGTGACATGCGGCATCACGTTCACATTCGGAGGTCTTCGCATTAATGCCAAGACAGAGGTCCAGGACATGTCGGAGCAGAGCATTCCTGGCCTCTATGCCGCCGGCGAGATCGTCGGAGGGATTTTCTATCAGAACTATCTTGGCGGAGCCGGTCTCATGTCGGGGTCGGTGTTTGGGCGCTCGGCCGGACGCAGCGCGGCGGCGTTCGCCAAGTAGCGCCGCTGCGCTTCGGGGTTTGACGCGGGGGAGCCATGTCGGTCGTCGCTGATAAGCTTGCGGTGCGGCAGCCGGCGCGGCGCTTGGCCGAGTTCGCGGCAGGTCTCAGCTTCCGCGACCTTCCCCAGGCGGTGCGCGAAAGGGCCAAGATTCACATTCTCGATGCGCTGGGCGTGGGCTTGGCCGCCAATCGCCATGCTTTCGCCGAGCGCGCGACCGCGGCGGCGCGGATGCTCGGCGGCTCGGGTCCATGCACCGTGATCGGCCGCGCGGAGCGGCTGCCGCTCCGTGATGCCGCGCTGGCGAACGGAATCCTGATCCACGGCCTCGATTTTGACGATACGCACTTGACGAGCATCGTGCATCCGACCGCGGCCTGCTTGCCTTGCTGCTTCAGCCTGGCGGAGGCGATCGACGCGCCTGGGCAGTCGCTGCTCGTGGCTTACGCAGCTGCGATGGAGACGGCGATCCGAATCGGGGCCGCCGTAGCCGGCGGCTTTCATCACGTGGGCTTCCACGCCACAGGAATCGTTGCGCATTTCAGTTCCGCCATTGCGGCCGCCAAGCTCCTTGGGCTCGATGCGAGCCGGATGGTTGCGGCCCAAGGTCTTGCCGCGAGCACGGCGGCGGGCGTGCAGGTCTTCCTTGAAGAAGGCGCGTGGAGCAAACGCTTCCACGCCGGCTGGGCGGCGGTCGCCGGCATCACGGCGGCGCGCATGGCCGAAGCCGGATTTGTCGGTCCGTCGCGGCCCTATGAGGGAAAATTCGGTCTGTTCGAAACGCACCTGCAAGAGCGCGCAAAACACGTCGATCTCGATCGCATTTGCAGCGGTCTCGGCGAACGCTGGGACCTTCTCGACACGGCCGTCAAGCCCTATCCGGTGTGCCATTTCATTCATGGCTGCGCCGATGCGGCGATCGAGCTGCATGGCGAACTCGCCGATCCCGACGAAATCGTCGGTGTGCGCGCGTTTCTCCCGCGCGACACGATGCCGATCGTCGCCGAGCCGGCCATCGAAAAAGAAAACCCGAAAAACGAGTACGGCGCCAAGTTCAGCGCGCAGTTCGTGGTGGCGACGTGCCTGTTGAAGGGACGCTTCGGGTTGACGGAGCTGCAGGATTCTGCCTTGCGCGATGCGCGCGTGCTCAGCCTCGCCGGCCGGGTCAAATGTGAAGCCGATCCGAAAACCGCGTTTCCGAAATATTTCTCCGGGGGCGTTGAGCTCATCTTGCGCAACGGACGGACACTTGATCGGCATGTTGTCGTCAATAGCGGGGCGGGCGAGCGCGCGTTCGGACGAGACGAGGTCTCGGCCAAGTTTCACGCCGCGGCGTCGCTGCGGGTATCCGAGCAGCAGGCTGAAAGAATCAGCGAAGCTGTTTTCGCGCTGGACGATCTCCGTGCGCGAGAGATGGCGCGGCTGCTTGGGCTTCACTGAAGTATGCTCGCAGTTCAAACGACGCGAGGCTGACATGATCGATTGGACGAGGAAATTCGGATACGTCATTCCATCCTGGAATACGGTGATCGAATATGAAACGGGGCGCATGTTGCCCCCAGACGTCTCGGCCCATATGTCACGAATTGCCCATACGGAGGATTCCCTCCCTGTCCTGGAGCGGATGTCTGAGGAGCTTCCCGCGCATCTTGAACTGCTCGGGCACGCCGGCGTCGACGCCTTCTGTTATGGGTGTACGGCGGCGAGCTTTCTTCACGGCCGCGCGCGCGACGTCGCCTATCTGGAGGCAATGAGCGAGCATGCCAAGCGGCCGGTCATCTCCATGGCCGGCGCGCTTATCGATGCGGCGAAGCGTCTTGGATTATCGCGCGTTGCGGTGGCCGCTCCCTATGAGGACTGGTTGCTCGAACGGCTCGTTGCGTATCTCCGCGAGTCGGGTCTTGACATTGCGAATGCCGTCGGCCTCGGCCAGCAGGCGAATATCGTGCATACGCCGGAAGCGGCGGTCGCGCTCGCGTTACGCGCTTGGACGCCGGATTGCGACGGTCTCGTTCTCAGCTGCGGCAATTTCCGCACACTCGAAGTCGTACAGGAGATTGAACAGCGCATCGGCGCACCTGTGCTCACGAGCAATCAGGCCTCGCTTTGGAACTTGTTGGCGGTAACGAAATGGCAAGGGCGCGTTCCCGGAGCGGGAGCGCTGCTCTCGACACTCAATCCTTTAATGCAAACTGTTGACAATTGACTCTCCCAAACTAAGCTGCAGACGGGGACTAGCCGCAGATGCGAAAACCGGACGCCGCTTTTCGGAAAATGCGTTGCGCAAAACGGTAGCGAGGCCGTGATTTCAACCGATTGTCCTCGGGAGGGAAGACGCCATGAACAGCTCACGACGGGGCCTCGGCAAGACATTCGCGGCGCTGGGCGCGGCCGCATTATTGACCATACTTTCCGGCCCTCCGGCGATGGCGCAGCCGTCCGAAGTTAAAGTCGCCGTCATCATGCCGATTTCCGGCCCCTGGGCGCGCATGGGTCAGCTTTACGTTAAAGGCGCCGAGCTTGCGGTTGACCACATTAACGCTCAAGGCGGCGTCAAGGCGCTCGGCGGAGCGAAGATCAAGCTCGTGATTTACGATGCCGGCGATGGGACGGAATCAGCAAAGAACGCGGCGCAGAGAATGGTGGCGCAGGAAACGGATCTCGTCGCCGCATCGGGAGCCTGGCTGAGCTCGCTCACGCTCGCGATCTCGGAAGTCACCGAACGGGCGAAGCTGCCGCTGATCACCGGATCGATCGCCAATCAGATCACCGAGCGCGGTCTGAAGTATATCTTCCGATCGGTCCCCACGGGCTCAAGCTGGATTGGTCAGCTCTCGCCGGCCATCATGGAACTGGCGGAAGGCGCGACAGGTCGCAAACCCGCGAGCGTGGTGATGATCGGAGACAATACGGCTGCAGCCGCCAATTGGAGCGAGCTGTTCCGCAAAGAGGCGCTGCCGCAAGCGGGCGTGAAGGTGCTGGTCGATGAAGTGTTTACGCCGCCGCTTTCCGATGCGACGTCGCTTGTGCAAAAGCTCAGGCATCTCAAGCCCGATGTGTTCATCTTGCTGACCACAAATGTGGCCGACAGCAAGTTGATTTTGGAAAAGCTTAACGAGTTCGGCCTCAAGTTTCCTGTGGTCTTCCCCGCCAATCCGATGGCTTCTTCGGAAGTGCCTTCGCTTGTTGCGCCCGCCATTCTCGAAGGCGCCATGATGGCCGTCAACAATTGGGGAACCGATCCTGCGATCATCGCCGAGTTCAAGAAACGCACCGGAGAACCGTTCATCGCGCAGGAGAGCGCCAACGCCTATGGCGATATGTGGGTGTTGAAGGAAGCGATCGAACGCGCGAAGGCGCCGGACCGCGAAAAGGTCACGCAAGCTTTGCGCGAGATCGACATTCCGATCAACGAGGGAATCGGCCGATATTACTTCGGCGGCCGTCTGAAATTCGACAGCAAGGGCGACCGCGTCGGCGCCGGACTGACGATCGTGCAATGGCAATCCGGAAACATCGTTCCGGTGTGGCCGGCCTTCAAGGCGCAAGGCGTGAAAGCAATCTGGCCGAAATAGTCGAACTTCGATGGATCGAGCGAACCGGCTTTGCTCGGCCGGCCGCGAGCGGGCGCTCAGCGGCGTCCGGAATGGCGATTTCGGCGAAGCCGCTTGAGCCCGAGGGGGAGCGGGGGCAGGAGCTTGATGAGTGAAGCCGCCGTGATCGTCGAGAGCGTATTGCAGGCATTCGCGGCCGGTATTCTCGTCGGTTTCCTGTACGGTCTGATGTGCGTCGGGCTCGGCCTGATCTTTGGCACGATGCGGGTGATCAACTTCGCGCAGGGCGATTTCCTCATGTTAGGAATGTATGTCGCCGTCTTCGCCGCGGGGTTTACGTCGACGTTCGGCCTCAGCCTCGGCGCCTTGGTTGCGGCCTTGCTTGCCGGCCCGGTTCTCTTTCTGGTCGGCTACATCATGCACCGGCTGTTGATTTCAAGAACCACGGGATTTCGTGCGGCGAGCGCCGGCGAGGGTCATTACGCGCAACTGATCCTCACGCTCGGGGTGGCGCTTGTTCTTCAGAATGGCGCCTTGATCGCATTCGGCTTGACGCCGGTGACCATTCGCAATCCCATGTCCTCCAGCGCCTGGCAGGTTGGGACGGCTGATATCCTTATCTTCTTCAATCAGGCGCGTGTGGCCGCAGCTCTGGTCGCGGTGATGGTCGCCGCCGGCCTTTTCGTCTTCGTGTCGAAAAGCAGGCTGGGCAAGGCGTTGCGGGCCGCGGCGGATAATCCCACCTCCGCCACCTACGTTGGAATAGACGTAGCCCGTGCGCACAGAATCGCCTTCGGCTTGGGAACAGCCATTACGGCGATGGGCGGCGGGTTGTTGGCGACCTTCTATCCCGCTCAGCCTTATATTGGACTGGAGTTCGTCATCATCATGTTCGCCGGAGTCGTTCTCGGCGGCATGGGCAGCATTCTCGGGGCGTTCTGGGGCGGGATGACCATCGGCATCGTCCAGCAGGTCTCCTCGTTGTTGCTTCCCCAGCAATTGCAGAACACGGCGATTTTCGTCGTGTTTCTTCTCATCGTCCTGCTGCGGCCGCAAGGC
>WBZR01002018.1_pt1 | contig 22645 bp, 18 predicted proteins | sample 5204231 | NCBI WGS metagenome assembly WBZR01 (sample SAMN12412403, study PRJNA552823) | activated sludge metagenome | isolation source: activated sludge from anammox sidestream of wastewater treatment plant... | place: USA: Virginia | collected 2017-08 | reverse complement strand
TAAGTGACGACCGAGCCCACTCTGCCGGTTTCCGCATCGAACGAGACAAGGGCGCCCGTAAGACCCGTGTTCCCATTGACGATCGGGGTCCAAGCGTGGCAATGGCCATAAGCGGTGTAGAGCTTCGTCAGCACGCCGTCGTTCGTCACGTTGTACACGATATTGCCGGCGCCATTCTGGCTCTCAGCGACAAGGACCGTGTTCGAAGTGCCGTCCGCGATTGCGACGCCTCGGACGCCTTGGCCGATCTGGCTGGCCATGACCGCGCCCACTCCACTGGGCCAGTTCGTTCCCGCACCCACAAAGGGCTTTGACTGGCGGTAGGGGGTAAAGGCGCACCCGTACAGAAACGAGCCGCCCCATTGGAATACCCTTGCGACGGTGTTGGTGTTGAGATCGGTGACATCCAGAGAGCTCGATCCGAACTGGCCCCCGTCCCGAACGACGGCTAGGCGCTTCCCGCCGGGTTCAAGCGCACCGTCTGTCGTTCCGACGCCCGTGGTTCCTTCCTGCTGGAATCCCTTGATCAGCCCCAGGCTGTAGAAGAATGTGGTGTGATAGTAGGCGCCCCCACTTTCAACTTCAAACGTAGACCGATTGGTCACGGCATCGAAGCTTTGCCAGAGACAGGTACCGGTTATCCCATCCGCAGAGTTAGAGATAGCGCCGCCGACCGCAAGTTGAAACGTGCGGTGATAGATCCCTATTCGCAACCACGCCACCGACTCGGTCGGGCAAGCAACCACGGCAACCTGTTGGAGCGCAAAATCCCGCAGCAGTTGTGGCGACGTGCCGTTGAAGTTGGCCCACCACACTTCGTTGTTGGAGAACTTGCGATAAACGACCTTTGCGCCGCTTGGCGTGATCGCAAACGAGTGGACGCCGGCGAGAATCGTCACTGGGGAGCCGCCTAGCAGGGGGACCCTCTGGAGATTCTTGTTCCGAAGGAAGAACACGTACTTGTTGTCCGGACTGACCCGCAAGTGAGTTGCGGGCAGGTCCATGCCCGATACGATCGTCCGCTGGCCCGTCCCGTCCGAATTGATCGCGGCGAGCGTGTGCCCGTTCGGCCCGTAAAACGAGAATACGATCTCGGACTCTTCAGAGGTCGGGGCGCTATGGGCGATCGTGGCGGTATCGATGGCTCCGTAGAGCCCGAACACGGTGGCTGCGGCCGAGGTAGCGACCACAGGCGACGCGACCTTGCCTGCGAACTCTAAGAGCCCTGCGGAACCTCCTCCGACTCCCCCGGTGGCAACGTCGCCGCCTCCGCCGCCGCAGCCGAAGACCAACGAGGAGGTCAAGACGATCAGCAAAACCTTCTTCATGGGTTGCATCTTACAGCGGCGCAGGATTCCTCGTGTTATGCTTGCGCAATGAAGCGACGCGACTTCTTGAAGGCCGGTCTCCTGGGTGGAGCGGCCACGATGCTGGGGGCAAAGGGAAACGCCGAGGCGTACCAACCGGCGCCCTCCGGAGGTTCCCAAGTCGCACCGTTCGAGTTCGACGAAACCACGATCGCCGACCTCCGCAAGGCGATGAAGGACGGCAAGGAGACTGCCCGTTCGATCACTGAGAAGTACCTTGCCCGGATCGAGGAGATCGATAAGAAGGGGCCGACGCTCAACACGGTCATCGCGGTGAACCCGGAAGCCCTGGATCATGCGGCCAGGCTCGACACCATGGAGCAGGTTGGCCCGCTTCACGGCATCCCGGTCCTGATCAAGGACAACATCGGAATGGCGGGCAAGCTCCCGACAACCGCGGGGTCGCTCGCCCTTACAGAGAACTTCGGACCCGACGCCCACCTTGTGAGCAGGCTCAAAAAGGCAGGGGCGGTGATCATCGGGAAGACCAACCTGAGCGAATGGGCGAACTTCCGCTCGACCCACTCCTCCAGCGGCTGGAGCGGCGTCGGCGGACAGTGTAAGAACCCTTACGCGCTCGACCGGAATCCTTGTGGTTCGAGCTCGGGGTCTGGGGCGGCGTGCTCGGCGAACCTCTGTGCGATTGCAGTGGGGACGGAGACGGACGGCTCGATCGTGTGCCCCTCGACCACGAACGGGCTGGTGGGGATCAAGCCGACGAAGGGATTGATCTCTGGGCACGGGATCGTGCCGCTCTCACACAGCCAAGATACGGCGGGTCCGATGTGCCGCACGGTGACCGACGCGGCGATCCTCTTGGGCGTGCTGGCAGATAGGCCCGATAGGTCCTATACGACCTATATCAAGAAAGACGGGCTCAAAGGAGCCCGAATCGGCATCGCCCGCAAGTTCTTCGGCTTCAGCGAGAAGGTCGACAAGGTCATGCACGAGGCGATCCTCGCGCTGAAAGAGGCGGGAGCCGTCATCGTCGACCCCGCCGACCTGCCCAGCCACGGCAAGTACGACGACACCGAGTTCGAGGTGCTCCTCTACGACTTCAAAGCGGACCTCAACAAGTATCTGGCGGCGCGGAAGCTCGAATGCAAATCCCTCGCCGACCTCATCAAGTTCAACGACCGCAACAAAGACAAGGAGATGCCGTTCTTCGGGCAGGAGATCTTCCATTTGGCCCAGGCAAAGGGGCCGCTGACCGAGAAGAAGTACAAGGACGCCCTCGCCAAGAACCTCAAGCTGTCCCGCGAGGAAGGCATCGACCAGGTGATGGACAAGTACAAGCTCGACGCCATCATCGCCCCTACCGGTGGCCCGGCGTGGACCACCGACTTGATCAACGGAGACCACTTCTCGGGTGGGTCTTCGACCCCGTCGGCGGTGTCGGGCTACCCGGCGATCACGGTGCCGGCGGGAATGGTCCGTGGCCTCCCAGTTGGGATCACGTTCTTCGGAAGGGCGTGGAGCGAGGGAACGTTGATCAAGCTGGCGTACGCGTTCGAGCAGGAGACCAAGGTGCGCCAGGTGCCGAAGTTCCTAAATCGGGCGGAGTTGGATTGAGGTCTGTTCCGATCGTAGGCGTCGGATGAAGTCGTGCCGACGCTCGGGCTCAGGCACGGCACGTCGGCACGAACCATCCGACGGCTACGACGGCTCAATCCACGTGAGGTAACTTGCGGCGATGAGCCTCACCCCCCTGCTCCTCCCAATCCTCGCCTTCGCCCAGACTCACGACATCCCCGCCGCGGAGGCCATGAAAGGGTTGGCGTTCATGAAGGGTGAGTGGGTCGGCAAGCAGGACTTCAACACCGGGGGCGCCCCGATGGTCGGCGACGCGACGAACCGGATCGAGGAAGTGATCGGCGGGCGGTATCTCGAGGAGCGGCTATCCACCACCCTTCCCGGCCGCAAGCCAACCGACACGCGCCATCTCATCACCTTCGACCCCAAGTCCGGCGTCTACCGGGCCTGGTGGTTCAACGACACCTCGGTCGCGCCGCAGGAGTTCGAGGGCAAGCTGGAAGGGGGAACTTTGACGCTCCTGAGCAAGCCGACGGCGAGCGGCGCGATCATGCGGGCAACCTACCGAAGCCCGGAGCCCAAAACCCTGGTTTTCAAGCTCGAAATGAAGATGAACGAGGACTGGCAGCTCCTCTTCACGTCGAGCTACACCAAGCAGTGAGAAGCTAAAGGCCCTGCTGGGCGATCTCGATCGCACGCAGGCAGGCCCGCGCCTTCGACTCGGTCTCCGCGAACTCTTTGGATGGCACCGAGTCGTACACCAGCCCGGCGCCCGCCTGCACGTACGCCTTCCCACCCTTGAGGTAGATCGTCCGGATCGCGATGCACAGGTCGGCGTCGCCGTCGTTTCCGATATAGCCCACCGCGCCCGCATACAACCCGCGGCGGGTTGGCTCGAGCTCGTCGATCATCTGCATCGCCCTCACTTTCGGCGCTCCCGAGACGGTTCCCGCCGGGAAGGTCGCGCGGATGAGGTCGTACACGTCCTTGCCCGGATCGAGCGTCCCGACGACGTCGCTCACGATGTGCATCACATGGCTGTAGCGTTCGATCTGCATCAGGTCCCGCACAACCACCGATCCGACGTCGGAAACCCGGCCCAGGTCGTTGCGGCCAAGGTCGACGAGCATGATGTGCTCGGCTCGCTCCTTCTCGTCGGCCAGCAGCTCGTCGGCGAGGCGCTCGTCCTCCTCGGGGGTTTCCCCTCGCCAGCGGGTTCCGGCGATCGGGCGCACGCGGGCTTGGGTGCCCGACAGGCTCACCAAGATCTCGGGGGACGCGCCTACCACGTCGAACTCGGCGAAGCGCAGCAGGAACATGTAGGGCGATGGGTTGAGCGATCGGAGAGCCCGGTAGATCGTGAGCGGGTGGGCTTCGACCTGGGTCGCGAACCGCTGGGACACCACCATCTGGATTCCCTCGCCCTCGGCGATCGCCTCGATCACCTTCTCGACCGCCGCTTCGAACTCGGCCTGCTCGAAGTTGCTCGTAACCGGATGAGGGATCGATCGGGTGTTGGGAAGCTCGGGAAGGGGTCGCTTCAGGCGTTCGAGGATGCGCTCGACCTCGGCGCGGGCCGCGTCGTAGCCCTCGGACGTTGGAGCCGCGTTGACGATCACGCGCAGCAGGTTCTTGGCGTGGTCGAACACGACGACCGAGTCGGCGAGCATCATCGCGAGGTCGTCCGCTTGGAGGTCGTCCTCCTTGTGGTCCGGCAGCTTCTCGAAGAACCGAACGAGGTCGTAGCCGAGCATTCCGACCGCGCCGCCGAAGAACTTCGGCATGCCCGGAAGCTGGGTTCCCTCGACGATCTCCGCCTTCAGCACGCCGAGCGGGTCTTGCCCCTCGGCCAACTCGCTCCGGCTCTCGCCCGAACGGGTGATCCGGCGTACCGCCAGTCCCTTCGTGCGAAGGACGAGCCTCGGGCGGATGCCGATGATGCTGTAACGGGCGAGCTGCTCGCCCCCGGTCACGCTTTCGAGGAGAAAGCTGTAGGTCTCGTCGTGCGCGAGCTTCCAGTAGGCGCTCAGCGGGGTCTCGACGTCGGCGAGGAGGTCGCTCCAGATCGGCACCGACTGGCGACCCTCGCCGAGGCGCAGAAACTCGTCGCGCGAGGGACTCACCATGGGTCAGGATGGTACCGCCAGGAGGCTGCCGCGGTTGGCGGTTGGCGGTTGGCGGTTGGCGGTTGGCGGTTGGCGGAAGATGGTTGGCGGTTAGCCGTTGGCGGTTGGCGGGTGACGGGGCACGATCATCCCCGTGCCACGTCGAAGACCCGTTGCGATGGGTGATCGGACATGAACCATCCTCCCCTCGCAGGGGAGGATCTGCGCGCACTTCGGCGCGCTGAGGTGGGGTGAACCGGTAGTTCGCGGTTGGCGGGTGGCAGTTGACGGGGCACGACCATCCCCGTGCCACGTCGAGGACCCTGATTGCGGTTCGGCGCCCACGTGGGATGGTCCTCACGTGGGACGCGGATGGCTCGTGCCGCGTCTTGAATCTCAGCTCCGTCGAGTTGCTGGACTTTGCCTTCAGGGCATGAGATGTCCCCCTGAACCACGCCCGACGAGCTCTTCTTCACACCCGAAGAGCTCGCCTTCAGAGCCGAGAGGCACTTCCTCAGACCCGCAAAGCTCTTCTTCAGACCCGCAGAGCTCTTCCTCGGGCTCGAAGGGCACTTCCTCAGGTCCGAAGCCGTCGTCTTGGCTTCCAAAGACCGAACCGCGCCGGAGTCCGACGCTGAGGACCTCCCGCCGCAGTCTGGGGTTGTGGCGGGAAGGGTCGGGAGTGACCCCCTCCCCTGGCCCCTCCCCCTGCTAACGCAAGGAGAGGGGACGTTCGAGCGGAGGGTTAAAGGCTTCTCGTGACGCCAGGAGGAACCCGCGACACCAGGCGTCAGCGCGGGTTACCCAGGAGGACGAACGGGGCCCAATACTTCGGGTGCGACCAGGCGGGCAGATCCTTGGGATAGGGTGGCGCGTGGACCCCGGCCGGCAGGGGGGTGGTGGGCTGGCTGCGGGCGTCGCCCACGGTCCCGGTCAGCTCGCCCTTGAGCATCGAGATCTGCGCCGCCCTGAGGGCCTCGGTCTTGGAAACGAGCGGCGACCCTCCACGGTTCGCATAGAACCGAGCCATCAGCGCCCGCGTCGAGTCGTCGACGACCGGCCACAAGCTTGCGAGGACGGATCGCACCCCGCCCCGCTGCGCCAGGGCCGCGAGCCCCTCGAAGTCGCGTCCGTCGGCCTCGGAGCTCAGCGCGGTCTCGCACGCGGAGAGCGTCAACAGCTCGACCTGATCGAACAGGCCGGCGTCGATCCGCGCGCTGACTTCCGAGAACAGGAGCCCGCCGCCCTTCCCGAGCAGCAGATAGGACGCCTCATCGTTCCCCGCTTCGAATCGAAAGCTCGTCGAAGAACGCGTCTTTCGTGAACTTGTCGTCGAGGTAGGTGTCGGTGGGGATCGCCTTCGAGATCTCCGCGAGCTCGTTCGGGACTCCGGGCAGCGCGGGGAAGGCGGTCTTCTTGCCCTCGGGGGTCAGGCTCCAGTCCTGTGCCGAGCTCGCGCCAAAGGCGAGCGCCTTCCAGGGCTCGGGAGCGGCGACCAGGTCGGACTGCCCTGCCGGGGTGATGACGGAGTGGGTCTTGGTCTCCACCGCGTAGTGGGTCCCATCCCAGAGCGCGTTCAGCGGAAGGTAGCGCAGCGAGCCGTCGAGGCTCCACAGCCAGTGGGTGGCCTTCGCTCCCAGCTTCTTCTCGACCGGCCCGATCAACAGGTCGTAGAGCTCTTTGCCGAGCGGCCTCGGGTCCAGCTCCTCGTGCTGAACCAGGTTGCGGAACGCGAAGACCTTCGCCCTCAGGTCGGCCGCCTTGATCGGCATCGTGACGACGTCCTGCAGCTCCGGCGTGATGATGATGATGTGGAGCCGCTCCTCCGACGTCACCGTGTACAGCGCGACGTAAGGGGTGCCGGTCTGCTCTTCCAGCTTGCGCAGCGTTTGCTTGAGCGCGGTCGTGTTCTTGACGTCCTCGACTGCGGCTCGGCCGCCGGCCGACTTGGCGAGCTCGGAGGTGGCCTCGTGCAGGAAGCCGGCGAATCGCTTGCGGAGGACTTCGAGGTCGGATTCGAGTTTCTTGACCTCGGCCTTGTCGGCTTCGGACGCCGAGTCGCCCCTGACCTTCGCAAGCGCCTGTCGGTAACGGGTCGCGAGTTCCCCGACGTTGTCGGCGATCTCCTCGTACCGCTTCTGCCAGTCCGCCTCTCCGCCGCTCAGGGTTGCCTGGGATGCGTCCTGGCCAGCCCTGGACGCCGCGAACTGGCTCAGTTCGTCGACCTTCAGCAGGTCGAGCACCTGCTGGGCTTCGGCGAGCCGTCCCCGCCGGACCAGCATGTCGGCCAGGCGCTGATAGGCGCCCTCGAGGGTGCGTCTGTACGCCTCCTTGGTCCCTTTCTCCAGATCGGCGACGTCGTGACGGAGCGCCTGCAGCTTGTTGACCGCGACCTTCATGATCGCGATCGCGGTCTCCGGGCTCGCCTCGTCGTAGGTGTTCGCGATCAACGTCAGGGCGTTCGCCTCGGCGGGAGCATTGCCGGAGACGCGGCAGAGAGCCAAGCTCTGCTCGAAGTAGCCCCGTGCCTCGTCGAAACGTTGGCTCAGCAACTCGAGGGTGCCGAGGTTCATGAGCGTGATGCCCTCACCCTGCTGATCCCCGTTCTTCCGGTGCATCGCGAGGGCCTTGGTGAAGTTGGCCCGTGCCCCGTCGTAGTCCGCCAGGCTCAACTGCGACAACCCGGTGTTGTTGTACAAGGTTGGGAGGAGGGTGATCTCTCCCAGCCGCTCCATGATCGCGATCGCCTTCGCGTTGTGCTCGATCGACTCCTTGAGATTGCCTTGAATCCCCTCGTACAGCGCGATGTTCGAGAGGATCGTAGCCTCGAGCCCTTCGCTCTTGGTGTCTCGGGCGAGCTTGAGACTCTTGTTGAACCACTCCATGGCCCGCTCGAAGTCGCCAAGCATCTCGTAGACGAGGCCGAGGTTGTTGTAGGTCTTGGCGAGCAGGTCGGGATTCTGGAGCTTCTCGGCCATCGGGAGGGCTTCGTCGAGGCAACGGATCGCTTCTCTCCGCTGGCCGGTGGTGGCCAGCGACAGCGCCAAGTTGTTCAGACCAGCAGCCGTTTCTTGCTCCCGCTTCGCCCGGCGGAACGCTTCGATGCCCTTGCGGTAGGCGGGAATCGCCCCCAGGTGGTCGCCCATGGTGGCCTTCGAGAAGCCCAGGCCTCCGGCGCTGAGCCCCAGCATCTCGTCGTCCTTCGCCTCCTCCGCGTACTTGACCGCTCGATCGAAGTGATCGACCGCGTCTCGGAACTCGGTGAGGGCGAAGAGCATCGTCCCCCAGGCGTTGTGGGTCGTCGCGAGGCCATCGGCGAACGGCACCTTCTTGAAGCAGACGTCAGCCGCCCCGAACGCGACATTCGCCTCATCGAAGTCTTGGCTAGCGAAGAAGTTCTGGGCAAGGAGGAGCTGAGCGATCCCCTCGCCCATCACGTCTTTGAGCTTGCGGGCGAGGGTAATCGACTCCCTCAAGGTGGCGCGTTGGGCGGTCCCAGACTCCCCGATCGCTTTGTCGAGGAGCTTCTCGACCGCTGGAAGTGGCTCGGGGGGACGCTTCTGCTGAACTGGCGTCGGCGCTGCGACGAGGACGATCGCCAAGGCCAACAGCACGGCGCGGATGAGGGGTCTCATGCAGATTCGATGCGAAGCTCCAGGGAGCCCAAACGGATCACATCGTCCGTCGTTACGTGCGTGCGGCTGTTCGTGGGGATTTTGGCGTCGTTGAGGACGGTTCCGTTGGTGCTGCCGGTATCGACAAGCCAGTAGCCGTCGTCGGCCACCTCGATCGTGCCGTGGCGGCCGGACACGTACGGATCGGCGATCACCACGTCGTTGTCGCTCCTCCTCCCGAACGCGTTCGTCCCTTGCTTCAGAGCGAACGACATCCCTTCTCCGACCAGCCTCGCGACTGCAGGGTCGACGGATGGCGCTGCGGTCAGCGCCGCGGTCTTATGCGCCTTGAAAGCCTGGGTCGCGCCACCTGACGCCTGATCGGGGAGTCTGAGCTTCAACTCCACCCCGCCAAAAGCCAGCACATCGTCGGCGCCGAATGCCACCTTGCCGGTGGTCGCGACGCCGTTGAGCGTCGTCCCATTCGTGCTGCCAAGGTCTTCGACCGTGAAGGTCCCGGCTTCGCTGCGAACCTCGGCGTGACGGCGAGAGACGCGGGTGTCCGGGATTGCGATGTCGCCTTCGCGACCCACGACGTTCACCCCTGGGCGGATCGGATGTTCGCGTCCCCCGGCCTCGACAAGCATCGGCAGCTGAATCGCAGGTGCGCCAAACGCGTCATCCGGCAGGGCCCGGTCGAAGATCAACCCGCACTCGACGCAAAACATCACGCCTGCGGGGTTGAAGGACTTGCACACGGGACACTGCACCGGCTTGATCGTCACGGTGGCGTCGATCGTCGGCGCGGTCCCCATCATCGTGCGATTGGGGTCGGCGTCGAGGGCTTGCGTGCGATTCGGGTCGGTCACCGCTCTAGGTTACATGGAAGTCCCCTGCCCAGGGTTGCCGGAGTTCCAGATTCTCGTCTTATCAGCGCTGAGGCCTCGCCGAGTCAACGTGCCATCGCCCAGGCTCGCGGGGGCAGCTTCGATCGCGTTGGTACAGGGGCGACGCCGTCGGACTCGATTGAACTTCCATTGGCACGAATCATGCGATCCCGATCAAGATCTTCAGGTAAACCCAACAAACTTGCTTCATGGCGCTGCAGTCTTTGCCGGCGCTGCGTCGCCTTGGAAGGGCAGTTGACGAGGTACGGACTGGTGTCGATGGATCAGCAGTGGTTTCCTCATCGTTCTTGAGAAGGTAGAGAGCTCACGATGCCTAGTGGTCCCAAGCGCATGCTCATGAGGCTAGAGTGGCCCGTCCGTACCAAGGCCATCAGGTTGCTCTCGCATCCTATCTGGTCCCACTTCATTCCGTTCATTCCGAACGGGACCAGTTCCTGGTACCGCTTCGAAGATGTAGGTTCCGCCGAGACGGATGGCGGCTTGCCAGTTCCGCCTCGAGCCCTGTATGCCGATCTGTGCAGCACGAAAGAGGACTTCCTGCAGTCTGGCAAGCGCCATGTGGAGATCCTGGCGGAGGTCGTGAAGAGGCATCAGATTGGCAAGCTCGTCAATGTGCTCGACTTCGGATGCGGTGCAGGACGCATGACGCGTTGGTTCGGGTCGGTCCTTGACTGCGAGAACGTATTCGGAACGGACATCGACTCGCTGCGAGCATCTTGGTGCGTGAACTACCTAGGAAACTACGGCCGATTTTGGACTAGCACCTCTCATCCCCACCTTCCGATTGCCGATGGCCTATTCGACTTGATCGTTTGCGGATCCGTATTTACCCATATCGATGACCTGAGCGAGGCGTGGATGATGGAAATGGCGCGCGTGACGAAGGTCGGCGGGCTCATTTACGTCACGCTTCACGACGAACAGGCAATCCAGTGGCTACAGAAGAACGACGCAAACGCCTGGTTACTGTCGAAGGCCCGATCGAACTCTGCGGCTTACCCCTTTCTGGAAAGGCCTTCGGAAATGCCTCGGAAGCTCGTGATCGGCAGATTCAATCGATCTCAGGTCTTCTATCGCCGAGACTACTTTGTGCAGTCGATTTCGCGGGATTTTGAGCACATCGATACGGTCGAGCAAGGCTACGGGTTCCAGAGCGCGCTGCTATTCCGGCGACGATGACGTGGGTGTAATTCCCACCCCGAACGGGTGTTGAGGTGATCTACGCCCCGAGATCCTCACCGCTCCGACGCTGCCCAGAATATTCCCTGCCCCAAGTTCCCCTTGAGGCAGGGATCCGGTGTCAACGCCCGCGGATGCGAGCTCCGCCCGTGTAGTTGTCACGCACTTCGAGTTGCTCCGTGACCGGAGTCGAGGTGTAGCCCGCCACGAGCGGTACCACTTTGAACTCGATTCGATAGGTGCCGGTGATCGGGATATCTCGCTTCCGCGTGAAGGTGCACTCGGCGCTGTCCCTCAAGTTCCCGGGGCCTACGGTGTACGTGTACGAGCCCTCGTGGGCGTTTTGCCCGTAGTACCACGTCGCCAAGAGGTCGTCGCCGGTCGGCGCCGGCGCGTCGATGAAGCGCCATTCCAACCTGACGTCTCCCGCATAACCGGCAGGAGCGTCGACCGAGATCTTGTAGTTGGCGCTGGTGTCGTCTCCATAGGGATATCCGGGTTCGTCGGTGAGCCAGTTATCGAGCGCCTCGACGGAGGCGGCCACCACACCCTGCACGACCAGAGTGGCGGATGCAGTCCGCGTGGTCGCACCGTCGTTGCCGGTCACCGTGAACGGGTAACTACCGACCGCCACCCCCGTCGTCGTCGCGACTTCGAGCCCGACCTGTGAGCCGCCTACTACCGGAAGGACGGGATTTGGCACAAACGTCGGTGTCGCGCCCGTCGGGAGCCCCGAAGCGGACAACGTGACGTCGGCGGCTTGCCCTGTCTCATCAGCCTTGGTGACGGTGAAGGTGTAGTTGGCGGTTCCGCCAGGCAGGACCGACTGAGTTCCTCCGCCGGTCAGGCTGAACGCCCCAGCTCCGCCAGGACCATTCGGGACGTAGGGCTGGCCGCCTCCACCGCATGCGCCGATGATGATCGCGGCAGCCAAGAGCGCAAACACGCGTTTCATGATTTCCCCCTCAATGTGAATCCAATCGAGAGCGCCGGTCGATTCCCGATCGCGGCGGACAAGCTTGTGCCCGTCGTTACGCCAAGGCTGTTCCCCAGACCGAAGAAGAACCCCCAGTCGGGCGAACCCTCGGTCGTCGGAGCAGCGAATCGAACGCCGAACCCATACACGGCAAGCCTGCGCGCCGCCCCTGTATCCGCATCGCGCGTATTGTTGCCTGTCGCGACGACGGTCAGGTCGCCGACGAGGGACCAACCGCGGCCAATCTCAGCTGCGAATCCTCCCGAGACACCAAGGATGTTGCTGTCCGACCGGACGATTCCCCTTCCTCCAACGAACAGGGCGATCTGGCTGTCCTCGACTGGGAGCTTGTAGGTGCCCTGATAGGTCAGGAACGGACGCGTCTGGGCGGGTGTGTTCGGAAAGGCAATCCCAGCTCCCAGCGCCAGCCCCTTCGCTTCCACCGGGGCGTACCGGAAGATCAACTCCAAGTCACTGCCGCCGGACGACATGTTGGCAAGCCCGTTTGCCCGTCCCTTGTTCGCAAAGGTGCCGCGCGCACCGATTTCCCAAGCATCCTTCAATCCGTAGCGCCAATCCAATGACAGGTACGTCCGGTTCTCGGCGCTGCGGTGAAACGTGGCGCGCCCGTCGAACCTCCATTGGCCCGCCCCGGCCACCTGACTGCCGTCGATCGTCGCGAGTCGCTCCTGTGCGCCGGCACTCACCGCGAGTGCAGCCAACGCAAGGATCGTTAAGCGTTTTGGCTCCATCAATCCCTCCTCAACATGCTCATTATGAAGTCTCGAGGCTCCGAGGTTGCGTCAGGGATTTCGCCGACGTATGATAGGGCAATGAGGGTGGGGTTACTGGCGCTCGGATCGGCTGCTTTAGCGTGGTCGGCCACCGCCTGGCAGGACGATCCATCGTCGCTGACCCCAGGCGCTCCACTCGCCGGTCTCGACTCGCCTACGTCGACGGCGTTCCAAGCAGGCAAGGCGCTCTTCGAGCAAGTGTGGAGCCCACACACCGAGTACTACAATGGCCGCTCTTGCGCACAGTGCCACCGAGATCCTGGATTTGCGGGGACCTCGTCGAGCCCCTTCGATTTCGCGTTCTTCTCTCCTGAGCCGGGCGATCCAACTGGATTCAAGCCGTTTCCTTGGCTGAGATTCAAGAACGGCAGACCGGCCGGACAGCGGCTGCCTTTTGGCGAGTTCGAGGTGCGGCGCCCCCAAGCACTGTATGGCCTCGGGCTCCTCGAGGCGATTCCAATCGAGGCGATTCTCGAACATGCCGACCCGAGCGATCAAGATCGTGACGAAGTGTCGGGGAGGCTTCTTCGGATCGACGGCGAGTACGGCCGATTTGGCTGGCGAGCGTCCGCCCCGACCGTCGCCGCGTTCGTGCGCAGCGCCTTCGAGAACGAGATGGGCCTTAGGATGTACATGGGTGGTGGCAAGAACCAGCTCATGCCGGAGGCAGTCGATGCGGTCGCTCAGTCGCTGCGCTTGTTGGCCCCGCCTCGCGCCCGCGCTTCGAGCGCCGCGACGGCAGGTCGACTCGTCTTCGATCGGGTGGGCTGCAACCGGTGCCACACCCCAACGCGGACCACGGGTCCGAGTGATGTCGCCGTCCTGGCGAACCGCCGGATCTCGCCCTACACCGATCTGCTCGTTCACGATGTCGCGCGTGGGAAGCCCGAACCAGTCGAGGCCGACCAGTTGAGTCGCCGGGAGTTCCGGACGCCGTCGCTATGGGGCCTGGGACTCCACAATGGCCCGTACTGGCACGATGGCTCGACCGCGACTCTCGACGAGGCGGTGGACCGGCACGAGGGCGAAGCGCTCGCCGTCAGGGACCGGTGGAGGAAGCTCCCTGCCGCGGACCGAGACGCGATGCTCCGGTTCTTGAAGTCCCTTTAGTCGAGCGTGCCTTTGGTCGAGGTCGAGCCTCGGCGGACACCCGGTCTGCTTGCGGCTTCGAGAGCCCGGCCGAAACCCTTGAAGATGGCCTCGCAGACGTGGTGGTCGTTGTCTCCGCACACCTTATGGATGTGCACCGTGATGCCCGAGTTGGAGCAGAACGCCCGAAAGAACTCGCGAACGCACTCCGTGCTCAGTTCGCCGATTCTCTCGCGACGAAACGGAACGTCGAACGTGACGAGACCCCTGCCGCTGACGTCGACCGCCACGAGCACGAGTGCCTCATCCATCGGGGTGTGATTGCTGGCGTACCGTTCGATCGACTCTCCCTGAAGGGCTTGGCGCATCGCGCGACCGAGCACGATCCCGACGTCCTCGACGGTGTGGTGATCGTCGACCCCGAGGTCTCCTTCGACCGACAGCCCAAGGTTCATTCCCCCGTGAAACGCCATCTGGTGGAGCATGTGGTCAAAGAACCCGATCCCGGTCGAGATGTCTTGGCGCGTCCCACCATCGAGATCGAGAACCGCGTGAATCGTGGTCTCGGCGGTCTCTCGATCGACCTCCGCAAATCGAACCGATGGCGAGCTCTTGCTCATGCGGACCATTGTGGCACGAGGGGCGGGCGAACCTGGTTCGACAGATTCCCTGCCAGGTAGACTCCGCGCTTCCATGTCGATTCTTGTCGATCGCAATACGCGTGTCGTTGTGTGCGGAATGACTGGCCGAGAAGGCGCATTCCACACGGGTCAAATGATCGATTACGGCACCCAGGTGGTCGCCGGCGTGACCCCAGGAAAGGGTGGGACCGACTTTCTGGGTCGCCCGATTTTCGACTCAGTCGCGGAAGCGGTCGAGAAGACGGGAGCCACAGCTGGCTTGATCTTCGTGCCGGCGCCGTTCGCCGCGGACTCCGTCCTCGAGTGCGAGGCTGCAGGTCTTCCCTTCGTCACGCTGATCACCGAGGGGATTCCCACCCAAGACATGGTCCACACCGTCAACAAGCTGCGGGCGGGCGGGAAGACTCGGCTCCTAGGCGGAAACTGCGCGGGAATCATCACGCCCGGGCAATGCAAGATGGGGATCATGCCCGGCCACATCTTCGCAGAGGGCCCCGTTGGGCTCGTGTCGCGCTCGGGCACGCTAACCTACGAAATCGTCTGGGAGATGACCCGAAACGGCTTCGGGCAGACCACGTGCGTTGGAATCGGCGGCGATCCGGTCCCTGGGACCCGCTTCATCGAGGTCATGCAGATGTTCGAGGCGGACGCCGCTACGAAGGCGGTCGTCTTGATCGGCGAGATTGGCGGCACCGACGAAGAGGCCGCGGCCGAGTTCGTGAAAACGATGTCGAAGCCGGTGGTCGGGTTCATTTCGGGAAGGACGGCTCCTCCCGGCAAGCGGATGGGCCACGCGGGAGCGATCGTCTCGGGCGGAATGGGAACGGCCCAATCGAAGGTCGACGCACTACTCGCGGCCGGCGCGAAGGTCGCCGACAAGACGAGCGATGTTCCGGCGCTGCTCCGTGCGGCGTTGGGAAGCTAGTTCCCCGACGAGCTCTTTGATGTCTTGAACTCGACGCTGTCCTTCGAGGACTTGAACTCGAACTTCGTGTTGCCGTTGGTGTCGAATCCTTCGGCATCACCCTCGATCGGAATCTCGATCCAACCTCGGTGTTCACCCATGATTCTGGGGGAGGTCGCCTTGCTTCGCGACTTGAAGGGCTCGTGAGCGTTCTTCAGCGCCTTCTCGATCTCAAAGATCAAGATCGTCGTACGAGGGTCCTTGATGTCTTTGAGCACCTTGCCTGACAGGTCGCTGTTGAAGGCGATTCCCGTCATCGATTGATCGACCTTACATCCCCAGTCCCCGTCGGGTTCCATCGGCTTGAACGGCCCGTACTCCTTGGAGGGGTTCTTCACCCGCTCGGCGTAGATTGGGCGAACGTCGTCTTGCCACGTCTCGGCTTTCGGCAACTTGCCGTCGTGCTTGTCCGCATACTCAATGAGACTGTCGCGCACCTGCCCGAACCCGATCGCACACGAAGCGAGCGGGCCGATCGTGTTTTTAAACCAGTTGACGCCGAGCACACTCACCGCGATCAACCCGGCGCACGGCACGAGGATGCAGATCAGGACGATCGCGACGATCAGGCCGGTGTTGTTCTTGCGGGGCGGGGCTCCCGTCGGCGGGGTGAATGGGGGCGGAACGTTCACGATGACTCATTGTATCGACGTTGGGCATGGCAGTGGGGATTCGGTCCCTTCGAACCTGCGCCACAGGGTGTCTCAGCCAATTTGCGGGAAGTTCCCAAAAGCGGGCACATTTTTCGCCGTTTTTCGTCAAAACCCTTGGTAAACGCGGCGTTCTGGCATATAATGAGCGTCGCATTTGCATCCCCTTCTAGGAGGTCACGTGAATCATATGAAGGATAAGAGAGCCTTTACGCTCATCGAACTCTTGGTCGTGATCGCGATCATCGCGATCTTGGCTGCCATCCTCTTCCCGGTCTTCGCCCAGGCGAAGGAAGCCGCGAAGAAGGCTGCCACTCTCAGCAACTTCAAGCAGATCGGCACCGCCACTCAGATCTATCTGAGCGACACCGACGATCGCTTCCCGCTCTCGTTCGGACGAGACGAAGTCGCCGGCATCATGCGCTGGGACTTCTATCACCACGTTCCGGCGGACTGGGAGAACAACGCTCCGTTCAACACCGCGCAGAGAAAGGCTGAGGATGGTCAGTTCTGGGCCAACTCGGTTGCCGCGTATGTCAAGAACAACGAGATGTATGCTCAGCAGGGCATGACCACGACGCAGAACGCCGGTGCCGGCTATGCGGCGACGATCAAGCCCCGCGCCAAGATGGGCATGACCTACAACGGCATGCTCCATAGTTGGTCCGGTACGACGATCACCGAGCCTGCCAAGCTGCCTCTCCTGTGGGCCGGGTTGTTCAAGCAGAACCGTGATGGTTTTGCCCGCTCCAGCCCCACCCTCGAGTGCGATGCCCCGGCTCCTGCCGGCCCCTGCATCTTCACTCCGGGCTCCCTGCCTCAGCAGGGCTCCTTGGGAGGCGGTTATGGCTACGTCTGGTGGGGCTTCGCGACTCCGCGCAGCTACTTCACGACGTGGATCTACGGCCGAGGCATGATCTTCAGCCATACGGACACCAATGCCAAGCACAAGACGCTCAACGCGCCTTTGGCTCCCAGCAACTGGGCGATGAACACCAACGACAACCCGTGGTCGCAGTTCGACCCGGCCGGCGTCGGTGGCGCTCCGTACTGGATGACCGACTGTGTGAGCCCGGGTGCTGCCCAGGGTTCGCAGACCTACTATCCGGGCTACTTCCGGCCGGACAGCGACTTCAACTGGGATGACACCGAGTGCTCGCTGAGCACGTCGGACTGAAGACGCGAAAAAACGCAGCCCCCGCCAACCTTTTTGGGGGGCGGGGGCGTTCTTATACAAGGAGGTATCGCTCATGAAGAAACTCATCGCTTTTGTGCTCGTTGCGTCGTTCATCGCTCCTATCCTGATCAGCTGTGGAGAGAAGTCCGAGGCGGTTGACTCGAACAATCCGCCGACGGTCATCGACTCTGCCGAGGGTGGCAAGAAGGGTCCGATGGAGAACAACAAGGGAATCAACAACTAAGATTTCCCATTTCGACAAGAGGTTCGAGGGCTCGGTCTAGCGGCCGGGCCCTCGTTCTTTATCGATTCAGCCATAATCCAGATAGCGATTTTCGCCCGCAGGGGGAGTCCCGGCCAAGCGGCTTGGACTGAGAGTTCCAGACGGAAGACCCCTAGAACCTGATCCGGCTCATACCGGCGGAGGGAATGCGGAGACGGTTGTCAAAGAGCACCGCCTTCGCCCAAAGCGACGGCGGCGATCGCAAGGAGACAACCTTGAAGCGCGCGTTCACACTCATCGAACTCCTCGTCGTCATCGCGATCATCGCGATCCTGGCGGCGATCCTCTTCCCGGTCTTCGCTCAAGCCAAGGAGGCGGCGAAGAAGACCGCCTGCCTCAGCAACGCGAGGCAGATCGGCATCGCGTTGAAACTCTACCAAGCCGACTTTGACGACGGCATGCCGATCTTCTACGCCTATAACAGCGTCCCGCCTGCCGGGCAGCCCGGCCACAAAGGGGTGGAGGTTCTGCTGCTGACGTACTCGAAGAACAAGGAGATCTTCAAGAGTCCGTTCGACGTCGGGGGACCCTACACGTCGATCGACGTGCCCGGGGCGGACTCGTATTGGAAGGCCTATGGAAGCTCCTACCGGTTCACCCAGTGCGTCTACACGGTAGCTGCGGGTGAGTCGAGCCAGAACAACGTACCGCTCACGTTCAACCGCTTCGTTACCGAGACCCAGTTCGAGTTTCCGGCCGAGACAAGGGCGATCCGCCTGGAGATGTTCCCTTTCTTCTCGAAGAAGGTGGACGTCGGCTGCGCTCGGTTCGGCTACGATTGCGACCCGCCCTACAACTACTATCGGCAATGGGGATCGACGGGGGGCTCGATGATCTTCGTCGACGGACACGCGAAGCACATCACGTCGGCCGGCCAGTTCGACAAGACCCGAGTCGACACAGAGGGACACGAGAGTGGCGAGGCCACAAGCGACCCGAACGCCTGGACCGGCACTTGGTATTCGCTCTGCGATTAGGAGCCTTTGCCGCCAAGCTTGACATACTTAGTAGACACGTGTATACTGGTCCCATGGGAGGGATCCTGATGAAACAAATCGTTACCGTTGTCGCCCTCTTGGCTGCCGGCCTCGCCTTCAGCCAGGGAATGGCGCCCGTGCCCAGGGAAGAGCTGAAAGCCATCGACTTCCTGATGGGGAAGGCCAAGGCAGACCTCACGTTCTCGTTCGGAGGTGCGTCGATGAAGGGCCCAGGGAACTGGGAGGGCAAGCTCACTCTAGGCGGGCGCTTCATCCAGAGCGCACACACGTACTCGATGGAAGGTCAGACCGTCGAGGGCTTGCACTTGCTGACCTACGATGCTGCGAAGAAGAAGTACGTCGGCTGGTGGTATGACAGCAGCGCGCCTGCCGCGATGAGGATGGAGGGCGATCTGAAGGACGGGGTGCTTTCTCTGTTGAGCGAGCCTGTCGAACTCCCCGGGATGCCGGGCAAGGCGACGATGCGCGCGACCTACGTAAGCAAGGACGGCAAAGTCGCGTTCCTGCTCGAGACGAAGCAGGGCGACGCCTGGATCAAGCTCATCGAAGGCACGTATACGCGAAGCTAGGGAACGTCATTCGTATCCGGGTCGGTCCGCGATCTCAAAGTCGTAGATCGACCCAAGCTCGGCCGCGGACATCGTTCCCAGCACGTCGAGTTTGGCGATGAGCCCTGCAACGTCTGCTCCGTCAGGAAGGGCGATACGCCCCAACATCTGGAACTTATGCCCGAGGATGTCGCGGAGGTCAGCCATCTGATTGCGGGCGTGCCCTGCCGGGTAGAGGACCAATCCGGAATCGTGGCGGATACCGGCTGAATCGACGATCACGACCGACGTCGGAATGCCGTCGGGATACTTGGCATCGTATTCAGGACCGCCGTGCCGAAACTCCACCTTCTGCATGAGAGCCCGGGTGAGCGGGTGGAAGATGGCGGTCTCGTCCACCCTGTAATCGAAGGGGTCGAGCATCAGTGCCTTCCAGACCGAGTCATTCGCTCCTCCCGCCACCTCGAGCGGCCCGTGCTCGATCGCCTTGCGAAGGAGGGTGGCCACGATGTAGGCCATCGAGTGGTCCGCGCTTTGGCGGGTACGCGGATCTTTCTTCATGGGATTGCCGATGATGCCGAACGCCGGCTCGTAGGCGACGATCTCGATCGAAGCGATCCGCGATGGGTCGGTGATCAAGCTTGGAGTCTGCGAGATGAGGTCGATCACGCCTTGCAGTGCGCCCGCCGACTGATGTTCGTAAAGGCCAAGCTTGAAGTGCATGCCCATCACGGCGAAGTCGTCGCCAGAATGCGACAGGACGAGATCGAACGGCGAATCGCCGGCTTCCTTCCATCGCTCGGCGCCCTGCGTCGTCGGCTCGAAATAGCGGAAGATCGCCTCAGGATTCCGGAAGACGTCCTTGGGGCCAATAAAGCCCCGCATCGCCCGCTTCATGCAGAGGAGCGCCGCTTCGGTTGAAATCCCGGCGCTCGCACCCTTCGAGTCACTCAGTTGCTTACCGGCCCGAATCGCACGCCACGGAATGTAGTGGGCCACGAACATCCCGATCGCGTGCTCGATTTGCTCGGCGTTCGCTCCCATCAGGGCGCCATAGGTCGTCGCTGAGGCGATCGCGCCGTGCACGACGTGATCGATCTTGTAGGTCTTGAGGCTGAAAACCTCGGCGAGCCGGCCGCGAATCTCATCGAGCACGATCATCGCTTGCAGAGCGGTTGCCCCATCGAGACCACGTTGCTGGCAGGCTGCAATGGCGACCGGATAGAAGTCGTTGTGGCCGAACTCGCCCGCCGTGTGCCCAAGGCCGGGGTTGTAACCGAAGTTGGTCCCGTTGCTGTCCCACTCACGAACGGCAGCCCCGTTGGCGGCCGCAGCCTTCTCCGCCTTCACTCGCGCTCGAGATCCAAGGAGCGCGGCGCCGCTTTCCTCTGGATAGTCGAGCGCTTCTTCCCGGAGGATCCGCGGAGCGTTCGTCTTCAGGGCGAGGGCGGATGCGCCGCAAAGGAACGCATCGGTGTGGAACATCGCGGTTCGTTCGAGGACGGCTGAGGATGGCCCAGGCCCAAGCCGGCCGGCAAGGCAGTCGATCGCGTATTGCCCAATGCCAAGGGCTTGATTCGAGTCACGAGTAAGGGTCACCTGGGTCGACATGAACCCAAAGGGTACCGTCCGACGAAGCGCACGGACTCTCCACCGAAGGTCCAAATTTCGAGCAAGTGGAGCTCTCATCAAGAGATTCATGCTTGCCAGTTGGCAATCCGGCTCGATTTCGCCTACACTAAGGGCAGTCTTCGATCGTGAAGGAGGATCACTCGATGTTGAAACGAATACCTTGGAGTCTCGCACTCCTTGCGGGTTCGGTGGTTTGCAGCTTTGCCCAAGGCGGGCATGAGTTGCGCGTTGGCGTTCCTGGCGCCACTATGGAGTCCGTCAAAACCGCTGTTGGCAAGCTGGGTGTCGTCGACCGCCAGCTGCCCGATGGCTTCTACCATGTCACGCTGAAACTGGGAGTCGATGTGGCCTCAGCCAAGGCATCGATTCGGAAAGGCGGCGTGCGCTATGTCTTCGACGACTCCTTTGTCGTCAATGGCAACTCGCTGGGCTCGATTCAGCGCCAAATCGCATATATGAAGGCTCGGAATGAGCTGAGCGGTTCGGAGTCCGAAGAGGGCGAGAAAGGAGTCGGCTTTTACGACGCCCTCGAGTACTACCTATCTCATCGCGTCGGAGCTGATGGCAAGATCGACAAGCAAGCGCTTCAAGACGCCATCATGCAGCGGGACCTGCTTCCCTCGCCCCCCGGCTTCGGCGGCGGGACGAATAACCCTGGCGGCGTGTGGTCCTTCGTTGGTCCAACGAACCTCAACATCCCGTACGACACGTACTACGGCACTCCGCCCCTGTCCGGCCGCAAAATGTGCCTCGCGGTTGCGCCAAGCAATCCGAGCATCATGTATGTCGCTTCGGCCGGTGGCGGCATCTGGAAGACAACCGACGCCGGCGTCAACTGGACGCCCTGCAGCGATAAGTGGGGCTTCCTCCACACGAGCTCGGTTGCGGTCCATCCGACCAACCCCAACATCGTTCTCGCCGGCACCGGCGACTATGACGGCTTCTTCACTGCACAAACACAGGGCGTGATGCGCTCGGCCGACGGCGGAGCCACCTGGACCCAGGTCGGCACCGGTTCGATGAAGCAGGAATGCATCAACGGCATCACGTTCGAACCGACGAATCCGAACATCGTGGTCTGCTACTCGGGCAAGGGCACGAGCGCAACCGCGGGCGGCGTCTACCGTTCGACGAACGCCGGTGTGAACTGGACACAGACGTACAGCGGCCGATGGGTCGACGATATGGATCGAGCGGTCGACGGCACGTACTACATGTGCACCGTAAACCCTAGCGGCTCCGACGGCGGCATCTTGCTCAAGTCGACCAACCAGGGATCAGTCTGGACGGCCTTGGCCACGAATCCGAACGTCAACAACCAGTCCGCGCTCGATTTGGCCTGCTCGACGAATAACGCGGGCACGCTCTATCTCCTATCGACCGGTGACGAGCAGATCTACAAGACGCTGAACGCCACGGCGGCCAACCCGACGTGGAACAGCATCAAGGGCAACTTCGTCAACGGCTATACCGGGAACACGAACTACAACTGGTCTCAGAAGACGTACGACTACTGGATCGGCGTCATGGATCAGGGCGCGGCGGATGTCGTGCTCGTTGGCCTGATTGGCATCAACCAGGACGTTAACGGCGACGGCACGTGGGTCGACATCAGCAAGACCTACGTCCAGTCGCCGCCCAACTACGTGCACAGCGACCAGCACAACTTTGCTCGGCACCCGACGAACGCCAATGTCGCGTTCTTCATGTGTGACGGCGGTCTGTTCCGCTACACGTACGCGGCGGCTCCGGTCGCAGCCAACTTCGCGTCGCTCAACGCGAAAATCAAGGACATCCAGTTCTACGCGATGGCTGCGCACCCGACCGACCCGGCTTATGTGATGGGCGGTGCCCAGGACAACTCGAATCCAGCATCACGCGGCTCGCTAGCCTCGTGGAGCAACCTCCTGGCCGGCGATGGCGGCTGGGGCGCGTTCGACAAGAACACGCCTGGCGTCCACCACACAAGCTCGCAGTTCGACAGCATCTTCCGCTATGCGACTGCAACGACCTCCAATGCGGCAGCGGTGTACATCAAGCCAAACCCGGCCTTCAACACGAACTTCATCGCCCCCGTCGTGATCGCCGGAACCGGAAGCCAGCTGTACACAGCCGGCAACCGGATGTATCGGTGGTCGGGCGCCGGCCAGGTCTGGAATGGGGTGGGACCGGCTTCGTTGGCTGGTG
>WBZR01002017.1_pt1 | contig 22645 bp, 13 predicted proteins | sample 5204231 | NCBI WGS metagenome assembly WBZR01 (sample SAMN12412403, study PRJNA552823) | activated sludge metagenome | isolation source: activated sludge from anammox sidestream of wastewater treatment plant... | place: USA: Virginia | collected 2017-08 | reverse complement strand
CGTCGACAAGCACGGCATCGACCTGCTCAGCATCCACGGCCGCACGGTGGCGGACATGTACCGCGGCGACGTGCGCTACGACCTCATCGCCCACGCCGCGCGGACGGTGCGCTGCCCGGTGCTGGCCAACGGCAACGTGACCTCGGCCGACAAGGCCGCCGGCGTGCTCGCCGCCACCGGGGCGGCCGGCGTGATGATCGGCCGCCATGCGATCCGCAACCCGTGGATCTTCGCGCAGACGCGCGACCGCCTGGCGGGTCGCCCGGTGCGGCCGGCCACCCGCGCGGACGTGCGCGGCTACGTCGAGCGGCTCTACCGCGAGCTGGGCCCGCTCCGCGGCGGCACGGGCGACCAGGTCGCCCGGATCAAGAAGTACCTGAACTTCGTCGGCCAGGGCGTCGACCCCGACGGCGCCTTCCTGCACGCGATGCGCCGCACCCGGACGGAGGCAGAGCTCCTGGGCGTGTGCGACGCCTTCCTGCTGGCCGACCCGGATGCCTCGGTGCCGCTCGAGGCGTTTCCCGGCGTGCATGCCCGGCCGAACAGCGAGGCGCCGGTGGGGGTGAGGCGGATTGGACGCGGGTGAGGGAACCGCGCCGGCGGGGGCGGCGCGCCCCGCGGCAACGCCGATGGGAACCATCCGGAGTCGCGGCACGTTGGACGCCGCGGAACCCGAACCATTCCCGCATCACCCCAGATCATCCACCCCGCGGTAAATGTCGGCCAGCGTCACGTCGAGATCCACCGAGGCCAGCGCCAGCACCTCGTCCGGGCGCGTGAGCCGCGCCCGCCCCCACGATCCGTCCGGCCGGCGCCAGAGCCGTTCGACCTCGAGCCTGTCCTGCGCCACCAGGACATACTCGTCAAGTCCCTCGACCTGGGCATACGCCAACAGCTTCTCGTGCCGATCGATCCGCTCGGTCGACGACGACAGGATCTCGACGACGAGCCGCGGGTGCGACCGGCAATACCGGTCCCCGCCCGGGGGATCGCACGCCACCATGACGTCCGGGTAGTAGTAGACATCGTCGGCCACGCGCACCTTCATGTCCGACATGAACACCTGGCACGGATGGCCTACGAGGTGGCCGTTCAACCGCGACGCCAGGTTGAGGGCAATGCGGTTGTGCCGATCGCTCGCGCCTGCCATGGCGTACACCTTGCCACGCACGTACTCGTGACGGACCAAGCTCTCGCGCTCGCCGGCAAGGTAGTCGGCGACACTGAGATGGGGGGAGAGGTCTGGTGCGATCATCGGGCGGTCCTGGGGTGCTCGCCGCGGCCGAGCCCAACCGGAGGGTCGAACTGGCCGTTGGTATCATACGGCCGCCGCCGCGCACCGTCAATCGACCACCGCGTGTGGCGGCACCGTTGCCGGCGGCATTGTCATATCTCCAGCCTTGCACTTGCCTTTGCGAGAAGTACCTGAGCTTCGTCGGCCAGGGCGTCGACCCCGACGGCGCCTTCTTGTACGCGATGCGCCGCGCGCGGACGGAAGCGGAGATCCTGGACGTGTGCGACGACTGCCTGCCGACCGAGCCGGATGCCCCGGTGCCGCTCGAGGCGTTCCCCGAACGTGCATGCCCTGCCGAACGGCGAGGCGCCGGTTGGGGGTGGGGGTGGGGCGGTCTGGAGGCAGGTGAGGGAACCGCGAAGGCGGGGGCGGCGCGCCCCGCGGCGTCGCGGCTTGCACCGCCTTGCGCGGCACCCGGACTGCACGCTATGCTGTGATTGCGTGCCGTCCGGCCGCGCCAGCCCGCTGGTCACCGCTTTCCCTGCGGGATAGGGTCGGCACCGGCCGGGCATTCGTTCAGCGGGCCGCACGTTTACCAGACGGAGGTGGCAGCACGGACGTCTTCTAGATCCGCGAGCGCGTGATCGGCGCGTACGCCGACTACATCCGCAGCTTCATCCGCATCGCCGACGACCGGATCGACCAGCACGTGGCGCGCGAGCTCGGCGCGGGACGGCTTCCGAACGGCGCGCATATTGTCCCCCGGACGACATGGCGGGAGGCTCTGGAGCGAACGAGGTACGACATGGCCCAGACCATCGAGGCGCGTCGCGAGGGAGCCGATGCCATGGACGCGGCCATTGGAGTCCAGCCCGCCTCCGAGATGATCATCGAGGATCGCGACACCGGGTGAGCGCCTGCTTCCTCGACAGCGGCGCGCTGGTCAAGCGCACTGTGCGCTTCATCGCTGCAGCATCGGCACCAGTGGCGCCGCTGGCGTTCAGGGGGCGGCCGTCCATGCCGGTAGTCGCCACAGGAACCCCCCGCACATCCCCGCGTTCGAACACTACATCGGCGTCGACTACTCCGGCGCCCAGACGCCCACCTGCAGCCTGAAGGCCCTGCGCGTGTACATGGCCGACCCTGCGTCGCCCCCAGAGGAAGTTCCGCCGCCCCCCAGCCCCCGCCGCTACTGGACCCGGCGCGGCGTGGCCGAGTGGCTCGTGGATGTCCTGAGCACCGGCGAACCCGCCGTCGTGGGCATCGATCACGCCTTCTCGTTCCCCGCGCGGTACTTCGCCCGGCATGGCCTGCCCCACGACTGGCAAGCGTTCCTGGTCGACTTCCAGCGCCATTGGCCCACCGACAGCGACTCCATGTACGTCGACTTCGTCCGCGACGGCCTGCACGGCGCCGGCGACGCGCGCACCGGCAACCGGCGCTGGCGCCGCTTGACCGAAGTGCGGGCCGGCTCGGCCAAGTCCGTGTTCCACTTCGACTGCCAGGGCTCCGTCGCCAAGTCCACGCACTCCGGTCTCCCGTGGCTCCTGCACCTGCGCCGCCAGCTCGGCAGCCGCGTGCACATGTGGCCGTTCGACGGCTGGTCCGTGCCGGACGGCGCGTCGCTCATCGTCGAGGTCTACCCCCGCCTGTGGTCCGCCGGCTATCCGCGGCAAGACCGCACCGGCGACCAGCACGACGCCTACGCCGTGGCGACCTGGCTCCGCGACGCCGATCGATCCGGCAGCCTCGGGCGCTACCTGGCGCCGGACCTCACCCCCGCCGAGCGCCACGTCGCCGACATCGAGGGCTGGATCCTCGGTGTCATGTGAGGTCGCGACCCGCACGCTTCGTGTCGCCATCGTGGCGCCCGCCATCGTCCGGCGAGAGACGTGATCCGTTACAATCGAAGGCGGTCGTGGCAGCGCATCCGTGCGTGAATCAAGCCGCCCGGATGGAGCACATCAGATCAAAGGCCCAGCTTGACCGCATAGAACAATCGTGCCAAGCTGCGGTTGCCACGGCGCTGGGTTGATTCTTCGTTCGCTTTCAGAACGGGCTATTCGGAGATCGACGGGTGAAGGGGCCCACCACATGTCGGCAGGCGCGCTGTACGACTCGATCGGTCACGGCTACGCGCGGGGGCGGCGACCCGACCCGCGCATTGCCGCCCAGTTGGCGGCGGCGCTGGGCGATGCACGATCGGTGCTCAACGTCGGCGCCGGCGCAGGCTCGTACGAGCCTCCGGGCCGGCGCGTCGTCGCCGTCGAGCCGTCGGCGGTCATGCTCGCCCAGCGGCCGCGGGGAGCGGCCAGCGCCGTGCAAGCCCGCGCCGAGGCCCTGCCGTTCCCGGACCGGGCCTTCGACGCCACGATGGCCATCCTCACGCTCCACCACTGGGCGGACCGCGCCGGCGGACTCGCCGAGTGTGCGCGCGTGGCGCGCCGAAGCGTCGTCCTGCTCACCTGGGACACGGCAGCCGACACCTTCTGGCTGCACCAGGACTACTTCCCGGAGCTCGCCGAGACGGACCGCGAGGTGTTCCCGCCCATGGCGGCCTACGCGGAGGCGTTCGGACCGGGCGCCCGCGTGGCGGTCGTGCCGGTGCCGGTCCCGCGCGACTGCGTAGACGGGTTCCTCGGCGCGTACTGGGCACGGCCGGCAGCGTATCTGGATCCGACGGTCAGGGCGGGGATGTCCTCGTTCGCACGTCCGGACACAGAGCCGGGGCTCGCGCGGTTGCGCTCGGACCTGGCGACGGGTGCGTGGAACGCCCGGCATGGGCACCTGCTCGCGGCGGACGCGCTGGACGTCGGCTATCGGCTGGTCGTGGCGCATCTCCCCGTCCTCTCCGTCGCGCAAGCCGGCCTACCCCCTGAACGGTGACGAATCTACGACGCCATGCCCCCGATCGCCCCGGCCGCGTCTCTCGCGATGATTCGGAGCATCCCGTCAGCACCTTCGCGCCCGGCCGGCCTTCCGTTTTCGCCCCATGACCCACGACGAACCGCCGCCCACGCGTGGCTCGAGACCACGTTCCCCGACGCCGCCATCCGCCGGGCGGTCCTCGGCATGCTGGCGGACGCTTCATCGCGTGGGACGTCGCCGACCCGAACCCCTTGACACGCGGTTGGGGTCGGATTATGCTAGATTTGTACGGTAGGATCGCCACCATCGCCTGGGCATGCTTCCGCGGGCCACCGTAACCTCCATCCGATCTCGGCGCGAGTTCTCGACGCACCCGCGGGACTTGCCCGTCGCCCCCCCCCCCGCTGATTTTCGAGGTGTGCCCTATCGGTGCCGAGGGGCCATGAGCCCTTCGTCCACCCGAAAGGAAGCGCCGCCCATGGTCCCGCATGCCCGCACCCTCGGCCTGGGCCTCTTCCTGGCCACGGTCACCGTCGCCGCCCTGGCGCTGCCCGGCCCCACGCACGCGCAAGGTATGCTCTCCACGCCGGGCCGCCTGGCTGCACAGCAGCAAGGCCAGTGCGGGGGAGTCATTACCCCCACCTTGTCCGCCAACAGCATTCGCGTCTGCGATCCCCTGACGGTGACCGTACATGTCGCCCCACAATGCCTGCCCGGCTCCGCCCACCTGGCAGTGGTCGAGCCGATGCACGCATTCGACCTGGAGTGGATGAAGCGCGTGTCGCTGAGCGCCATCGATGCCCTCGATCTGATCGCGTCGACGGGGACGCCGGCCGCAGCCGGCGTGGTGCTCTACCGGACTCTCCCTCGCACGATCTTGCCGCTGAAGACCTTGCCGGAGCACAGCAGTGAGGTCCGGTCCGTGATCCGCGAGCCGGGGCCTGCCGGCACCGTCGGCTGCGTACAATTCGAGCGCTCGATGCGTGAGGCGGTGAACATGCTGCTCGACGCTCGCCCGCAGGACTTGACGCGGGAGCGGGCACCCTTCGAGATGGTGTTGTTCTACGGCGGCACCAAGGAACATTGGTGGGACCCATGCAGGCAGCGACTGTTGGATGCTGCTCGCCTTGTCCATTCCGAACGCATCACGCTCGTGGCAGGATGCATCGGCATACCGCCGAGCGATCAGACCTGGTGCTCAGAGATGCCCGAGTTGGTCAAGTCACGCCGCTACTACACCCGGGCGCCCGAGATGCGGGTGGAACAGATCATCGAGCAGGATGTCGGGGAGTACCTGGACGCCGGGCGGGCCAGGAGCCTCGCGCTCGAGCAGCGCATTCCCGAGGGCCTCGCCTACGTCGATGGCTCCGCCAGCGAGGCGCCGGCGAGCATCGAACGCAGCGGAACTGCGACCGTTCTGCGTTGGGCCTGGACCGAGGTGGACGCCAGTCAGGCCCATACCATCACGTACCGTGTCGAAGCCTCGGACGAGGGCACATGGTCCATCGCGGGCGCGATGGAGGTGCGCGACGGTCAGGGGCTGGCCCGGCTGCTGCCCATGCCGGAACAGGCCCTCAGCGTGAGCGGCCGTTGCGAGGCACCAACCGAGACACCGAGCCCAAGTCCGACCCTGACACGCGTGCCGAGCGCCACGTCCACAAGGCGCTCGACTCCGAGCCAGACCCGAGCGCCATTGCCCACGCACACGGCAACGCCCACCGCAACTGCAACCGCGCGACCCGTGCTCTACCTCCCCGTCCTGCTACGCGAGGAGTGCCGGAGCCTGCACCGGCGCGCCGATGTGGTGCTGGCCATCGACACCTCGAGCAGCATGACCGGGCAGAAGCTCGGCGACGCGCAGGCAGCGGCGCTGCATTTCGTGGAGGTCATGGACCTCGCGGCAGGGCGCGATCAGGTGGCGATCGTGCGTTTCGACGATACGGCCGAGCTGAGCCAGGCGCTGACGCAAGAACGGGGTCTTGTCGAGGCGGCCATTCGGGGCCTGTACAGCCGGCCCGGGACCCGCATCGATCGGGGGCTGGCCCGCGCTTCCGAGGAGCTGCGAAGCGAGCGGCGCATGGCCGCCAATCAACCGGTGATCGTCCTCCTGACCGATGGCAGGCAGACCGGCGATCCCCAACCGGTTCGCGACATCGCGGCTGAGATCCGGGCCGCCGGTGTGTTCATCTACACGATCGGGCTGGGGGCGGAAGTCGACGAAGCACTCATGGTCGCGGTGGCCGGCGACGCGGCGCGGTATCACCACGCACCTGACTCGGCCGAGCTGCGGGCCATCTACGCCGACGTGGCACGCGACATCCTGTGTCCATCCGAGCAGTTCTGGCCGCGGGATCCGGCGGTCGAACGACGATGGTCCCGGCGGTGGAGGCTTGCGCACGAGTCGCGCTTCCTTGACTTCTCGCGGATGTTCCAATCACAGCGCTGAACACCCTCGCCGGCGACGCGGCGGCCTGGCGGCTCGACCAGGCCTCGAAACGTGACCGCAAGCCGCGCAGGCAGGGCTCGCGCAGCGCCTCCGCGGTCGCCGCGGCAACGTGCAGGCGGCGGTGGGCCACCCGCACCTCCGCGAAGATGTCTTCCGAGATGGTATGGTGTCCACTCGACCAAGATTGTCGACACGTGAACGGGGCATCAGGTCCAGCCGCCGTCGCGTGCATTCTACGACCGTCGCGATGCTCCGCTTCCGCCGAGCGCCCGTGGCGCGCCGCTCGGCGCTTGAGCGCGAGCACCAAGTCGCGGTCGAGATTGCGCACGACCAGTTGGCTCATGTCAACTTTCTGCTATCAATGATGGCACGCCTCGTTTCGCCCCCGCCCGGACGATCGCCGCGCGCCCTGCCCGCCGGCGCCTGCCCGTCCCCCTCGCGCGCTATCATTGTCCCCCATGTCGACCCCGCCGGCATCGCCCCCGCGGGCGCGGCCCATCGGCCGCGACGACGACGCCGCGCGCGTCGGCGCCCTCCTGTCGGACCCCGCGGTCGGCCTCGTCACCCTCACCGGCCCCGGCGGCGTGGGCAAGACCACGCTGGCCCGCTTCCTCGCCGCCGAGCTCGCGCCCCGCTTCCGAGACGGCGTGCACTTCGTCGACCTGACGCCGCTCACCGACCCCGCCGCGCTGGCCGCCCACGTCGCCCAGGCCGTCGGGCTCGAGGACGTCGCCCTCCGGCCCCCCGAGGCGCGCCTGGCCGAGCACTTCCGCGCCCGCCACGCGCTCGTCGTGCTCGACAACTTCGAGCACCTCGTGGACGGCGCGCCGGCCGTCGCCGACCTCCTGGACGCCTGCCCGATGCTGCGCGTGCTGGCGACCAGCCGCGAGGCGCTGCGCCTGCACGGCGAGCGGCGCTATCCGCTCGCCCCCCTGGCGCTGCCGGCCGGCGACGCGCTGACCGACGTCGCGGCCCTCGGGCAGGTCGCCGGCGTGAGCTTGTTCGTGCGCCGGGCCGAGGCCGTGGCGCCCGACTTCGCCCTCGGGCCCGGCAACGCCGCCGCCGTCGCCGCCATCGTCACCCGGCTCGACGGGCTGCCGCTGGCGCTCGAGCTGGCGGCGGCCCGCGTGCGGCTGTTCGCGCCGGCCGAGTTCCTCGCCCGCCTGGAGGCCTCGCCGCTCGGCCTCCTCGCCGGCGGCGCCCGCGACCTGCCCGCCCGGCAGCGGACCATCGAGGCGACCATCGCCTGGAGCTACGACCTCCTGCCGGACGGCGAGCAGCGGCTCTTCCAGTGCCTCGGGGTGTTCGCCGACGGCTTCAGCCTGGCGTCGGCCACGGCCGTCGTCGGCGCCGCGCTGCCGGAGGAGGGTCCGGACGTCCTCTCCGGCCTGGAGTCGCTGCTCGACAAGAGCCTCGTCCGGCGGCTGCCCGGCGCCGACGCCGCCCGCTTCGGGCTGCTGGGGACGCTGCGGGCCTTCGCGCTGGCGCGGCTGGCCGAATCCGGCCACGAAGCCGCCGTAAGGCGGGCGCACCTCGACCACTACGCCGCGCTGGCCAAGGACGCGGCCCAGCGCTACACCGAGCCCGACGCCGCGGACTGGATCGCGCGCATGACGCTGGCGGAGGACAACGTGCGCGCCGCGCTCGGCTGGGCCCTGGATGCCGGCGCCGGCCCCGAGCAGGCGGAGCTCGGGCTGCACCTGGCGGCCTGGATGGGCCGCTACTGGCTCTTCGTCGACCGCACCCGCGAGGGGCTGGGCTGGGTCGAGCGCGGGCTGCCGGCGGCCGAGGCGCTGGCGGCCGCGTTCGAAGCCCCCGCGGCGGCCGCCGACGCCGAGCGCCTCGCGCTGCTGGCGCGCTTCTGGCACACGGCCGGGACGATGTGCTGGCGCCAGGGCGACAACCCGCGCTCGGCCGCGATGTACGCCCGGGCCATGCGCACGTTCGAGGCCGCCGGGCACGAGCGGGGGGCGGCCATGGCGCGGCACGACCTGGCCGGCCGGCTGAGCGGCTTGGACCAGGCCGAGCGTGCGCTCGAGCTCCTGGCCGAGAACACCGCCCTGTACGAGCGCCTCGGCCTCGACCACCTCGTGACCAACACCGAGGGGATGATCGGCTTCATCCTCCTGCGCCAGGGCAACGCGGCCGCAGCCCGCGGCCACCTCGAGCGCGCCCTGGCCGGCGCCCGCGACATGGGGAACGAGTATCTCGTGGTCGTCAACCTCGGCAACCTCGGTCAAGTGGAGCTCGACCTGGGACACGTGGACCGGGCCGAGGCGCTCCTGCAGGAAGCGCTCGGCCTGGGCCGGGGCCGCTTCCCCGGCCTCATCGGCGACCCGCTCAACGCCCTCGGCCGCCTTCGCGAAGGCCAGGGGGCGACCGCGGAAGCCCTCGACTATGCCCGGGCCGCCCTGCGCGTGGCCGGGGACGCCGGCGACCGCGTCGTCGTCGCCGACGCCCTGCACCAGGCCGGCTTCGCGCTCGCGCGCCTCGGCCACGCCGCGCGCGGCGCCCGCCTCCTGGGCGCCGCCGCCGCGCTCCACCGGCGCCACGGTTTGGACGCGCGGCAGGACGCCTACTGCCTCGCCGGCCTGGCCCGGGTCCGCACCGCCTTGGGCGAAGCGGCCTTCGCCGATGCCTGGACGGCCGGCGAGGCCCTCAGCCGCGCGGAGGCCGTCGCGGAAGCGCTCGCCGAGGCGCCGGAGCGGGGTCGGGACGCGCCCGCCGCGGCGCCGGCGACGGCCCCGACCGCATCGGCGCCGCCGGCCGCTGCAGCCAGGGCGCCCGACCCGCTGGCCGGGCTCACGCGCCGCGAGCGCGAGGTGGCGCTGCTCATGGCCCGCGGCCTCACCAACGAGGAGATCGGCGCCACGCTGGTCATCTCGCTGAAGACCGTGGAGATGCACGCCGGCCGGGTGCTGCAGAAGCTCGAGTTCCGCAACCGCGTGCAGCTCGCCGCCTGGGCCGCCGGCGAAGGCCTGATCGACTGATCCCCAGCCCGGGGCAGGATCGCGGGCCGATCGAAGGTCGACGGCGGGCGGAGCGCTCAAGTACAGGGTTTTCCCAGGGTTTCCCCCGTCGACGCCCCCCCTTCACCGGTGCATACTGCAGGCGTCGCTGGCGGATGGCCAGCCACCCGAAACGCAACCGGTCGCGAAGACCAAAGGAGAACACCACCATGACCAAGCACATCGCCCGCCACCTCCGCTTCGTCCTGTCCAGCCTCGCCGCCGTCGGCTTCGGGCCAACCCTTCAGTAAACCACATACAGAGCATCGGGAGCACGACACCATGACCAAGCACATCGCCCGCCACCTCCGCTTCGTCCTGTCCAGCCTCGTCGCCTCGGCTTCGGGCCGGTAATCCAGTAGCCGGTGCCCGAAGCCGCCGCCGCGGCACCGGTCGGCACGTCCATCGTCCGTGCCGACCGGTGCCCTCGGCAACCGCCGCAGGAGCGTGTTCCCATGATCGACAGCGCCATCGCCCAGAGCCGCGTCGCCCTGTCCATCGCCTTCGGTCGGCCCATGCCCGTCGGTGCGCTCGAGCAGGTCGTGGCCGGGCTGCGGGCCGCGAAGCGCGAGTTCGGGGCCGTCGCCGCGGCCAGCGACATGATGGGCCCGGCCCTCGACGCCGAGACCGTCGCCGACGTGCACCGCCGCCGGATGCGGCAGGTCGCGCGACAGGCCGGCGCCGAGACCGCCTTCTACGCCGAGCGCTTCGCCGCGCTGGGGCTGGACCCCCGCCGCCTCGCGGACGCCGACGTGGCGCGGCTGCCGCTCACCGCCAAGGCCGACCTCCGCGCCCGGCCCGACGACTTCGTCCGCCGCGGCGCGCAGGCCTATCTGCGCCCGACGACCACCGGCACCACCGGCCGGCCGACCGCCGTCGCCTTCTCGCTGCGCGAGATGCGCCTCTCGGCCGCGCTGCAGGCCATCGACGGCCTGGCCGCCGACACCATCCGCGAAGACGACATCCTGCAGATCGCCACCGCGTCGCGCGGCCTCTTGGGCAACGTCTCGCTCGCCGCCGCCTGCGCCCACGTCGGGGCGATGGTGACCACGAGCGGCGTCGTCGACCCGGCGATCGCGCTGGCCCAGCTCGCCGAGGTCCGCGGCCTCGCCGGCAAGCGCCGCCGGGTCAGCCTGCTCTACACGTATCCCAGCTACCTCGGCGAGCTGACCGAGGCGGGCCTGCGGCTGGGCTACGTGCCGGCGGACTTCGGCCTGCGCCAGATCAGCGTCGGCGGCGAGATCGTCACCGCCGCCGTCCAGCGTCGGGCCCGGGCCCTGTTCGGCGACGTGGCCTTCACCACCGGCTACGGCATGACCGAGATCTGGCCCCTGGGCGGCAGCCCGTGCGAGGCCGGTCACCTGCACTTCCAGCCCGCCTACGGCAAGGTCGAGCTCGTGGACCCGGATGAAGACCGCCCCGCCGCGCCCGGCGCCGTGGCCCGCATCGTCGCCACGCCCTTCCCGCCGTTCCGCGAGTCCACGCTGGTCCTGCGCTACGACACCGAGGACCTCGTGCGCGTCCCGGCCGAGCCGCTCACGTGCTCGCGGCGCCACCTGCCGGCCGCCGGCGAGCTGCTCGGCAAGCGCAAGCACGCCCTGCGCCTGGGCGACGGCGGCTGGGTGTTCGCGCGCGACGTGCTGGAGGCCGTCGAGGGCGTGCCCGAGGTGCCGCTGCCCGCGCAGGTCCGCTGGGAGCCGGGGCAGGGCGGCGTGGACGTCGCCGTCGCCGTGCGGCCGGGCTGCGACCGGGCGGCGGCGCGCCGGGCCCTCGCAGCCGCGCTGGCGGCGCGGGGCGTGCCGCTGGCCACGCTCACGCTGCGCGACGACCCGCCGCCCGGCCGCTTCCCGTGGCGCGCCCACCAGCGCGAGCTGACGCTGTAGGCGCCCGCGGCATCCGGTTGGGCGGCCGCGACGCCCGGTTGAACGGCCACGACGTCCGACGACCCGTCGGCCCCGATGTCCCGCCCATGCCACCAGGGGCGCCCGCGCGCGCCGAGAGGAGACCACCCATGCCCACCCCCACTGCCCTCGCGATCGTCGTCGCGCACTACGCGCTGGCCATGCTGCTCAGCGTGGCCTACTTCCGGCGCTACCGGATGCCCCAGCCGCCGCTCGGGGTGATGAACCTGTCGGACGTCGCCCTGGCCCTGGTGTGCATCGTCGTCGTGCCCTACCTGCACGTCTTGGCGCCGAGCTGGGCGAGCACGGGGTTCCTGGCGCTGGTGATGGGCGGCCTGTTCGCGCTGCTGCTCGAGCCCATGATCCCCCGACGGCGCTGGCGCTGGCTCCTTGCGCTGGCGGGCGTCGCGCTGGGGATCGCCGCGCCGTCCCTCCGGCCGGGCGACAGCCATGTCTTCACCGCGGTCAACAACGCCCTCATCGTGCTCGCCGTGGTGTCCATCGCCAACGTGTGGGTGCAGAGCGGCGCGAGCGCCCGCACGCTCGTCGTCATGGCGATCGCCGTCACGGTCTACGACTTCGTGTTCACCGGCCGCCTGCCGCTCACCGCCGATCTGTTCGCCCGGCTCGACCACCGGCCCTTCGAGCCGCTCATCGGCTGGCGCGACGGCCCGGTCTGGCCGGCGATGGGGCTCGGCGACACGCTGATGGCGTCGGCCTTCGTCCTCGGGCTGTACAAGGCCTGGGGGCGCGGCGCGGCCGCCGCCGGCCTGGGCGCCATGCTGCTGGTGCTGCCGGTGCTGTTCCTGCGCCCGTTCTTCGGGACGCTCTTCGTCACGGACGCCTATCCCGCCATGGTCGTCATCGGCCCGGTGCAGTGGGCGGTCTACGCGGCGTGCCGCCGGCGGCACGGGCCGGAGCGGACGTTGGGCGCGTGCCGGGGCCGGGCCGCGCGTCCGACCGTCTCCGGGTCCGGCAGCGTCGAGCAGAGGACCGCGACAGCGCCCCATTGGCCGGGCGAGGGCGGGCCGACCCCACCCTCGCCCGGCCGCGGATCCGTCGATCAGTCCTTCACGACCACGTCGAACGCCATCACCGCCCCCGCCTCGAAGCGGATGCCGTGCAGCTCGTAGCCGCTGGGCGTGCCGTCGGCCCAGCGCAAGAGCGGGGCGCTGTCCGCGGGCAGCGGGTCGCCCACGATGGGCGGGCACGACAGCGTGCCGACGTCGGCGATCGACTGGCCGCTCGACGTCCCCCACAGCGTCTGCTCGTACTCGGTGTCGCACTGGCGCTGGTCGTCGTCGTCGAGCCAGCACGTCGTCACGTGCGCGCCGTCCGGCTGGACCAGCCGCAGCCCCGCGCGCACGAAGTTGGCCACGTGCTCCTCCCAGATCGACGGCGCGACGCACGTCGGCGGCGTGTACGTGTCGCAGTCCGACGGCGGCCACGCGCCCGTGACGCAGCCCGCGCCCGGCTCGATGACGTGGTAGATCGCCAGGCCCTGGTCCACGATGTTGTAGTCGTAGCGCGGGTCGTTGGGCACGTCCGAGTCGAAGCGCGACTCGAGCACGAAGTACTCCTTGTGCGCCGAGTCCCGCCGCGGCAGGATCATCACCCGCGCGCTCTCGCGCACGTCCTCCAGGAGGTAGCTGCCCGACGCCACGACCGTCTCGGGCGTCACCCAGCCCAGGTGCAGCTTGTGCGCGCCGTCCATGTGCGGCGTGCTGGTGCCCGAGGCGGCCATCAGCGACACCATCTGCGGCACCGTCTCGACGACCCGCCGCTGGCAGTCGACGTCGTCGGCGTCCGCGCCGTCGATGTCGCACGGCTGGCCGAGCTGGTCGCCCGCGACGAAGCGGTCGGTGGCGCCGTACGCGTCGTCCAGCCAGAAGAGCAGGTGCCCGAGCTCGTGGTTGAGCACGTTCAGCGACGCGACGGCCGTGTCCTCGCTGTCGCCGGTCGACGGCGTGTACCACTGCAGCACGTGCTTGAGGCGCGTGCCGTCCGGGCCGCCGTCCTGGCTGTAGAACGACGCCGGCGACTGGCAGTAGGGCTTGAACGACGCGTCCGCCGCGCTGCCGCCGCCGTTGGACTGCGGCGTGACCACCACGATGGCCAGCTCGTCCGAGGTGACGACGCCGTCGAGGTCGCGGTCGTAGGCGGCGAAGTCGAAGTCGTCGTCCGCGGCGGCGAGCACCTCGGCCTGGCGCTCGGCGTGGCCGGAGACGTAGTCGTCCTGGACGAGCCCGCCCTCGCCGTCGCAGGCGTGGCCTTCCCAGTAGTGCGCCGCCTCGTGCGACAGCGGGTACGGCCCGAGCACCCCCGGCCCCGCGCGGACGATCTCGACGCGGCCGCCCGACACGACGTCGTAGTAGTGCTTCGCCGAGCGCGTGGCGCCGAAGGCCAGCGCGTCGATGCCGTCCATGAACGACCCGTCGGCCACCGGGTGGTCCTCGCGCTCGACGTCCGCGACGATGACGATCATGGGCCGCGTTCCGCCGCCGGGCTCGATGACGGCTTCGTGGAGCGTGGAACCCGCGCCGAAGTTGGCGCCGATCGCGAGGTCCGGCCCGACCCACGGCTGGCGCAGCACCGTCATCGTGGCGTCCACGACCTCGGCGTACGACTTCTCGTACGGCGACGCGCGCACGGCCAGGCCGACCTTGGCCGGCGTTTCGCTCGGCGGCAGCCCCTTCAGCGCAAACGTGTAGCTGCGGGCGCCGGCGTCCCACACCTCGGCCGAACTGCACGCGTCGTCGAGGCAGTGCATGACGGGGTGGTGGACCATGACCTCGACGCCCTCCTGCACCACGCCGTCCACCACCGGCGCGACGTACGCCGGGTCGCGGCCGGTGACGTGGCCGCTGAACGTCACGGCGACCTCGGCGTACCCCTCGGGGATGTCGAGCTTGGTCTCGAGGCCGGGGATGGGCACGTACGCGCCGTCGTTGCCGGCCTGGGCGGCGCCGGTCTGGTGCGGCACGGCGAAGGCCGTCGTGTCGGTCGCGGCCGGGCCGGTCAGCACCGCCATGGTCCACCCGCGCGCCGTCGCCATGGCGAGGCCGTCGGTGAGGCTGGCGCGCCACTCCCAGCGCACGTCGTGGGCGCCGGCGGCGAGGTTCGGGGCCGTGAACGTCGCGGCGCGCCCTTCTTCGTGCATCGAGCGCACGGCGAGGGCGATCTCGGGCGGCTCGACGGCCACCGCGCCGTTGTCGACCACGGGGCGCAGCAGGATGAAGTCGCCCTGCGTCATCTCGAGGCTGGCGGCGAAGGTCAGCGCCACCGAGCCGTCGGCGGGCATGTGGAACGTGCCTTCGGCCGACTGGACGGGGCTCCAGGCGACGTTGCCGACGGGCACGGGGGTCGTGCCGGTCGACGTCCGGGTGAGCAGGCGGTGGCCGTGCACGGCGGGGGCGTCGACCACGGTCAACAGCGAGGCGTCGCGGATGCGCGCGCGCACGGCCGGCGAGCGCCACTCGACGTGCACGGTGTGGATGCCGGGCGACAGACGATCGCGGAAGACGAACGTCCGCGCGTGGTACTCGTTGTCGTAGAGCGTTCCGTCGGCGATGACGATCTCGCCCGGCGCGGCGGTGCGGCCGTCGACGATGACGCGGGCGTACACGGGCGCGGGCGCGCCGTCGAGCTTGTCGACCTGGACCAGCGCCGAGAAGGTGAAGGCGCCGATGGCGGTGGCGTTCTCGTCGGCCCCCGGCGCGACCTCGGGCACGACGAACTTGCCGGCCGTGCGCGGGATGGCGACGAAGTCGGTGCCGGGCTCGATCAGCGTCATCTGATCGGTGGTGTAGCCCTCTAGGCACGCGGCCAGGTTCGGCGAGTCGTAGGCGCGCCCCTCTTCCCGGCAGCCGATCCGGTCTTCGGCGCGCACGGCGAACAGCTCGGCGGCCGGGCCCGGGGTGGCGGGCGTGGGCGACGGCGTCAGGGTGGGCCCGGTGTACGGCGTGGCCGTGGCGCGGGCCGGGACGCGGGTGGCGCGGGCCTGGGCGCGCGCGGGGGGCTCGCCGGTGCCGATGGGCAACAGCGCCGCGGCGGCCACGACCACGGCGGCGAGCACCACCGGCAGGCGGGCCGGCCGCGGCCGGCGGTGGCCGCACGGCGTGCGGCCTTGGCGGAACGACAGAAGGCGGTTCATGATTAAGGGCTCCATCGATGGGATGACTCCGGGGCGCGCAAGACCGCGCCGGGCCGCCGCCACGGTGGACGTGACGGCACGGCACAGGGTACGGGATGGCGGTGATGGGGGCCTGAAATGGGGCTGAAATGGGGGCGCGAGGACGGCGCTGGCGCGGCGGGCGGGCCGCCGGCGCTCCTCCCGCGCCTGGCGCGCGCCCTCGCCGCCCGCCACGACGTGCTCGACGCGGCGCACACGGCAGCCGTCCGCGTGTTCGCCGGCTTCTACGAAGGCGAGCCCGACCTGACGGCGGACGTCTACGCCGACACGCTCGTCCTCCACAACTACGCCGAGCCGCCGGCGCGCGGCGAGGCCGCGGTGCAGGCGGCCACCGCGTTCTACGCCGCGCAGCTCCCGTGGCTGCGCTGCGTCGTCGTGAAGCCGCGCCATGCGCCCGACCCCGCGGCGCGGCGCGGGGCCGTGGTGCGCGGCGGCCCCCCCGCGTGCGAGGTCCGCGAAGCCGGCATCCGCTACAGCGTCGACCTCCTGGCCATGCGCGACGCGGGCTTCTACCTCGACACGCGGGCGCTGCGCGCCTGGGCGCGGGCGCGGCTGGCCGGCCAGACCGTCCTGAACACGTTCGCCTACACCGGCAGCCTGGGCGTGGCGGCGCTGGCCGGGGGGGCGGCGCGGGTGGTGCAGCTCGACGCCAGCCGCGCGGTCCTCAACGTGGCCAAGACGTCGTACACGCTGAACGGCCTGCCGATCCGCAAGGCCGACTTCGTGGCGGCGGACTTCTGGGTGGCCACGAGCCGGCTGCGCCGTGCCGGCGCGGTGTTCGACTGCGTGTTCCTCGACCCGCCGTTCTTCGCCGCGGCCACGACCGGCACCGTCGACCTCGATCGCAACGTCGCGGGGCTCGTCAACAAGGTGCGCCCGCTGGTGGCGGACGGCGGCCACCTGGTGGTGGTGAACAACGCCCTGTTCGTCTCGGGGCGCGACCACCTCGCGACGCTGGAAGCGCTGGGCGCCTCCGGCCACCTGGCGCTCGAGGCCGTGCTGCCCGTCCCGCCCGACGTCACGGGCACCCCCGAGACCCGGGTGGCCGCGCCGCCGGTCGACCCGGCGCCGTTCAACCACCCCACCAAGATCGCGGTGCTCCGGGTGCGGCGGCGGGCCGCCGGCCCGTGACGCCGGCCACCGCCGCGGGCGCCGGGGGCGCGCCCGGCCGCGCCGCCGGCCCGGGCATCGCCCCGGACGGCGTCTACCGGTGCGCGATGCGCCGGGCTCGCGCGGGGGTGGAGCTCATGGGGGTGTGCGACGGCGCCACGACCTGCGTGGCGGCAGATCGCCGAGGATGGGTCAGCGCTAACGCAGCACCGACTTCGGGCTCTCATGGAATGTTGGAGGCGGGCGCTGCCGGTCGATCCGGCGTCCCGGCTCCCCGCAACGCAGAGCACGACTTCGGAGAGGAGCCCGTCGTGGCCATCACCCATCGCCGCACGCCCCCTGGCCTTTCCGCCACCTTCGCCGCCGCCGTCGTCGGCGTCGGGCTGGCGGCCGTGTCCCTCGTCTGCCTGCCCGCGATCCAGGCCCAGCCCAGCCGCCCCGCCGGCCTGGTCCGAGCCGAAGGCCGGGCGCTGGTCCGCGACGGCGCGCCGTTCGCGGTGCGCGGCGTCAACTACTACCCGAAGGACCACACCTGGCGCCGCTTCTGGCTCGACTACGCCGCGGCCGCCACGGCGATCGACGCCGAGCTCGATCGCGCCGAGCGGCTCGGCGTCAACACCGTCCGCATCTTCGTCCCGTTCGACCTGTTCGCCGACGGCGGCAGCCCGCATCTTGCGGCGCTGCGGGACTTCGTCGACGTCCGGCTGGCGCGCCGCGGGATGCTCGCGATCGTCACGCTGTTCGACCTCGTGGCCGACGCGCCGCCCGGACAGCCGTCGCCGTACGCCCCGGCCGGCCGTGCGGCCAGCCGCGCGCACGCCCGTGCCGTGGTCGGCGCGCTGGGGACGGGCAACGCCAACGTGCTGGCCTGGGACATCAAGAACGAGATCGATCGCGACTACGGCGCCTTCGGGCGCGAGACGGTGCTGGCGTGGCTCGACGAGATGGTCGCCGCGCTGCGCGGCCTCGACCCCGGCCATCTCGTCACGGTCGGCGCGTTCGGGGTCAGGCCGGGCGCCGGCTGCACGGCGCCCGGCACGGACGGCTTCGACACCGCAGGCGTGGCGGACCTGGCCGGGCGCGTCGACTTCGCCAGCGTGCACTACTACCTCCCCGAGCGCTGCTTCGCCGCCGACCTGGCCGACCTGCGCCGACGCGTCGGCGACAAGCCGATCGTGCTCGGCGAGTTCGGCCTCTCGACCGCGCGATCGCCCGACGCCGGCGCGACCGCCGCCCACACCGAGACCCAGCAAGCCGCCTACTACAACGCGCTCCTGTCGCAGGCCGAAGCCCAGGGGCTGGCCGGGGCCGTGTTCTGGACGTTGAACGACTTCAGCAACGTCGGGGACGCGATCCCGGCGGGGAAGCGATCGGCAGAGCAGTGCATGGGGGTCCTGCGCAACGCGCGGGTCGACGGGTGCCACGTCCGATCGGCCGCGGACTACGCCGAGAAGCCGGCGGCCGACACGGTCGAGCGCCATTTCGGCGCCGACGCGGCGTACCTCGACCTCTTCGACGGCTGGGTCGACGGCGCGACCGACGCGCCGCCGCCCGGCTGGGCGGACTCGCGTCGAGCCGGCGGCGCGCTGCTGCGGGGCCACCGGCCGGGGCAGGCGCTCTGGAGCTGGCGGCCGGGGCACGTGGCGCTGGCGAAGTGGGTGGCCGGCGGCGCGCGGCGCACGGGGCTCGTCACGGCACCCCTGCTCGTCGGCGTCGACGTCGACCGCCGGCCGCTCTTGACGCTCCGGGTCGCCGAGCACCGGATCCGCGACGTGGCCAACGGCAGCCCGAGCGACCTGTTCGTCGCCGTCGCCGCCGCCGGCCGGATCACGCGGCTGCTCACCGTCACGCCCCAGACCCCGCTGCCGGCGACGTTCGAGGTCGACCTGCGGTCGCCGCCGCTGGGCTGGCGCGGGCGGCGCGACGTCCAGGTCGTGCTCGGGCTCGAGCCGGCGGAAGGCGTCGACGGCTACGGCACGGCGTACCTCCTGGACTGGCTCGGGCTGCTGCCGCCGTGCCGCGAGATCCGGGGCGCCCAGGGCGGCTGGGCCATCGACACGTGCCCGACGCGGCCCGACCTGCCGCGCGCGATGGGCGTGCGCCTCGACGGCGCGCCCCGGGGGCGGGCGGCGCTGGTGCGCGTGTACCACCGGGCGGAGGAAGGACCCGGCATGCCGCAGGTCGCGGTCGTGTACGCCAGCGGCTTCGTCCGGCTCAAGCCGAACGCGGATCCACCGGTGCCGGTGCCGTTCGGCAGCTCGTTCGTCCTCGGCCCGGCCCACTGGGCCACGCGGGAGGCCGGACCGTCGTATCACCACAGCCCGCAGCTCCACCACGCCGTCGTCGACACCCGCCGCCTGCCCGACGGACCGCTCGACGTGGCGCTGGACGGCGCGCTCGGCGACCTGGCGGTCCACTACGCCCTCGCGCTCCCGGCGCCGCGCGACGCGCAGACCCGGCTGCACGTCGACCAGTCCTTCACGGCGACGCGCGCCATCACGATCCCGGAATCCCGGCGTGCGGCCGCGGAGGGCTTCAAGCTGGCGCAGATCTCGTCGATGTTCATCCGGCCCGACGGCCGCTGCGCGGGCGCAGGCGGCGTACGGGCCGACTGCCACGACATGGACGCGATCGCGTTCGTGGGGCGCGACGGGGCGCTGCGGCGCGTGCCGTTGGCGAGCTTCTCGACCTCCGGGCTGTTGATCGCCACGCCCGAGCCCCTCGGCAGCACGTGGCTCGACGCGCGGCACGGCGACGACGACGGCTGGCAGGGCAACACGCCCAACGTGCGCCTGGCGCTCGACGCGCTGCCGGCCGCTGCGGCGGGGGCCATCCGCGCCCAGGGCGCCATCAGCATCACGACCGACCCCAACGACGACAACGTCGGGCTGTGGCTGCACGACGACGGGCTGGCGGCGCGTGCGTGGACCCGCGGGGCGACGGGACGCACGGGCTACTGGCTTGTGGCCTGGGACGACCCGCCGGACCCCTGGGCGGACCTCGGCCTGCGCGGCGGCGCGGTGCTGCGCAGCTTCGCGACGTTCACGGAGGTCGTGCAGTGTGCCCTCGTGCGGGATCCAGCCCAGTCGACACGCGGGCTCGAGGGCCACATCGCCGGCCTGGACGGCGCGGCCATGGGCCTGGCGTACGACCTCGGCGCAGCGTACGGCAACTGGGTGCAGCTCCGGTGCGACTTCGACCCGCCGCTGGACCTGGCCGCGTTCGACCACCTGCGGCTCGACTGGCGCGGCGAGGCGGGCGCGGCCAACTCGCTCGAGGTGGGCCTGGTCGACCGCGTGCGCGGGCGCGAGCGGGTCTTCGGCACGGGCTACCCGCACGTGACGCACCGGGCGTGGTGGGGCCAGCTGGTGGTCCCGTTTGACGACCTCCGGCCGTGGGAGCCGGGGACGGCCCTCGACCGCCGGGCGATCGTCGCCGTCGTGGTGGCCGCGACAAAGCGGTCGACGCGGGTGTTCCTGCCGCTGGCCCAGGCGCCCGCGCGGCTGGCGGCGGACCCGACGGCCACGCCCGGCGCGGCGGTGCCGGGCTTCGACGCCGGTGGGCCAGGCAGCCTCGCCATCGACAACATCGGCGCGCTGGCGCTCGGCGGTCGCGCGGTCCCCGCGGCGCTGGAGGCGGTGCGCCCCAACCCGGTCGCCGCGGCCGCCGCCGTCGACTGGCTGGTGCGCCAGCAGCGGCCGTCCGGCCTGGTTGAGTCGTGGTCCGAAGAGCCGGGCTGCCTGGCCCACACCTACGATCAGGCGCTGGCGCTGATCGCCTTCAGCCGCGCGGGCCGGTGGCGCGAGGCCGACGCGGTGGTGCACGGGCTGCGCGGGGCGTGGCCCGCGGGCGACGGCGTCTGGCGCCGGACGTACGGCTGCGACGGGCCGACAGGCACTCCGGCCAGCGACGACCGGTCGGAAGGCGACGTGGCGTGGGCGGTGTTGGCGCTCAGCCACTACGCCGCACTGCGGCAGCGCGCGTCGGTGCCGGGCCCACCAGGGCCGGTGGGCGAGGCGCTGGTCATGATGCTGAGCGCGTCGACTTGGCTGCGCCAGCGCATCGAGGCGGGCGCCGGCGTCGATGCCCCGGATGCCGGCTGCGTGCGCGACGACCGGTCGGGAGCGGTCATCGGCACGGCCGAGACGCTGGCGGTGTGGTGGGCGCTGCGGTCGGCCGGGGAGGCCTTCGCGCCGGAAGCGGCCCGCGTCCAGGCTTGCGTCTTGCGCGACCGCTGGGACGGCGGGCTCGGGCGCTTCAAGGGCGCGCGCGACGACGCGCGGCCGCAGCTCGACAGCCAGACGTGGGGCAGCGCGTTCCTGCGCGCGGTCGGCCGGGACGCGGACGCGCGCCGCGCGCTCAGCTATGCCCGCGACACCCTGCGGTTGCCGGCGCAGGGCGGCCAGGTGCACGGCTTCGACGGGCTGGCCGGGCCGTGGGCGGTTTGGAACGACGGCGCGGGCCAATATGCGGCGGCCGGCGGGGAAGGCGCGAACGCGGTCGTCGCCGAGCTCGTGGCGCAGCAACGGCGCGACGGCGCGGTGCCGGGCGGGCCGGACGCGTTCGCCGGCGGCGGGGTATGGGTGACGCGCTGGCACGGCGTGGGCCCGACGGCCTGGCTCTACTTCGCGCTGACGGAGGCGCAGGGCGATCCGTTCGAGGCGGTGCCGTGAGGCACGGCGGGGCCTGCGGCGGTGGGCGGCGGGAGCTGTGCCGGAGGGAGGAAGGCGGAGGGCGGAAGCCGGAGGGCGGAAGCCGGAGGGCGGAAGCCGGAGGGCGGAAGCCGGAGGGCGGAAGCCGGAGGGCGGAAGCCCGAAGGCCCGAGCGCGTGCGGGTCGAGTGGCGCGCGGCGCGGGCCGGGCCCCGCGTGGCAGCAGTCCGCGGCGCCTTGGGCCCGGCCGATCCACCGGCGATGAACCGGCTTGAGGCTAACTTGCCCGATCCTCGGCAGACTCGGAAACGAGTGCGCTTGAATCGAATCCCTTGACGATCAGCCACACGCCGATGGACATTTCCCACAGGCCGCCTGGAAGCGTGTGGAGCAGTTGGAGATCGAAGCCCAGAACCTCCAACATGGATCCGATCAGGAAGCACACATATCCAACGAAGCCCCAAATGACGAAGAGCCGTGGAACCAGCTTTGCCCGATAAAACCCGTAGCAGAGTATCAAGCCAGACACCCCCAATGCAATCATGCCGAATTGGTAGGTGTAAGCCTGTGATCGGATGAACAAAGTGCTCAAGGACTGAAGATAGAGGGTCTCAGAGGTGCTGGCATTCAGGATCTCGCTGGCCAACGGAATCTGAAGCAAGATAAAGAGAGCCGAGACGGCGATCACAGCGGCTTCGACGATTCGAGAGCCGAAGTAGCCGAGGGCGATGCGCTCGCTGTCTTGTTTCAAGATCGGGAACATCAGAACCCCGTGAGCGACGTCGCCAGTGGCGGCGACCACCCACAGCAGCGCGCCGATCGCGATCATCGTGCTCCTGGCAGAAACCGAGTCGAGCGGATCAGGCGCACCAAGCGCTGAAGCTGTAATGCCTAGGGCAAACCCTACGATGTACAGCGCACCCACTGCTCTTGCTGTTGTTCTGTATGGATTGACCGTCATGATATCGTCTCCTTGGGTTGCATGATATAGATCGGATTCATTGTAAGCGTTCGGCTGCTCATTGCCGATCATGCCGGTGGGGGCGAAGCATCCGCCGAGATCCACGCCGCAGCTCGCTACGCCTCCTGGTCGGCGGATGCTTCGCCCCTGCCTGCGCCGCCGGCAGGCATCGCCGCGCGGTGGAGACGGTCGTCAGGATCGTCCGCTGGGCGCAATCGGGATCGGCTCGACAGGAAGCGCCCCGCGGCGCGCTGCCGCCCCCACCTGCTGAACG
>WBZR01002016.1_pt1 | contig 22645 bp, 22 predicted proteins | sample 5204231 | NCBI WGS metagenome assembly WBZR01 (sample SAMN12412403, study PRJNA552823) | activated sludge metagenome | isolation source: activated sludge from anammox sidestream of wastewater treatment plant... | place: USA: Virginia | collected 2017-08 | reverse complement strand
ACCTATCCGCGGGTAATCCGGCGCGGCTTGAGGAGATTTGTAGCGACTACCGGAGTTTCCTGGAGGCGCTGGATTTGCATGGTCAAAATGAGCGGGAGCTTTTTCATCGCGCGTGTTTCGAGGAGCTGGGCGGTTCGGGATAACATCCGGGGCGAGAGCACTCTGAAAATTGGATTCTGCAATTCAACGCCTCATTGTGCCTTTTCAGTTGAATGACGAAGTTCGACTCGTCCGGCTGTTGTTATTTGAGTGGATGTGCGCTATAGTTCTCTGGCAGCAAGGTCAGCGCGGAAGAATCGCCGGCCCCCGCTACCGCAAATCTTTGATCGTTGGATGACTTAATAAAGGGCAGTTCGGTAGTTCTGGACGGCCCGTTGATGAGTATGCCGACGTGATTGAGTGCCTTTGGGTGCTCAACCACGTCGTTTTTTTTGCGCGCTGCGACGCGGGGCGGTCGCGAGGAACGGGAGAGCATCGTGGTAAGCCTTTCAGAGAAACACGGTTCGACCCTGATGCGTTGGATCACTCGATTCAGGGCCAGGACGTTTGTTGGTTTGTCACTGATCACGCTGTTTTGCATTCAGTTCCAACTCGGCGCCGGGGTCGTTGTGCCAGAAGTCCTGCGCGAATCGGTGGTGATGGCCGGGGTCACTGCCAATGCGCCTCTGTTTGAATCGTTGATTCGGCGCGACCCACTGGGCGCGCTGATCGAGGCACGGGCTCAGCACGTGCGCGACGTGGTCGATTATGAATGCGTCATGGTGAAGCAGGAACTTCTACCGTCCGGGATGAGCAAGGAGCAGGAAATCAAAGTCAAATTCAGGCATTCGCCCTACAGCGTCTATATGGAATGGGTGCGCAATCCGGGCATGGCTGTGCGTGTGCTCTACGTCAAGGGGCGATGGAGAGACTTGAAAGCAACAAACCCTGATGAACGTGAGCTGGCGATTGCCCAGCCCGGCGTCATCGCCCGACTTTTCATAAAGAGCGTTAAGGAACCGATTCATGGGCGGCTGGCGAAAAAGGCGTCTCGACGGTTTCTCGACGATTTTGGATTCCAGAAGACACTGGACCGGCTCATCAAGGTCAGCGAGCAAGCCAAGTCACGAGGTGAACTCACGCTCAAGTATTGTGGTGAGAGCCAATTCGATGGCAGGCCGGTATGGGTTATCCGACGGCATCTGCCGTACACCGCCGAGGGCGGACTTTATCCCGATCGCACCGCGGAGATTCTTGTGGACAAGGCGCTTCGCGTGGCCGTTGCCGTCTATTGCTATTCTGACGTCGAGCGGCACCCAAGCAATCTCCTTGCCAAGTACGAATATCGCAGCATTCGCATGGGCGCCGGCCTGACCAACAGAGACTTCGAACCCACCACCTACGGAATGTGATTCCCCTTCAAGAAAGAAAAGCAGGATGCACAAGGTGCACTTATCAATCGTTGTTATCGGCTTGGCGCTCTTCGCCGGCTGCGCCATTCCCCAACCGCGGGGCATGGGACAATATGCCCGTGTCCAGGAGCCGAGCACGTCGGCGTGGTATCACCTGTATCTGCCTGTCGACTATGTGAAGAACAAGGGCCGGCGTCCGGACCGCCATCAGCAGAAGTGGCCACTGGTCATGACTTTCCACGGCATGAAACCCTACGACAACGCGCTTCCACAGGAACGCGAGTGGGAAGAGCAGGCCGACATCTACGGATATGTCGTCTGCGCACCTGAGCTTCGGACCTGCGATTCCTTCGTTGAGTTTCCGCTGACGAAGGAACACGACTACGTGTTGGAGGACAAGCGGAATGTCATCGCCATCATGGACCACATCTTCGCCACCACGGAGGCCGATCCCGAAAGGGTGCTTTCGACGAGCTGGTCCTGCGGCGGCTATCTGGCGCATTATTTCGTAAACCGCTTCCCCGACCGTTTCGCGTGCATCGCGACTCGACTTTCCAATTTCTCGGCCGAACTCTTGGAGGAAGACAATGTCCCGCTCTATCGCGACCGGGTGCCCGTGGCGATTTACATCGGAGACGGCGACTTCTCGGCGTGCAAGCGCGAATCAGAGGAAGCCGCGGCCTGGTACAAGGCCCGTGATTTCCGTGTCGTGAGCGCCATGATGATCGATAACATGGGCCACCGGCGCATCCCACAGTTTGCGGCGGCATTCTTCGCGGGACAATTAGGCATCCAGCCGTTGCACCCCGTGAACGCCGCCAAGACCGTCTCCACGGAGTTAATGACGGATTACTACCCGCCGAGTGAGCTGATGGCGAGATTCTCGCCAGTTGAGCGAAATGCATCGTCTCCCAATCAAGGACGATCGCGCAACGTGCAGTCGCTTTCGAGCCGTTAATTCTGATAGGTCCCATTGTCAGCTTGCATCTGACGCGCCCTGAGGGGCGATCTTCGTTATTCACCCCTATCTCGCGGTTTTCAAGAATTAAAGGGATGAGGGAAGTAAATATAACGGTTTGTCGGCAATCAAGAACTTGCGCGCTATGATCCACTCGGTCACGGGGCTCTATTAGTCATTGTGATAGATGCCGTGACGAATTGACTCGAGGAATTCGGAAGACTAAATAAGGGGCAACTCGCAGCAGCGGGAGGCTCATTACTGAGTAAGCCGACGTGGTTGAATGCCTTTGGGCGTTTGAACGCGTCGGCTTTTTTTTTTGCTTAAGAGTTACCTGGATTTCGGTGGCCAAGGCAGGGCACCTTAACACGAATGATCAAAAATGATGGATGCATCACATTCGGAGATCGCGCGCGAGATCGCCTTTGCGGCCAGCGCGTTTGAATTGCTGGTGACGGGCCACTCGCCCAAGTCGGTGACCGTGGTGCTCAGCGATCAGACGCTGGTGATCACGCTGCACGGAGCTCTGTCGCCCGCCGAGCAGGTCCTTGTCAAGAGCCCTGCCGGCGCCGCGCAGGTGCAGGCATTCCATCAACAGTTGATCGCAACCGCAACTGATCCGTTCCTGCAAGAGATCACGAGAATTACTGGAGTGGCAGTGCTCCAGGCGACCTCCGATGTCGCGGTAACGACCTCCGCCGTGGTGATGTTGTCTGCGCCTGGAACCAAGGTCCATGTCTTTCTGCTTGGCGGCAGCGTGCCGGTGTGTACCTGGAGCGGAAATGGACAGGTCGAGGCCGCGTAAACAGAGAGATTCAACGAGAACGAATATGACGGACAAATCCAAATCAGAAATCCAAAAAAATGACCCGGATCGGGTCGTGAACGCTGACAGCCCGCCGGGCCAGACCCAGTTGACGATGGCCCAGCAGATAGCCCGGGCGGCGAGCGCGTTCGAGCAGGAGAGGACCGGCATCATCCCGACTTCGGTAACGGTGGTCCAATGCGATGGGACATTGGTCATCACACTTCACGGCGCCTTGTCCCCGGCCGAACGGGCATTGGCAAATACCGCTGCCGGGGCTGCGCAAGTTCAGGAATTTCACCGGCACCTGTTCGCCAACGCCTCCAACTCGCTTCGGCAGGAAATCAAGAGGATAACCGGGGTTGATGTGCGCGAAGCCGCCGTGGAGGTCGAGCCGACATCCGGTTCTCTCGTAGGGGTGTTTACAACCGGGACGACCGTGCAGGTGTATTTGATGGCCCAGGACATCTCCGCGGAGTCCTGGAAACGGGGCGTTCCCGACAAGATCGTGTGAGAGAGCTGTCTTGAAATGGGAGAAATCGACGTGTTCGTCATGACCAGAAGAAATACAGAGTCGGTGATCTTGGATGGACTTGATAGCCAATCCCAATCGCTCAAGGCCACGGTACTCAAAATTAAGGGCGGGAATGTGCGGTTGGGTTTCGAGGTCAATCGGGGTGCTTCCGTCCATCTTGCGGAGCCCAGGGACTGCGTCACTGCCGGCCTGGCAATGGAATACGCGAATGGAGGTGCGGTGACGGCGACTGCGCCGCTGGAATGAATTGGGAATGATTCGAATGTGTAGCGGAAAATGTGACCGGCCTGATCGACAGCGACCCCTCCGGCACGCAGATAGAAAGAAAATTATGCAAAAGTCACGAAATTTCCTGAAGACTGCCTGTGTTCTCGGGACGCTTGCCTTCACGGCTCAGAGCCTCCGAGCGGCCGATTTGTATCCCATTACTCGCGATGACAAGTGCGGCTTCATCGACAATACGGGAAAGGTTCAGATCCCCGCCACCTTCAAGGCCGTCCGTCCTTTCTCAGATGGCCTTGCCGCCGCGCAGCAGGATGACAAGTGGGGGTTCATCGATACTGAAGGCCGCTGGGCCATCAAGCCGGAATTCGAGATGGCGGACGATTTCTCTGAAGGCCTCGCCAAGGTATGCAAGAAGACCGGCGTGCTTGGGTTGGGCGGCAAGACGTGCGGGTTCATTGATCAAAAAGGCAAATTCGTCATCGATTATTCCTACAGCGACGCCGGCCGCTTCTCGGAAGGCCTGGCGCGAGTGGAAAAGGACAAGATGTGGGGTTTCGTCGACAAGACCGGAAAGATCGTGATCGAACCGCAGTTCAACGAGGCCGCTGATTTCGCGGACGGACTGTCTTGCGTCAAGGCGGGCGGAGAGTGGAAGGGAATGTACGGCTTCATTGATGCAGAAGGCAAGATGGCGATTAACCCGACGTTTAGCGCCTCTGCCAGCTTCAATGAGGGCCTGGCCAACTTCGAGAAGGACGGCAAGTGCGGCTACATGGACAAGAGCGGCAAGGCCGTCATCGAGCCGCAGTTCGAGGGAGCATGGGGCTTCTCTCATGGTCGAGCCTGCGTGAAGGTCGGCGGCAAACTCGGATTCATCGACAAGGCCGGCAAGATGGTCATCAACCCGGTGTATGAAAACGCCAAGGCTTTCAACGAAGGCCTCGCCTCCGTGCAGCGCGAGGGCAAGTGGGGTTACATCGGCACCGATGGCACAACGATGATTCCGCTCACTTATGAAGAGGCGGGCGATTTCACGAACGGTCTCGCCCAAGTCAAGTCACGCGGCGTCATGAGCTGGGTCGGAAAGAACGGACAGACCGTCTGGAATCCGACTACCAAGTCCGCCTCGCTCGGCGGCTGAGATACCAGGCTGTTCAGGTGCGAGAGGTCATGCGACCCTCATGGCTCTCTCGCACCTACAGCCGTTGTCTCGGTCTGTGCGTCTTAAAAGGCAATGCATCGCGTTTCAACGAATGAATTTGTACTTGAACGGGAATCCCAATGCAGGATCCGGTTCAGTGCAGGGGAGACATGGACCATGTTACGGCTAGCTGTCATTTTTCTGGTGGTCGCCCTGATCTCAGCCTTCTTTGGCTACGGCGGCGTTGCAAACTATTCCTATGAAGGCGCGAAGATCCTTGTCTTCGTTTTCCTTGTTCTTGCCGTCCTGTCTTTCCTGGGAGGAAGGTACAGAAGGCCGTCGATCTGACGGTAAACCGCGCTCGGTCCATTGGGGCAGACTGGCGGCATTCAGTCGGGCTCGGCCGCCAGCTCTGAGGGGAGGTGATGGCGCGAGTCCCTGGATGGAATGAACCTCAAGATGAGGCTCCCCCAAGTTGCAATTGCGTATTCTGGTCCTGAAATCCTTTCGGTAGTGTTGCTTCGGAATGTTGCAGAAGAAATGAGTTGACCATGTTCACCATTAGTATGAAACCCCCGTGCCCGATTTCAAAGTGGGTTCCGGCAATTGCGATTCTGGCCTTAGCGGCCGGTTGCGGCCCGACTATCAAGACGATCACGCCAACCGGCAAGCAGCCGCTGGAATCTGTGCTCATTGAGGGCGACGGGGCGCGCGGCGCTCTCAAAGGCCTGGATCATGCCGCGATCAATGTTGACGGCGGACCGGTCGGCACGCCTCTGTTTTCATATCCCAGACCTGAAGTCTTCATCCCGGTACGCCGGGGAGATGGCCGCACCACTACGGGCACGGTCGAAGTTTCTGCCCAAAACGCCGCCGGCGTCGGGAATGTCGTCGCCTACTCGGCGGCCAACGTGCCCGTGAACGCGCCGACGGTGAGCATCGACGTCATCACGCCACCGGTCCGACTGCAATTCGCCAACGAGATCACGATGACCATCGTTGGCGGAGGAATATTTCCGGGTGCGCGCAACGCGGACCTTGAGCGCCCACATGCGGGGCCGCCGGAGGTACAGGCAGTGCCCGCGGATGGTGGTGCGAATGTGTCAGCCGTGAAAGCGATCTGTCTGACGGCCAACTCAATCCAGGTGTTCTTTGCCGACACGCTGCCGCACGGCACCTACAGAATCTACCTGAAGAACGACGAGCGCTATGGCGGCGCAAGCGGAACGTCGGATGTGATGTTCGAGTGGAAGTGAGAAGTTGTGAATAGGGGCTGGCGTACTCGGGATTCTGAACATAGAGGCGAGGAGATCGCTGAGTTTGGTTTGATTCAGTTTCAGCAAAGACATGCTGACGAATAGAGAATAACAATGGTTTCCAGAAGTTTGAACACACGTAACACGATCACGATATTGCTCACGTCATTGCTACTGCTGGTTTCGACGACCGGTTGTGGATTGCTACTGTTCGCGGCAATTCCCGGCCTTTTCTGCGGAGTCCCAGGCGATAGGGCGCCCCTTGCGAGCCCCCCGATACCAGTCGGTACGACCACAAACATCGCGCCGGACACAACGGCGCCCATGGTGAGTTCCACAATCCCCGTTAATGCGGCCACAGGTGTGGCGATCAATACGACGTACACAGCCACCTTCACTGAGGCGATGGACCCTTCAACGATCACCACGGCTACCGTTACCTTGGCCGGGCCGGGCGCGACTCCCGTAGCGGGAGCAGTCGCTTATGCAAGCAACATTGCGACCTTTACCCCCACCAGCAATCTCGCCGCCGGCACCACCTTTACAGCCACGATCACAATCGGAGCAAAGGACTTGGCCGGCAATGCACTGGCAAGCAATTTTGTGTGGAGCTTCTCCACAGGGACAGCGGCGGACACCACGGCGCCCATGGTGAGTTCCACATTCCCCGTCAATGCGGCCACAGGTGTGGCGATCAACACGACCTTCACAGCCACCTTCACTGAGGCGATGGATCCTTCAACCATCACCGTGGCTACCGTTATCTTGACCGGGCCGGGCGCCACTCCCGTTACGGGAACAGTCGCCTATGCAGGCAACACTGCGACCTTTACCCCCACGAGCAATCTCGCCGCCGGCACCACCTTTACAGCCACGATCACAATCGGAGCAAAGGACTTGGCCGGCAATGCACTGGCAAGCAATTTTGTGTGGAACTTCTCCACAGGGACAGCGGCGGACACCACGGCGCCCACCGTACTTTCCACTAGCCCGGTCAATACGGCGACCGGCGTGCCGATCAACAAGAAAATCAATGCGACCTTCAGTGAGGCGATGGATCCCTTGACTATTTCCATCGCAAATTACGCCGTCACTGGACCGGGCCCGACGTCTGTCACAGGTACGGTCTCCTACGATGCGGCCAGCGACATAGCAACGTTTGTACCGATTGCCGAACTTGCACCGAATTCGACCTTTACTGCCAGAATAACGACTGACGTCAAGGACATCGCAGGCAATGCGCTGATGAGCGCCTTCGTTTGGAGTTTTACAACGGACACATCTCTTGCCGAGGCCCCCGTCAACCTTCGATCGCTCTCCAGTTTCGCGGTGGTCGCAGGCGCCGGGCTCACCAACTCCAATTCCGCCGGACAGACCACGATTAACGGGGATGTTGGATTGAGTCCTACAGCAACGTGTTTGGGTGACGGTTCTCCCTGTTCCGCTCTCAATCCGCTGATAAACGGGACGTTGTATGCGAACGATCCTGGCGGCGTTGCTGCCGCGGCAAAGGCCGATCTGTTACTCGCATACGCCGATGCCGCCGGTCGCCCGCCCGGCACGACGGTAAACGACTTATCGGGAATGGTCCTCGCGCCCGGCGTTTATACGTCTGGGTCCACGATGAGCATTGCCGTCGGTGGGACGCTCACGCTCGACGCCCAGGGAGACGCGAATGCTGTGTGGATCTTCCAGATTGGATCCTCACTCACCGTGAATAACAGCGCCCAAGTTCTGCTAATCAACGGCGCAAAGGCCTCTAACGTGTACTGGGCGATCTTTGCCTCATCGACAGTTGGAACGAACGTCGCGCTCAAAGGAAACGTTTTGGCAGGGGCATCGAATTCCATGGATACGGGTTCAACAGTCGAGGGGAGGCTGTTGTGCAGTACAGGTCAGATCACGTTGCTGTCCAATACTGTGACACTACCTACTCCCTAGAGAACGAGGCATTTTGCCCTGACGATGCAAGTTGCAACGAGAAGCAGAAAAAGAGAGAGAAAATGTTCACCTGCAAATTAAGCCTATTTAACAAGAGCCTCATACTACCCACCGCATTGGTGCCGCTGATCATGACGGCCGGCTGCGGATTGCTCTTGCTTGCGGGAGTCCCCGGCCCATTCGGCGGATTTCCTGATACCGTTTCGCCAACCGTCAATTCGACAGTTCCTGCGAACACGGCAACCAATGTGAAGCTCAATCAGAAAATAAGCGCGACATTCAATGAAGCGATGGACCCCGCGACGATGACAAACGTCAACTTCACCTTGACGGCGCCCGGGCCAACACCCGTTGCCGGTGACGTGACCTATGCAAACAACGTTGCGACATTTTCGCCATCAACCGCCCTTGCCTCCGGCGCCACGCATAACGCCGAAATCACGATTGGATCCAAGGACGTGGCTGGAAATGCACTGGCACAGAATTATCTATGGAGCTTCACAACGGGAACAACGATCGCTCCAGATCCGGAGGCTCCCAACCAATCACCAGTCGACCTTCAATCCACTGCTGGATTTGCAGTCCTCGCCGGCTCCGCGGTCTCCAACAACGCGGGTGCGACCATCCTTAATGGCGACCTGGGGGTCAGTCCAAGCGCCACGGTCAATGGATTTCCTCCTGGCGTCGTGAATGGAACGATCCACGCGGCCGATCCGACCGCCGATCAGGCGAAGCTCGACTTGACCGCTGCATTTCTTGACGCCCAGGGACGATCAACAGATTCTCAAACTTTGCCCGGAAATCTGGGAGGACTCACCTTCGCGCCGGGCCTGTATACCAATTCGACTTCGGTTCTGATATCGGGATCGGGACCGGGCAACAATGTCACGCTTGATGCCCAGGGGGATGCCAACGCAGTCTTCATCTTCCAGATGGGCTCGACACTGACGACAGGGCCGGGCAGTCAGGTGATCCTGAGCGGCGGGGCCAAGGCGGCCAACGTGTTTTGGCAAGTCGGCACATCCGCGACGCTGGACACGACTTCCATCTTCAAGGGGAATCTTCTGGCTCAGACATCCATCACGTTGAACACCGGCGCCGCGGTCGAGGGCAGGGTTTTGGCCCAGAACGGTGCAGTCACTTTGGACGCTAACACGATCACAACACCCACACCGTAGCAGATGAGGCAGCGAAGAGATGCCAGATGAGCGTGGCATCAGAAAGAGAAATGGAGTCATGAACAAGAACTGGCTTGGCGCGGTAGGCGCCGTACTGGCGATCGTCATCATCCTGTGGCTGATCGGCGGGGGCAAGATCAGCTGCCGCGATAGCTTCTGGGACAGTGACAAGAAGGTGATCGAAATCACCCACGATTGACGGCTCCGCCCACGACAGCCGAACGATCAAAACGAATGCATAAGGAACCATGTCAAAGCGAATGGGTAGAGGGCCGCCATTACAAACCAGACGATTGTACGTCGTGGTTTTATTTGGTGGATTCCTGAACCCCTTGCCGCGCCTGTCGCTGGTGCGGGAATTTGGAGACAGACCATGACAAAACAATTAGCAATGACGACAACGGTGATGACCATGAGCCTCCTGTGCCTGGGGTGCGGGCGCATTTTTTCTGAAAGCATGGGCGCACGAGGGGCCTCGGGGCGCGTAGTCGATAGCAGTACATCGCAGGATCTCTCGAAGTATAAGAGCCTGAACTTCGAAACCATCACGGTCGCAAAAGGGGTGCAGGCTCCGACGGAGATGCCCGCCTTGATCCGCTCGGATTTCCTGGCAGTGGCCGATGAAAGAGGACTCGGGCAGGAAGGAGAACCCGGTCTCCGACTGTCCGGTGAGATCATTCACTACGAAACAGGCAGCAAGCTGGACACGGTAACGGGCCCGTTGGAACAAGTGATTCTTCGCACGACGTTGACGGATGTGCAGAGCGGTGAAGTTGTGCAGGAAACGAATCTGGTCGGCCGTTCGAAGGCCTCATCGTCCAGCGGCGCTGAGAGCTTGGCTGGAGGCCTCGGTAAGGCACTGAATACGTGGCTCAAAAATGGCGGCGTGAAGAACAGTAATGAGAAGAGTGAGGGTTGAGTTCGCGTCGCTCATACGATTCATGATTCACATTTTTTCCGTAAGCGGTGCTGAGCATGCTTGACAAATCACGAACCCGCCACGTTCGGCCTCTTTTTGTGTCCACTTATCCGCCGGAAGAATGCGGACTCGCCACCTTTACGAAGGACTCCGCCGACGCGGTGGATCTGGTGGCGATGGGACCGGTGTCATCGGTCGCCGCGATCCAGAAAACATGCGCACTCGACTACGCAAGTCCGCGCGTCGTGGATGTCATCGACAACAGCCGCCCCCATGCCTACCACAAGGCCGCGGAGGCGGTTAACGCTGGACCGTTTGATGTCGTCAGCCTGCAACACGAATTCGGGCTCTACAGCGGTGACTGGGGAGCGGACATACTGGACTTCGTGCTCGCCTGCCGCAAGCCCGTTGTCACGACATTCCACACGCTGATGACAGAGCCGAAGCCGCTTCCCCGGCGTATCATTCGGAACCTGGCGGCAAACAGCCGGGGAATCGTCGTGATGACGAAGATCGCCGCGAAGCTATTGGTCGGCGTTTACGGCGTACCGCCTGCGCGCGTGCGAGTCATTCCACATGGCGTTCCCGTGGTTTCATTGGACCACGACCGGGAGCATAAGGTCCGGCTGGGTCTGACCGGCAAGAAGCTCATCTGCACGTTCGGTTTGATCAGCCGGGGCAAGGGGCTGGAACACATGATCAAGGCCATGCCGCGGATCGTGGCTGCTTTCCCGGATGCAATCTATCAAATCATCGGCGTCACTCACCCCCAGGTCAAACGACAAGAGGGCGAGGTCTATCGCGAATATCTTGCTCGCATGGCGGATGCGTTGGGCGTCGGCGCTCACGTGCAATTCGTAAATGAGTTTCTAAGCCTGCCCGATCTCCTGGAATATTTGCAGGCGTGCGATGTCTATGTCACTCCCTATGCTGGCAAGGACCAGATCGCCAGCGGCACCCTGGCGTATGCAATGGCCGCGGGACGCGCCATCGTGAGCACGCCCTACCTATATGCCGAGGAGGTGTTAGCCGATGGACGGGGTATGCTTGTGCCACCCGCGGATCACGCCGCTCTCGCCGATGCGGCGCTGCGACTCCTGGGTGACGAAGCGCTCAGAAAGGAAATGCGCCGGAGAGCCCATGAATACGCCAAGCCAATGCGCTGGCCAAGCGTGGGCCGCGCGTATTTAAAACTCTTTTGCGAGATTGTAGCGTCAAGCTCAGCCAGAACCGCTCGAAGCCAATCGGCGACGTCGGCAACTCTGCATCAAAAGAGTCCATCGGCTGCAGCCCTCAACTTAGGAATGTAATGGAATTCCCGAACACAGTCTCGCTTGATCACCTGGACCGGATGACGGATTCCACCGGGCTTATCCAACATGCCATTTACTGCGTTCCGAGGCGCGAGAGTGGATATACGGTCGACGACAACGCCCGTGCGCTGCGACTTTGTACACGGTTGTGGTGTCAACATCCGGACGATCGCATGTTGAGCCGAGTGACGGTGTATTTGAGCCTGTTGGAGTACGCGCGTCGCCCCGGTGGAGGGTTTCACAACTTGATGAGCTACCAGCGCCATTGGCTGGACACGGATAGCGAGGGAGACTGCCAGGGCCAGGTAGTTCGGGCATTGGCCGAGGTGCTCGCCAGCAGTCTGCCGGAGGACTTTCGTATTCTTGCTCTTGAGCTCATCGAAGGAGCTCTTCCCACACTGTCAGAACTACGTAGCATTCGGGCGGAGGCGTATGTGATTCTCGCCTGGGGCCGTCTTCGCGATGCGAATCTGGATGGCCTCGAAAAACTGGAGCGCGTGGCCCACTCAGCGGTCCGGCGATTGCTGGATTGCTATCACCGATCTTTTCGTCCCGGATGGTCCTGGTTTGAGTCGCACATGACCTATGCCAATGCAGTATTGCCGCATGCGCTGTTCGTCGCCGCGCGGCACTGGCCGGACGAACCATTCCTCGATGTTGCGAAGGCGTCATATACCTTTCTCGATTACGAAACAACGTCGAAGAACTTCTTCCAGCCCATCGGGAACAATGGCTGGTACCCTCACGGGGAGACGAAGGCAGTCTACGATCAACAGCCCATTGAAGCCGTCACCATGGCCGACGCCGCGCTTGCCGCATTCGGCCTCGTCGGCGAGGACAAATACCTGGCATCCTTTCATCGGGCGCGCGATTGGTTTCATGGCCGCAATAGTCTGGGACTGCCGCTCGTCGATGCCCGATCGGGCGCGTGCCGCGATGGCCTGCATTCCTCCGGCATGAATCGAAACCAGGGAGCGGAGTCGACCCTTGCGTACCTGCTCACAGAGGTAAGTCATGGCGAACTCCAGCTCATGGCGCCACGGAACGGTCAGGCCACGGGCAGCCCGGGACAACACATGCCGAACACGCATAAGAATCCCATAGAGAAGGAAGTCACAAATGCATCGAGCGTCAAATCGCCCTAGCTTGCACACGGTACTTTTTACGCGTCATAGCGCAAATCCCATTCTCACTGCCGCCGACTGGCCTTACCCGGCGCACTCGGTATTCAATGCCGGCGCATGCCAGATCGGCGACGAGACGATCCTGCTCGCACGGGTCGAGGATCGCCGCGGTCATTCACACCTGACCGTCGCGCGCAGCAACGACGGAGTGTCCAACTGGCAGATTGACACCAGTCCGAGCTTTGCCCCGGATTTAGAACTTCATTCCGAAGAGGAGTGGGGTGTGGAGGACCCTCGCCTCACCTGGATGGAAGAACGCCAGGAGTGGATCATTGCCTATACCGCGTACTCTCCGAGCGGCCCGCTGGTCGCGTTGGCCCGAACCAAAGATTTCACGTCATTCTCCCGTTTGGGCCCCGTCATGCCGCCTGAGGACAAGGATGCCGCGGTGTTCCCTCGTCGTTTCGGAGGCAGGTATGCAATGATTCACCGGCCGGTTTCCTCGGGAAGCTCCGGCGCCCACATATGGATCTCGTTCTCGCCGGATCTGATCCACTGGGGAGACCACCAGGTTTTGCTACACGCGAGACAGGGCGCCTGGTGGGACGCGAACAAGATCGGGCTCTCTCCTCCCCCGCTCGAAACTCCAGAAGGATGGCTGATCCTCTATCACGGCGTTCGGCATACGGCAAGCGGTTCCATTTATCGACTTGGCCTGGCCCTGCTGGACCTCGAAGATCCGCGCCGCGTAATTCGCCGTAGCGATGAGTGGATCTTCGCACCGGAGATGCCCTATGAGTGCCACGGGGATGTAGGCTACGTGGTGTTTCCCTGTGGTTGGATTCTGGACAAGGCAACTGGCGTCATTCGGATCTACTATGGTGGAGCTGACTCGTGTCTGGCACTGGCGACGGCTCAGGTATCAGAACTCTTGAATTACCTGAAGAAATGTCCTGGGCCGGTGAATATGACGCGGTGATTTGATTCGACCGCGTTCCACCGTTTCGAGAATCCGGGGCGATTCGAGCCGATTGCCTGATGGAAAAAGGCAGCGGTGGTTTCACCATAGACGAGGCGTCGATGAGGGACAACTGAAACGAGTGCAATAACCGAGGCCGCGCGGAGGATCGCCGCGGATCGGAGAAGGGGAAGGAATTCGATCTCCTTCGCTTTTGCAGCCTGTGCCGAAGCCGCCGTTTAACGCCCAACATCGAGAGCGACTGCGACTTCGCGCGACTCGCTGATGTATTGTCCCCTTACAGCTTTTGCCATTTCTTGATGCGTTTTGAGGACAGTTTATGGGCAGTCGCGTTCATGTAAGCACTCAAGCGAACAATCGCGCTTCAATTTTCCAGATCGTTCGTTCCCATGCGGCTGAGTGATTGGCGCGACCTTGATGCGGCGCAAGCAGGTGGAATAGGGACGCCCGCGTACATTGATCCGCCGGACTGATCCGCGATTGTTTGGATAGCTGGGTCATCTAGATTGATGTCTCCAAAACCCCTACAATTACGCGGAAGCCGAGCGCGAGTTTGAAGAAGTCAGCCGGACGCCGGCGGCAGTGAGCCTTTGCCGCGATCGCTCGCGATGGCCTTTGCGCCTCCGAGGAGTGACGGACAATCTTGTCTTGAAAAGCCTCCTCGAAGAAATGGCGTTCTCCGGCGGAAAGCCGGTTGACGCTGCGCCACAGGCTGAGAATCGCATGCCGGAAGTAACAGTCTGATCAGATCGGCTGGAGCGCATCAAGCGCGGCGGATCTATCCAAGAAGATGCAGGAGGCGTACATGGGCCACTCAATCAAACAAATACGTCGGAAGCGAGGACTGCTCGGAACCGGAGATGCGTCGGGCGACGGTGGCGTTGCTCCCAAACATCGAGCGTCCGGCTTGTCGCGGCCGGGCACGGGTCGACTCGGACGGGCGCTGGCGAAGGCGAGGAAGGAGACGCCGGGCACGCCCAATGAACCGAACAAGCCAAAGAAAAAGAAAAAGAAAACCTCATCGGCGGAGGCACTCAAGGAATGGGAAAACGAAGGCGGACAGACGCCGCCGCAAAGCGTACGACCACCTTCGAAAGCGGCGGCCGCCAGGAAGTCCGTGAAAAAGAAAAAACGAAAGCCTGCATCATCTTCTCCCAATCCACAATCCGTCTCCGCAGCAGATCGCGCGCGACAACGCAAAGCCAAGGCCGCCGCCAAGCTCTCTCGGGTCAAGCGCTCCGGTCTTAAGAACCGCGTGCTTGGACACGTGTCCGCCCGGGGCAAGCGCGCCCAAGCCCGTCGCGATGCGAAGAACGATTAAAAGCTAGGCACTTCGATTATTGAGGAACACACGTCATGATGATACAAGTCAATACGGGTAGACAGACCCCCGACTCCGCCGGCCTGACCGATTATGTTGAAAAGTTGATCCACGATGAGTTCGATCGCTTTGCGGACAGAATCACCCGGGTCGAAGTCCACCTGACCGACGTAAACAGCGCGGCCAAGTCGGGCGGCGACGATAAGCGATGTCAGATCGAGGTGCGCATGTCCGGCCTGCAGCCGTTAAGCGCGACCAACCACGCCGATTCGCACGAATTGGCGATGAATGGCGCCGCTGGAAAAATGTTGAGACTAATCGAAGCCACGCTGGGAAGGCTTGACGATCGTTGAGATTTGACGTGCGGCGGCCATCTGAATTGCTCGAATTAAGTGACAAACTGCACGACGACGACAGCCAGTAAGCGATGCCGGAGAACACGGGACACGCCCAATCGAGACGCAGGCGTGTTGAACAGTCAAAATCGGAATCGACAGTCAACCTCGCGTTTGATGTTGAGGCCGGTTTCGCAGTCAATAACCGTGACAACGCGGCAAGCTCCTTCTTTAGGCAAGCTTGCGACTTGCTTTGAGAATCATCGGAGAGGGAGGGATTCGAACCCCCGGTACCTTGCGGTACAGCGGTTTTCAAGACCGCCACCTTCGGCCACTCGGTCACCTCTCCAGCGGACCGTCGGCGGGCGCGCCGGTGGGCCTGAATCGAAATCGCGCCGCCCGATGGTCATCGGGATTGTACACCTCAAGATTCGGTTGGAAAGCGCGGGGCCCGTTTCGTCCATTTCCCGAGTGCCGCCCTCCCAAAATGATAGCCGTAGCCAAGCCAAATGCCCGGCGGGAAGCCCTATGACATGGGTCTCTCGTGGCCTTTTCCGCCGGTCCGCCGCGACACGGCTCGCCGCGATTGTCAGGTAAATCGCGGGCACATTTCCAATGGGGCGGGTAGAATCACCCCGTAGAGAGGGTCGGCTCGTGAATTCGCTTCCACAAGATGACGAGTCTTCACTGAAGACCTTGGTGTCCCGCGCGGTCGACGGGGACGCCGATGCCCTCTCTACCATGCTTGGTCGCTACGGGCCGGAGATCGAGGGCCGGCTTCAAATCTCGCGCAAATGGCGCACGGTTCTCGAGCCGGGCGATGTCATGCAGGTGACCTACCTGGAGGCCTTCATGCAGATCGGCCGGTTCCGGCCGGATCAGCATGCAAGCTTCCCGGCATGGCTCAAGCGCATCGCGGAGAACAACCTGCGCGACGCCATTCGGGCCCTCGAACGTCAAAAGCAACCGCAGCCTCACATGCGCGTCGAGGCGGCGGTGGGCGCGGAGTCCTTCGTCCAGCTCTACGAGGCCCTGGCGGCGACTTCCACGACGCCCAGCCGCGTCGTCGGAAAGGCGGACACCAAGCGGCTTCTCGAAGAATCCATCGATCAACTCCCCCCCGATTATGCCAGGACGGTGCGGCTCTACGACCTTGAAGGACGCCCGATCGGCGAGATTTGCAGACAGATGGGCAGGTCAGCGGGAGCGATTCACATGCTTCGGGCGCGGGCCCACGAACGACTGTGCGAGCTTCTTGGCACCGCCTCGGCGTGGTTCGGATCGAACGCGTGAATCGGGCCGCCGGTTTGTCGCATGAGAATCAGGAGGGCGGACCGGGATTCGGTCGCCCGTAAGGTCACCAAGCGTGAGCGAGCAAACTGGATCATCAGGACGTCACCAGGCGTGGATCAGCGCTGCGCGCGAGCAATTCGCGGCGGCCAAGGGGGTCGGCGGGTCGTCGGGCGATCGCGCGGCCATCGGCGCACCGGGCGGCACCGCGTCGACGACGGGCGGACGGCGAATCTCGGCTGCGCCCGAATTGCCGGGCTATTCGGGACTGGTCGAGCTTCATCGCGGCGGACAGGGCGTCGTTTATCGCGGGGTGCAGAAATCGACGGGCCGAACCGTGGCCATCAAGGTCATGCGCGAGGGGCCCTTTGCCGGGGAGAGCGATCGACTTCGATTCGAGCGCGAGGCGGCGATCCTGGCAAAGCTCCAGCACGATCGCGTCGTGGGGATCCTGGATCGCGGCGAGGAGGCGGGGTGCTACTACTTCGTCATGGATTACGTGGACGGCCGGTCGCTTGACCGGTATGTCCGTGAGGAGCAACCCAGCCTCCGTAAGCGGCTGGAGTTGTTCGCGCTCATATGCGAGACGGTCAGCGCCGCGCACGTCAAAGGCATCATCCACCGCGACCTTAAGCCGGGCAATCTGCTCGTCGATGAGACGGGGCAACCGCGCGTCCTCGACTTCGGCCTGGCCAAATTGACGTCGCTGGATGACTTCACGGTGACACCCGCGCAGACGATGACCGGGCAGTTCATCGGCTCTCTTCCGTGGGCGTCACCGGAACAGGTGGGCGGTGAGCCGGATCAGATCGACACGCGCACCGATGTCTATTCACTCGGCGTCATTCTGTTTCATCTACTGACCGAGACATTTCCCTATCGCGTCGTGGGCCGTCCCAAGGATGTGATGGAGAACATTCTGTCCGTCGTGCCGGACGCTCCGTCGCGTGTGGCGAAATCTACTTTCCAGGTGACAGCGCCCGGCGAACGAGTTGACGCGGATCTCGACACGATCGCGCTGAAGTGCCTTCAGAAGGATCGGGCACGGCGCTATCAGACAGCGGCGGAGCTGGCCCGTGATGTTCGGCATTATCTCGGCGGCGAACCGATCGAGGCCCGGCGTGACAGCACGTGGTACCTGCTGACCAAGTTGGCGGCGCGACATCGCACGCCGGCCGTCGTCGCCGGGGCGTTTGTCCTGCTGCTCGTCGGTTCGGGCGTCGTTTCGCTGGCCCTCTGGCGACAGGCGACGCAGGAACGCGATCGAGCGATCAAGGTCGGCGACATGGAGGCGTCGGCGCGGCATCGGGCGGACGCGGAGGCGGCCAAGGCGCAGGCGGTCAGCGGATTTCTGGAAGAGATGCTGACGGCGGCCGACCCGACGGTGGCGCGCAACCCCGATCTCACCGTGAAAGAGGCGCTCGATGTGTCGGCGAAGAAGATCGACGAAGGCTCGCTGAAGTCACAGCCGGAAGTCGAGATCGCGGCGCGCAACGCCATCGGCAAGACCTATTTCGGACTCGGACTTTATGAGGAGTCGCTGGCCCAGCATCGCCGCGCTTTGGAGATGGCGCGGCCGGACGGCGAGGGCACGGCGGCGATCGTCGATGAAGACATGCTGGCCGAACTGCTTCGCAGGCTCGGCGAGACTTTGTCCACGATGGGCAAAATCGAGGAGGCGGAAAAGGTTTTCGGCGAGGCGATTGAGATCGGACGACGGCTTCACGGCGACCGAAGCACCGAAGTCGGATTCTGTCTGAACGAACTGGCGATCATCCGGAAGACCCTCGGCGACCGGGAGGGGGCGGAGAAGCTCTATCGTGAGACCCTTGAGATCACGCGGGTAACGCCGGGGCCGGATAGCGCTGAGTACTGCGTCACGTTGAACAATCTGGCGATCCTCGTTTCCGGCCGCGGAGATTTCGACGAAGCCGAAAAGATGATGCGCGAAGTGCTCGAAACGCGCCGCAGGGTGCTCGGCGAGGACAGCCCGGAAGTTGCCAACAGCCTGAACAGCCTCGCCAATGTGCTTCAATCCAAGGGCGATGCCAAAAGCGCCGAGGCGATGCTGCGCGATGCATTGGCCCTGCGCCGGCGCGTGTTTGGAGCGGAGCATCCCGCGGTGGCGACGAACATCAACGATCTGGGCGTGATGCTGGACGGGCTGGGTCGCCACGACGAGGCAGCGGAGTTGCTGACGCAGAGCCTGGAGATGCGCCGCAAGCTCTTGGGCCCCGAGCACACGGAGACCGCCGTCAGCATGAACAACCTGGCGTACGCCCTCTTCAACAACCACGACTACCCCGGGGCGATCAAGATGTTCAGCGACGCCCTGGAATTGATTCGCAAGGGGTTTGGCCCGGTCCATCCCTATGTTTCCGGCGTCCTGTGGAATCTGGCGGATGTCTATGAGGCGATGCACGACGACGAGGCCTTCGAGAAAGCGACACGCGAGATGCTTGAGGTCGATACAAAAATCTTCGGCCTGGAAAGCGCCAAGGTCTGCAACGATCAAGTCCGCGTGGCCATGTGTTTGATCCGTACCGAGCGGCCGGCTGAGGCGGAGGGCCTGCTGCGACAGTGCGTGAAAGTTCGCGAGAAGGTGCTTCCGCCGGGGACATGGACCATTTACTCCGCGCGCAGCCTTCTCGGTGAAGCCCTCGCCGCCCAGAAGAAGTTTGATGAGGCCGAGCCACTGTTGGTTTCTGCGTGTGATGATCTTCAGAAAAATGAAGTCGCGCCGCCGATTCGCAAGAAGGAGGCAATCGAGCGCGTCATCCGGCTTTACGAATCCTGGGGCGTCGCCGCCGCCGACAAGCTGAGTCTGGCACAGCCGTGGCGCGACCAGTTGGCCAAGCTCGATGAGCCCTAGCCCGACCCTGCCGGCCGCCGGTTCAAAGTTGCACCCGTCGCGCTTATCATCTCCGCATGTCCACCGCCGCACAGGTTCGAGTTGATCTGCCGGGCCGCGCCTATGACATCCTGATCGGCGAGGGCGAGTTGGATCGCCTCGGCGAGCAAGTCGCCGCACGCATCGAATCGAAACGAGCCACCATTGTCACCGATAGTCATGTCGGGCCGCTTTACCTCAAGCGCGCCGCTTCAGGGCTGGGGCGCTCAGGCATCGATACGCACGCCGTCACAATTCCAGCCGGGGAAGCCTCGAAGTCACTGACCCAGCTCGCTCGCGTCTTTGACGAGTTAGCGGCGCGCGGCCATTCGCGCGACGAGGTGGTCATCGCGCTGGGCGGCGGGGTCATCGGCGACCTTGCCGGTCTCGCCGCGGCGCTTTGGAATCGCGGTATGCCCTTCGTGCAGTGCCCGACGACGCTGGAGGCGCAGATCGACGCATCCATCGGCGGCAAGACGGCGATCAACCATTCGGCGGGCAAGAACCTGATCGGCGCCTTTCATCAGCCGTCGGTGGTGTGCATCGACGTGACATGCCTGGGGACGCTGTCCGACCGCGACTTCATTGCAGGCCTCGCCGAGTCGGTCAAGCACGCGATCATCTGCGATCCGGCGTTCTTCGCATGGCACGAGACGAACGGGAAGCAAGTGCTCGCCCGCGAGCCGGCCGCGATCATTGAGTTGGTTCGGCGCAATTGCGAGATCAAGGCCCGCGTGGTTGAGCAGGACGAGCGCGAGTCTGCGACCGACGGCGTGGGACGCGCGGCGCTGAACTTCGGCCATACCATCGGCCATGCCATCGAGGCCCAGGCAGCATATGCCCTGCGTCACGGCGAGGCGGTGGCGCTGGGGATGATCGCGGAGATGGACCTGGCCGTCCGGCGCTGCGGGCTTGTCGCGGCCGATCGTGATCGGGCCATCGCGCTGATGGGAGCGACCGGCCTGCCGACGAGGAGCACGGCGCCGATCGACGCAGATGACATCATTTCACGATTGGGGACGGATAAGAAGAAGCGCGGGCAAATGGTCCGGTTTGTCGTGCCGCGCCATATCGGACAGGTAGCGTGGCTGGAAGGCGTGATCGAAGACGATCTCCGCCGCGCGCTCGCAGGCGTGTCGATGCCGTAGCACATCGCGGCGGCTGCCGATAATCCCGCCCTCGTTTCAACAAGCAATTCGAAATCCTGTCGAGCGGCCCAGGCACCCCAGTTTGCGGACGCACTTTTGCGCAGCGGAAGGCGGCGCGCCCGCACAGGCCGCAGATTCAGCGCGCGCGCAACAGCTTCACATCAGCCGCGTCCTAGCGACGCGGTGACGCTTCTTATTGAACACAACAAATCGGGGGGAGCCGAAGGGCGCCGTCGGCCCGGCAGTTGCCACATACACCAGCAAGACTGACCCACGCTGCCCTCAAGTGTTCATAGGCAGCCCGACCCGGCGAAGTCAAACGACCGCAGCAAAGGGCAATAACGCCCGAAGAATTGAAAGGGGCAAGACACATGAAGAATCGAATCCATCAGCTCTCACTGGCCGTCATCGCCTGCGGCTTCAGCGCTTCGACCGCCAACGCCACGCTCATCGACTACAACGGCATGGGATTCAAGTCGTCCATCAACTACAAGCTTGACGGCGATCCCAAGAGCGTCAAAGCGGGACAATTGCTTATCGACTTCGACGGCAAGGACGAGATCGCCTACTGCGTCGATCTTCGTCACACCATCAAGAGCGAGTGGCAGGCAACGTTTGTCAATGTCGATTTCATCAACGGTGGCAAGGCCGCCGCGTTCCTCTTCGACACCTTCGCCGCCGCCGTGGACAGTAATCTCAAGGCCGCCGCCCTTCAGGTCGCCATCTGGGAAGTCGTCGAGGACTATAGCTCGATCAACCTGGGCAGCGGCAATTTCAAGCTCACCACGACCGGCTCGATCGCTGCCCTGGCCCAGAGCTACCTGAGCGTCATCCCTGCCAACCTGAGCAACTACAACACCGACGCCTACATCATCAAGAGCGGCTCGAATCCGCGAAGCCAGCACCTCATCGTGCCGGAGCCGGGAACGCTGATCGCCATCCTCGCCGGCCTGCCACTGGTCTTCCGCCGCAGACGCGAACTGGCCGCCTGACCCTGATATCACCTTCTCCTGTTACCTGCCTACTGTTCGGACGCACACCTTTCCATCGGGCACTCGCAAAGGACGCGAGTGCCCGGTGGTTTTTTACGCGCTTCCGGGACGCCCAGTCGCCGATGTCGCAAGATTAAGTTGTGACCTGGGGCCCGGGATTTCGTATTCAAGGGAGGGTACGCGCGGGAGGCAGGCAGCCCGCCGAATTGTCATGCGAGGACTGAGTATTCATGATGGATGACGCCAGGGGAGAGCGGGGTGAGGGGCTTGGAGGATGGGTGCGCCGGCATCCGAAGCTGACGGCGGTTTTCTGCCTCTTTCTGCTCCTGCTGATGGGCACGCTCCTGTTTGACCGCGCGGCGGGCAATCGGCTTCAACACGAGCTGGACGCGATCAAGGCGCGCGGCGAGCCGATCAGCGTGCAGGATGTCAACGAGGCGAAGATCAATCTGCCGGACGAGAAGAACCCCGCGTTCACTGTGCTTTACCATGCCCAATTCCTGCAAAGGACCTGCAAAGTTTCTGAGGACGCCGACAAACGCCTACCGGAAATCGGGAGCGCGAAGCCGGAGTTCACGGGCGTTCCGCTTCCTGCCGAACAAGTTGAGGCACTTCGGTGGTACTTCGATTCGCGGATTAACGATGTCTATCCGCTCGCGGACCCCACCGACTCGCCATCCGAGGACGAATCCAGAAACACGACGCTTGCCACGGCCGTTGAGGAGATCGAAGCAATCCTGGCCGAGCCTGGCGGGCGATACCAGGTCACGGTCATCACTGACCTGCCCCCAATTTATGTACCAGTTGCTATGAGAGTCGAGTCCACTTTTCGATCCTGCGCAGGCGCTGATAGCGAACCGGCAGGAGGGGAAGAAGCCGGGGTCCAGGGGCAGAGCCCTTGGCG
>WBZR01002012.1_pt1 | contig 22679 bp, 17 predicted proteins | sample 5204231 | NCBI WGS metagenome assembly WBZR01 (sample SAMN12412403, study PRJNA552823) | activated sludge metagenome | isolation source: activated sludge from anammox sidestream of wastewater treatment plant... | place: USA: Virginia | collected 2017-08 | reverse complement strand
AATCGCCCCAAGGCATTGCGCGATGATGTATCCGATGGCGTCGCTCGCCTTGAAGCGGCCCCCTGCCACGAGTCCGAGGGTGACGGCGGGATTGTAGTGTCCGCCCGAGATGTGGCCGATGGACCGTGCCATCACGAAGACGGTGATGCCGATCGACAGCGCGACGCCGACGATGCCGGCTGCGCCTGATGGTGCTCCGAACGAGTAGAACGCGGCGCCGAGAACCGCGCCGGTGAGCATGAACGTGCCGATGAACTCCGCGCCGAGTGCCTTGATGTTCATATAGAGTCTCCCTGCTGTATTCCCCTGGCTGGCAGCTGCCGATGCGCCGGTCCCCGACTGCAGGCGTTGCGTGGACGACCTCCTTTCCGGATGGAAGCTGCGATGCCAGCGCCCGCTTCATATCACGGCGGATGATTCTGAAAATGCCGCCGTCCCGGTTTGGCGAGGAGCTTCGGCGCGGGGCCGACGCGGGGCCGATGTGCGCCCCGCGGTGGAGCGCAGAGGAGGCGGACGGGGCCGGCCCATGGCGGAAGTTTCCGCCCGTCGGTGCGGTCATGGTAGGATTTCATACCCTGCCGCTGCGTCGGCCGGGGCGAGGAAGGAGCCAGCGCATGACGCGACGCGCCGTGAGGATCGCCTGGGTGGGCGTCGGCCTTTGCCTGGTGATCGGCATGGTGGCGAGCCTCGTCACGTTCATCGGCCCGCCCGATCAGCCCTGGAAGCGCGGTCTGCGCGAGCTTTCGACGCTCATGGACGTGGCGGCGCTGCTGTTCTGGATTGCGGTCTTCGCCGTCTACTGGTCCCGCAGGAGAAGTCGGGAGCATTAGACCATGATCACTTCGGGCCCTCTCAGCCTGAAGTGTAAGATCTTATCAAGGGATAGAGCGTGATCCCGATTCAATCAAAATGATCACGCTCCAGGTCAATGACCTGGGCTGTGGCCCGCTGCGGGCGACAGCGGCTTCTGGGGAACCGAAATGGCGCTCGAGATCCTTCGCCTGCCGGGGCGCGGTCCTCCGAGGCCCGTCGGCATCGTCCTCGTGCATGGGATTTTCGTGGGCGCGTGGGTGTGGGAGGCTCATTTCCTGCCCTATCTGGCCGCCGCCGGCTACGACGTGTCCGCCGTGAGCCTCCGCGGCCATGGCGGGAGCTGCGGCCGCGACCGTCTCGAAAGCCTGACGCTCGACGATTACACCGCCGACCTCGTGAGCGCCGCAGCTTCCGCGCGAGGCCCCGTCGTGGCCGTCGGCCATTCGATGGGCGGCGCGGTCGTCCAGAATGCCATCCGTCAGGGCGCGCGCTTTGCGGGGGCGGCCCTCCTCGCATCGGTCCCGCCCGGCGGGTTGATGCGGGCCAGCATCGCCATGATGTGGTCCGAGCCGCAGCTCTGGCGCGAGATCTTGGCGATGTTCATGGGAGGGCCGAGGGCGGCGGACAGGCATGTGCTCCGCGAGGGGCTCTTCTCCAACCGGATCGATGAGCCGGCGTTCGCACGCTTCGCCGCGCGCGTCGGAGGGGAGAGCGCGGTGATCGGCGTCGAGTTGCAGGGCGTGAAGCCTTTCGCGCCGCTGCCGTGGCAGGCCCCGCCCATGCTCGTTGCCGGCGGCAGCGATGACCGTTTCATCCGCAGGGAGGACCTGTGGGTGACGGCGGCCTGGTACGGGGTGGAGACGGTGATCCTGCCGGGGCTGTCGCACAGCCTGATGCTGGATCCGGACTGGAAGGTGGCGGCCGACGCCCTGCTGACGTGGCTCGACCGCTTCGAGCGCCGTTAGCCCGGAGAGCGGCGCCCGCCCGAAGCCGATGCTCGCCGCATCAGATGTCGAGGTCCGTCGCGAACGCCGCGCGCTCCTGAATGAAACGGAAGCGAGCTTCCGGTTTTGATCCCATGAGCGCGTTCACCGCGTCCCCGAGTTCGCCCCGGTCGCCGTCGCCGATCTCGACCTTGAGCAGCGTGCGCTTCCTGGGATCCATCGTCGTCTCTTTAAGCTGCTGCGCATTCATCTCGCCGAGACCTTTGAACCGGCTGATCTCGACCTTCGCGTTGGCCGCGAACTCGCGCTTGAGCAGCGTGTCCCTCTGCGCTTCCGTCGTCGCATAGACCGATTTGGCGCCGTGCGTGAGCTTGTAGAGCGGCGGCACCGCCAGATAGAGGTGCCCGCTTTCGATCAGGTCCGGCATCTCCTGGTAGAAGAACGTGATCAGGAGCGAGGCGATGTGGGCGCCGTCCACGTCGGCGTCCGTCATGACGATCACCCGCTCGTAACGCAGGTCGTCGTCGCGATATTTGCTTCCCGTCCCGACACCGAGTGCCTGGATGAGATCGGAGAGCAACTGGTTCTGGGCGAGCTTTGCCGACGAGGCGTTGGCGACGTTCAGGATCTTGCCGCGCAGCGGCAGGATGGCCTGGGTCTCGCGGTCGCGCGCGCTCTTGGCGGAGCCTCCGGCCGAGTCACCCTCGACGATGAAGATCTCGGTGCCGGCGGCCTGCTGGATCGAGCAGTCGGCGAGCTTTCCGGGAAGCCTGAGCTTGCGCGTCGCCGACTGGCGGCCGACTTCCTTCTCGCGCCGGCGCTTGAGGCGCTCCTCGGCCTGGTCGATCGACCATTCGAGCAGCCGCGTCGCCTGCTGCGGGCTGTCGGCGAGCCAGTGGTCGAAGGCGTCCTTGACGGCGGATTCGACGAGGCGGCTTGCTTCCTGCGTGGCGAGCTTGTCCTTGGTCTGCCCCTGGAACTCGGGCTCGCGGATGAACACCGACAGCATCGCCGCCGCCGTGCCCATCACGTCCTCGGCCGTGATCTGCGCCGCCTTGCGGTTGCCGACACGCTCGCCGAACTCGCGCAGGCTCTTGGAGAGCGCCGAGCGCAAGCCGTTCTCGTGCGTGCCGCCTTCGGCGGTCGGGATGGTGTTGCAGTACGAGCGGCAGAAGCCGTCCGCATCGCCGACCCACGCCACGGCCCACTCGACGGAGCCGTGCTTGCCCTCGCGCTCGACGTTGCCGGCGAACATGTCCTTGGTGACGAGCGTCTGCCCGTCGATCTCGGACGCCAGATAGTCCTTGAGGCCGCCTGGGAAATGAAACTCCGCCTCCGCCAGCGTATCGTCCTTGATCAGCGAGGGATCGCAGCTCCAGCGGATTTTGACGCCGCCGAAGAGATACGCCTTCGAGCGCGCCATCTTGAACAGCCGTGCCGGCTTGAACTGCGCGCCCTTGCCGAAGATGGCCTCGTCCGGATGGAAGCGCACGCGCGTGCCGCGCCGGTTCATCACCGGGCCGAGCTTCTCGAGCTTGCCCCGCGGCACGCCGCGCGAGAACACCATGCGGTAGAGCTGCTGGCCGCGCGCCACCTCCACCTCGCAGGTGTCGGAAAGCGCATTCACCACCGACACGCCGACGCCGTGCAGGCCGCCCGAGGTGGTGTACGCCTTGCCGTCGAACTTGCCGCCCGCGTGCAGCGTGCACATGATCACTTCGAGGGCGCTTTTGTCCTTGAACTTGGGATGCGGGTCGACGGGGATGCCGCGCCCGTTGTCGGAGACGGCGAGGAAGCCGTCCGCGTCGAGCCGGACCTCGATCCAGTCCGCGTGCCCCGCCACCGCCTCGTCCATGGAGTTGTCGATGACCTCGGCGAAGAGGTGGTGCAGCGCCCTCTCGTCCGTGCCGCCGATATACATGCCCGGCCGCCGCCGCACAGGCTCGAGACCTTCCAGCACCTCGATGTCTGCTGCGGTGTAGCTCTCGGACGAATCGGCCTTGCGGGCCCGGTTGGACTTGTCGCTCATGCTGTGTGTCAGGCTCGAGAAGAGATCGCGGATCGAGTGGGCCATGCGTCGTCACCTCGTGCCTTGGCAGGCGTGGCCCGGCGGCGCAACGCAAAACGGACGCGGGGCCCGAATCTCGTCGGTTTCAAGTTTGCCGACAGGTGGCACGGTCGGCTGTGGATTGGCAAGCCGGGCGTGCTGAGCCGCCACAGCCGCCGCGATTTCTGCCCACGTCGATGAAAAGATGCGTCCCGCCAGCGGCTTGCCTCCTGGGTGACGCGCGTGCCGGAACGTCGCCGGCCGCCGTGGATTTTGCAATCCTGATGGCGCAGGGTCTGGTATCAGCCTCGTCTCGGGCGCACCGCCCGCCGGCACAGGGATCACACCGGGCATGCAGAAACGGCAGCAGGGCGGCGCAGCGCCTCGCACCTCGTGGACGAGCGCCATTGCCAATGAGCCGCGCATCCTGATGCTGCTGCCCGGCCTGTTCTGGGCCGGCAACGCCATCGTCGCGCGCAGCGCCGCCGGCGAGATCCCGCCGATCGCTCTCGCGTTCTGGCGCTGGGCGGTGGCGGCCCTTCTGATCGCCCCGCTGGCGTGGCCGTACCTCAGCCGCGACGTGCCCCTGATGCTGCGCAATTGGCCGATCATGCTGCTGCTGACCGCGCTCGGCATCAGCATCTTCAACACCTTCCTCTATATCGCCGCCCACACGACCACCGCCATCAACATCGTCATGCTGCAGACGGCGATGCCGATCGTGGTCGTCATCGCGACGTTCCTGATTTTTCGCGACACGCTCACGCGCCGTCAGGCCGCCGGCATCATGGCCTCGTTCCTCGGCACGCTGACGCTGATCTCGCACGGCGATCCGGTCGTGTTGCTCGGCCTCGATTTCACGCGTGGCGATCTCTGGATGCTGGCCGCGGCCGTGAGCTATGGGGTCTACACCGCGCTTCTGCGGCTGCGCCCACCGGTGCATGGCGTGAGCTTCGCCTTCGTGACCTTCGCGCTCGGCGCGGCCCTTCTGCTGCCGTTCTATGTCGCGGAGACGGCGTGGGTCGGCCCCATGCCGCTCTCGCTCGGGGCGGCGGGGGCGATCGGCTACGTCGCCGTGTTCGCCTCGATCCTGGCTTACATGGCGTTCAATCGCACCGTGGAGCTTCTGGGCGCCAACACGGCCGGGCTCGTCGTGCATCTGGTCCCCGTGTTCGGCACCGTTCTCGCCGTGCTGCTGCTCGGCGAGCGGCTCTACGTCCACAACCTTGTCGGCATCGCGCTGATCGCCCTCGGCCTCTGGCTCGCCACTCGCCGGCCGGCGGCGCCCGCGCCGCCACCGTGATCCGCCTCGCAACTGTGATCAAAGTCACGGACCGTCCATGTCGGGCGGGGCCAGACTAAGCGCCAGAACGTAACGAGGACTCATCATGCCAAAGGATTACAAAGCCATCACGGCGGACATCTCGCAGTATGCCGTCGAGCTTAGGAAGACGGTCCCCGACGCCATGAGCGGCTTCTACGCCTTGTCGAAGGCCGCCTCCGCCGATGGCGTGATCGATAAGAAAACCAAGGAGTTCATCGCGCTGGCCATCGGCGTGACGCAGCGCTGCGACGGCTGCATCGGCTTCCACGTCAAAGCCTTGAAAGGATTGGGCGCGACCCGGGAGGAAATCGCCGAGGTGATGGCCATGTGCATCTACATGGGCGGCGGGCCGGCCCTCATGTACGCCGCCGACGCGCTCCGCGCCTACGATCAGTTCAGCGAATGACGCGTCATCGAGCGTGCGGCGTGCCAGCCTTGCGCCGCGGGCTCAGAACCCGACGTTGTCGATCAGCCGCGTCTTGCCGAGCCAGGCGGCCGCGAGCACGCGCCCCGGCCGTCCGGAGCCCCGAACGTAGGGCGCCAGCGTCTCCGCGTCGCAGACCTCGAGATAGTCGACCTTGCCGAACCCCACGGTGAGAAGGGCGGCGGCCGCTTCGCGCGGGTCGCGCCCGCGCGCCACCTCCGAGATGGCCTTGAAGAGCATCGGCGCGATGTAGCGCTCGTCCTCGCTGAGGTAGGCGTTGCGCGACGAGAACGCGAGCCCGTCCTCCTCGCGCACCGTCGGCACGCCCTGGATGAAGACCGGCAGCGCCAGGTCGCGCACCATCTGCCGGATGACGGCGAGCTGCTGGAAATCCTTTTCGCCGAAGAGCGCCACATCCGGCATCGCCGCCAGGATGAGCTTGCAGACGACGGTCGCCACGCCGCCGAAGTGATGCGGCCGGAACGTGCCCTCGAGCGGCAAGGCCGCCCCCTCGACGGCGATGCGCGTCGCAAAGCCCTCCGGATACATCTCCGCGACGCCCGGCGCCCAGACGAGATGCGCCCCCGCGCCTGCGAGCTTCGCGAGGTCGCCCGCCTCGTCGCGCGGATAGCGCGCCAGGTCCTCGTGCGGCGCAAACTGCGTCGGGTTGACGAAGATCGACACCACCGCCTTGTCCGCGATCGAGAGCGCCGCGGCGACGAGCGCGATGTGCCCGACATGCAGCGCGCCCATGGTGGGGACCAGCGCGATGCGCTGCCCCTGGGCCCGCCAGGTCGCGATCTCCGCCCGCAAGTGGTTGATTGTCCGGACTAACTCCACGTGCGCCACTTTCTCTGGTTGCGTCCCGGTTGCCGATCGAGCGCGGGAATTGAGCGGCAAGTGAGACCGCCGCCGCGCTCCCGTCAAGGGGACGTGAGGCGCGGGAGCCACCCCCGTCCGCCGCCATTGTGCAACTCACAGCCGCGCGCCATCTGCTAAAGTGCAAACGCTCGAAGAATCAGGTGTGCTCCCGTCGAGAAGATGGGGGCGCGCGCGGGAGAGGGACAGTCGCCGTGGCCGCGTGCAGGCGAACTTCGGAGCCGGGATTGGGGATGGTGGCGCTGAGAAAATCCGATTTCGCCGGCGAGGCTGCCGACAACGGCGAGGCGCCGCCGCGCGACGAGATCGCGGCCCACCTCCTGATCGACGAGACGCGTCTTGTCGGCGGCCTGATCGAGCGGGCCGTGTTCACCGACGAGGAGCGCCGGCGCACGGGCGAGCTCGCGCGCTCCCTGGTGGAGGCTGCGCGCGCCGATCACGCCAAGCACGGCGGCATCGACGCCTTCATGCACGAGTACGGCCTGTCGAGCGAGGAGGGCATCATCCTGATGTGCCTCGCAGAGGCGCTTTTACGTATTCCCGATGCCGAGACCGCCGACCGCTTCATCGCCGAGAAGATCGCCGGCGGCCAGTGGGAGCGCCACCGCGGCCACTCCGACAGCATTCTCGTCAACGCCTCGACCTGGGGCCTGATGCTGACCGGCCGCCTCGTCAAGCTGCGGGAGGCACGCGGCCTCAATCCGTGGGACGCGCTGAAGCGCCTCGCGGCGCGCTCCGGCGAGCCGTTCATCCGCCAGGCCGTGCGCCAGGCGGTCAAGGTGCTCGGCGACCAGTTCGTGCTCGGCCGCTCGATCCGCGAGGCCCTCGAGCGCTCGGCGCCGTTCGAGGCGCGCGGCTTCCGCTTCTCCTACGACATGCTGGGCGAGGCGGCGAAGACCGAGAAAGACGCCGTGCGCTATTTCGAGCGCTACATGGCGGCCATCGAGGCGGTCGGCGATGCGGCAGGCGCCAATCCGCTGTCGCATCCCGATTCGCTGCTTGCGCGTCCCGGCATCTCGGTGAAGCTCTCCGCCCTGCATCCGCGCTACGAGCCGGGCAAGGAAGCCCGGCTCGCCGAGGAGCTCTACCCGCGCCTCCTCGCCCTCCTGTGCGCCGCCGAGGCACGCGGCCTCACCGTCACCATCGACGCCGAGGAGCAGGATCGCCACGAGCTGATGCTCGATATGTTCGCCCGCGCCTACGCCGATCCCGCGCTCGAGCAGTGGACCGGCCTCGGGCTCGCGGTGCAGGCCTACGGCAAGCGCGCCATTCCGACCATCCGCTGGCTGCGCCGGCTGGCCGAGCGGGGCCGCAAGCGCATTCCGCTGCGCCTCGTCAAGGGCGCCTACTGGGACAGCGAGATCAAATGGGCCCAGGAGCGGGGCCTCGCCGACTATCCGGTGCTGACGCGCAAGCTGCATACGGACGTCTCCTATCTCGCCTGCATGCGTCTCCTCCTTTCGGATGCCCGGGCCTTCTATCCGCAGTTTGCGACCCACAACGCCCACACCGTCGCCTCCGCCGTCATCGCGTCGGGGGAGAGCGCATTCGAGTTCCAGCGCCTGCACGGCATGGGCGAAGCGCTCTACGAGGAGGTTTCGGCCCCCGGCAAGCTGCGCCATCCGTGCCGCGTCTACGCGCCGGTCGGCGAGCACGAGGATCTGCTCTCCTACCTGGTCCGCCGCCTCCTGGAGAACGGCGCCAACACCTCGTTCGTGAATCGCTTGGCCGACGCCGAGCTTCCCGTGACCCAGATCATTCGCGATCCGGTCGAGGCAGCCGAGCGCGAGCGCGGCGAATCCGCACCCGTGAAGCCGCTGCCCCGCCCGCGCGACATCTTCTGGCCCGAGCGCAAGAACTCCTCCGGCGTGCCGCTGACCGACCGCACGGCGCGCGCGAGCCTGGTTGCCGACATGGAGGCCGCGCTCGCCAGGCAGTTCGACGCCGGCCCCATCGTCGACGGTCTCGAGACCGTGGGCGGACCGCAGGCGGCTCTTCTCACCTGTCCGCATGACCGCCGCGAGCGGCTCGGCACCGTGCGCATCGCCACCCCGCGCGAGGTCGATGCCGCCATCGTGAGCGCCGAGCGCGCCGCCCACGCCTGGGACAGGCTCGGCGGCGCGGCCCGTGCCAAGGTCCTCGACCTCGCCGCCGACATGGTGGAGCGCGACCGCGCGCGTCTCATGGCCGTGCTGGTCCGCGAAGCCGGCAAGACCTTGCCGGCCGCGCTCGCCGAGGTGCGCGAGGCGGCCGATCTGCTGCGCTATTACGCCGTCGAGGCGCGCCGCCTGATGAGCGCGCCCGTGACGCTCCGCGGGCCCACCGGCGAGACCAACACGCTCGAGCTGCGCGGCCGCGGCCCGTTCGCGTGCATCGCGCCCTGGAACTTCCCGCTGGCGATCTTCGTCGGCCAGATCGCCGCCGCGCTCGCCGCCGGAAACCCGGTCCTCGCCAAGCCCGCCGAGCAGACGCCGGTCATGGCCATGCTGGCCGTCCGCATCCTGCATGAGGCGGGCGTGCCGACCGACGTGCTGCACCTCCTGACCGGCACCGGGGCCGTCGGCGCAGCACTGGTCAAGTCGCCCAGGATCAAGGGCGTGGCCTTCACCGGCAGCAACGAGGCGGCCTGGTCGATCCAGAAGGCGCTCTCGGATCGCAAGGCCGACATGGTGCCGCTGATCGCCGAGACCGGCGGCCTCAACGCCATGATCGCCGACTCAAGCGCGCTCGCCGAGCAGGTCGTGCGCGACGCCGTCCGCTCCGCCTTCGACAGTGCCGGCCAGCGGTGCTCGGCGCTGCGCGTGCTGTTCGTGCAGGAGGAGATCGCGGCGCGCACCGTCCGGATGTTGACGGGGTCCATCGAGGCGCTCGATGTCGGCGATCCGTTCGACGATGCAACCGACGTCGGCCCCGTGATCGACGAGGCGGCGCAGGATGCGCTCGAGGCGCACAAGGTTCGCATGCAGCGCGATGCGCGCGAGCTGATCGATCTTCGGCTGCCGACCGCCTGCCGCGCCGGCACCTACGTGACGCCGGCCTGCTACGAGATCGAGAGCCTGCGGCATCTCGAGCGCGAGGTGTTCGGGCCGATCCTGCACGTCGTCCGCTTCGCGGGCGGACATCTGCCGAAAGTCGTCGAGGCCATCAACGCCTCGGGCTACGGCCTGACGCTCGGCGTGCACAGCCGCATGGCCTACACGGCCGACTACGTGGCCGAGCACGCGAAGGTCGGCAACCTCTACGTCAACCGCAACCAGATCGGCGCCGTGCCGGGCGTCCAGCCGTTCGGCGGCGAGGGGCTCTCGGGCACCGGCCCCAAAGCCGGCGGCCCGAATTACCTCGCCCGCTTTGCCACCGAGCGCGTGCGCACCACCGACATCACCGCCACCGGCGGCAACGTCGGCCTGCTGACCGACGGCATCTCCGGCGCCGACTGAGCCGCTTCACCGAACGCGCGCCGACCGCGATGGGCGGCTTTGCCGGCCGCACGATCGGTTTGTGGTCGACCGCGTTGGAAGCTCGTGGGCATCAGAGGATCTGTGCGGAGATTTGCAGCATGGCGAGAATAGTCTTTGCAATGAACCAGTCCCTGGATGGCTATGTCGATCATCAGGAATTCGCGCCCGGGCCTGCGCTCTTTCGCCACTGGATAGAGCACGTCGCCGGCCTGACGGGCAGCGTTTACGGTCGCCGCATCTACGAGGTCATGCGCTATTGGGACGAAGACCATCCCGAGTGGACGCCGGACCTGCGCGACTTTGCGGGGGCGTGGCGGAAGCTGCCGAAATGGGTCGTCTCGCGCTCGTTGAAGTCGGTCGGGCCCAACGCCACGCTTGTCCCGGCTGACGTTGAGGGCGTGATCAGCAGGCTGAAGCAGGAGCTGGCGGGCGAGATTTCGGTTTCCGGACCGGACTTGGCGGGCAGCCTGACCGATTTCGGCCTCGTGGATGAGTATCGGCTCTATATGCACCCGGTGGTGCTTGGTCGCGGCAAGCCGTTCTTCGCTGGCGCGCGGCCGCCGCTCCACCTCGTGGCGAGTGATCTGATCGGCGAGGATGTGATCCGGCTGACGTACGTCCCTGCCTGATCCGCGCGGCGCCGTCGGGTCTCGGGGCCTCCCGTAATGCCATTGCCGCACCCGGCAAGGCTCGCCATGTTAGGATAGAGGGCTCATTCCTTCGGAGCATCGATGGCGCGCGAGACCAAAACGCCCGACGTCAAGCACGGCAAGACGCCGGCCGCCGCCCGGGACACGGGTCGTGCGCCGGCGCCCGCGCCGTCGACCAGCGCCGAGGTCGCCGATTTCGTCGCCAAGGTGAAGGCGCTCGCACCGGCGGCAGGTGTGGGGCGCGGCCGCTTGCTGTTCGCCATGGACGCCACCATGAGCCGTGCGCCGACCTGGGACATGGCGCTCGCGCTGCAATCCGAGATGTTCCGTGCCGTGAAGGAGATCGGCTCCCTCGAGGTGCAGCTCATGTACTTCCGTGGCGCGGGCGAGGCACGAGCCTCGAAATGGGTGACGAACGCCGACGCGCTCGCCGCGCTCATGCGGCAGGTCGCCTGCCACGGTGGTTTCACCCAGATCGGCAAGGTGCTGAGCCACGCGCGCCGCGAGTCGGAAAAGACCAGGATCAGCGCCCTGGTCTATGTCGGCGATGCGGTCGAGGAGCCGATCGACGAGCTTGCCGGCCGTGCGGGCGAGCTGGCATTGCTCGGGGTGCCCGCCTTCCTGTTTCAGGAGGGGGACGATGCCAACGCCACGCGGGCCTTCCGCGAGATCGCGCGCCTGACCAAGGGCGCCCATTGCCGCTTCGGACCCGGATCGGCGGCGGAGCTGCGCGAGCTTTTGACCGCGGTGGCGATCTACGCGGCGGGGGGCCGGAAGGCGCTCGAGACCCTCTTGGCGCGCCCCGGCGGCGCCACGGGCGCGCGCCGCCTGCTGGGCCAGATGCGCGGGCCCGTGTGATTGAGATCGAGGGTTTGCCCTATCGAGCGGCCGGCTCCCGAGCGCCTCTCGATCTCAATCACACTGGCACGTCCATGAGTCTGGAGGCTACGATGTCGACGTCGTATCGATCACACCGCCGGCCGGGTCGTCCGCCGGCCGGGTCCTCGTCAATCGGGCCGACGTGAAGAGGCTGTCGTGAGGGTGCTCTCCTGATGCAATTTTTCCTCCTGGGCCTTGCCGCGCTCGTATTGGGTCTGTTCGTGATATCGGGCTTCACGCGCGCCAATCCGACCGCCATGGCGCGCCAGATGCGCCTCGCGGGCGGCGCGCTGGCGCTCGGCGCCGCCGCCATCTTTCTCGTGCGCGGCGCGGCGGGCCCGGCGAGCCTGCTCGGTGCGCTCGGCGCCTGGCTGCTCGGATGGAAGGGCGGCGCGCCGAGCGGCCCGACGCGGAAATCCCCCGGCCAGGCCTCGACCGTCACCACCGATCATCTGGAGATGGAGCTCGACCACGACAGCGGCGCCATGTCCGGCCGCGTGCGGAAAGGCATGTTCGCCGGCCGCGACCTCGACACGCTGAAGCCCGCCGAGCTGGCGCTCCTCTGGCACGACTGCCGCTTCGTCGATCCGCAGTCCGCCCAGCTCCTCGAAGCCTATCTCGATCGCATCCACCCGACCTGGCGGGACGACGTCTCGCGCGGCGAGCGGGCCATGCGCGACGGCGACGGCCGCATGACGCCGGACGAGGCCTATGACATTCTCGGCCTCGCCTCCGGCGCGACCGACGAGGAGATCCGCCGCGCCCACCGCGATCTCATGCTGAAGCTGCATCCCGACCGGGGTGGATCGACCTACCTCGCCGCTCAGGTCAACGAAGCCAAGGACGTGCTGCTGAACCAGGGCCGGTGACGGCCGCCGCGAGCGTGAGAGCCGGACGGACGTCTCAATCTGCCTTCATCACGAAGCAGTCGATGGCGAGGCGGCGCAGCTCGAGGCACGTGTTCGAGGCCGCGTGCTCGTCGAATTGAAGGAAGCGCGCACGGAAGAATTGGCGGTTGTCACGCTGCACGGCGAGCGTCACTCCGCCGTGCCCGTCGAGGAGGCCGGCGGCGCGGCTGCGGACCAGATCGAGCTTGGACTGGGCCTCGCGCGCGGAGCTGTAGGCGCCGATCTGAATCGCATAGCCGGTGCCGACCGGGGATGCGTGAAACTGCGGCGGCCCCTTGAGATGCGCGGGCGGCGCGCCAGCGGCCTCGGCGGGCATGACGAAAGCGGTGAGGGCGTGCGCTTGCGAATCGAGCGTCGACGGCGGCCGGGCGGGCGCCGTCGCCTGCCGGTCCGAGAGGGTGGCGGCAGGCGCGGGAGCGGGATCCTCGACGATCGAGTGGCGCTTCCCCCCCGCGATCCCGGATGCAGCGCCGATGTCGCCGGGGTAGGACGCTTCGGTCGCGACGGGCGCCGGAACGGCTTCGGGCTCGGCCATCGCCGCACGCAAGGCCTGGAGATCGAGGCGCGGCGGCGGGGCGGGATCGGCCATCGCCGGCGGGTCGGCGCCCGTATCGCCCTCGCCGGCGGCAAGGATGGCCCCGATCGGATCGTGCCGGGGGGGCCGCACGGCCGGCGCGGGAGAGGGCGCCATGGCTGCCGCCACCTTGACGGGCGCTGCCTTGGCCGTCCTGGTCGCCGTCCGGGGCGGGGGCGCTTTCAGGGTTTTTGCGGCCCAGTCGCCATCGCCGGCCGCGGTCTCATCGCCGCTCCGAGCGGCGGCCGGTGGTTTGGCGGGCCGCCGCCCGGCGATCAGCTGTGGCGCGCTCGAGCGCGTTTTCTCCGTCGAAGCCTTCGCCAGCGACGCATAGAGCAGCGAGCGCATCAGCGCGTTGCGCGTGGCCGCCGTCTTGCCGCCGAACACCGCCCCGACGATGTGCTTGCCGTCGGCGTGAACGGACGACACCAGGTTGAAGCCCGAGACGCGGGTGTAGCCGGTCTTGATGCCGTCCATGCCCGGAAAGCCCAGCATCAGCGCATTGTGCGTCTTGTACGTTTTGCCGTGGAGCGTGAAAGACGCGAGCGAGAACAGGCGGTAGTGCTGCGGAAAGTCGTCCTGCAGCCGCAGGCCGAGCGTCACCATGTCCCTTGCCGTCGTCTTTTGCTCGGGGTTCGGCAGTCCGGAGGCATTGCGGAACGTCGTCGACGCCATGCCGATCTGGCGCGCGCGCTCGGTCATGAGGCGCGCGAAGCGGGCCTCGCTGCCGCCGATTGCCTCGGCCACGGCGACGGCCACGTCGTTGGCGGATTTGACGACCAGCGCCTTGATGGCATCGAGCACGGTCAGGGTGTCCCCGGCCTTGAGGCCGAGCTTCGACGGCGCGACCCGGGTCGCCCGCTCGGTGAACGTGATCCGGCTGTCGTAGGTGAGACGCCCCCGCTCGATCTCGTCGAACAGGATGTAGAGCGTCATCATTTTGGTGAGCGAGGCGGGAAAGCGCGGCTCATCGGCCGATTGTGCGTGCAGCACCTTTCCGGTGTTGGCGTCGACGACGATCGAGGCCTGCTTCGCGCCCTCCGCATGCGCGGACCGGCCGGGCGCGAGCACGACCGTGCAGAGCGAGAGCAACAGGACCAGGGTTCGCGTGACGAAAATCGGCAAAGCCCCCTCTTTCTCCGGTGCGGGGTGTCGCGGGTGCTCGGGGCGGCGCCCCTGCTCCGGCTCCTCAACATTGGCGTCGGGCTTGAGTGCCTATGCTTCGCGGCCACTTTGCGGCCGGAGCCTTGCCCGAGGCCGTAGAATCCGGGCGTGCGACGCGTTCGGGGGGCAACGCTAGCGGTCTGATGCTGCGATTTTGTTAACGCATCGGTCACAGTCGCCCGGCGTCGGGTAAATGCTGCGACGCAATAGAGCGCTTGAAAAAATGGTGCGGTGCGGCTAAATACGGGGCAAGGCTCCCCCCGCCGACCAACACTCTCCACCCGACAGCAGCAGGCAGGCATTAAAATGATGAACAATTTCCAAGACTTCCAGAAGATCGGTCAAACCAACGTCGACAGCGCGTTGAAGTTCTTCGGCGACTGGAACAAGGGCTGGCAGGCCATTGCCGCCGAAATGACCGACTATTCCAAGCGCGCCTTCGAGGACAGCACGGCAACCTTCGAGAAGCTGGCTTCGGCCAAGTCGCTCGAGCAGGCGTTCGAGATCCAGTCGAGCTTCGCCAAGCGCGCCTACGAGGACTACATGCAGCAGCTGACCAAGATCGGCGGCATGTACTCGAGCCTCGCCAAAGACGCCTACAAGCCCGTGGAAAAGGCCCTTCAGAGCAGGTAGCCCCGCGATGCGTCGAGCTCCGGCTCCGCAGGACCAACGAAATGAGGCTCGGGCGCAGCGCCCGGGCCTTTTTTATCTCCCGAGCGACACCACTTTCATTTGGCCCGATTGGTCTGGTGGCCTGAGCCAAAGACGGGAGGAGTGCGTTTAAAGGGCATTGCTGGCGCAAGCCAGCTGCGCGAACATGCTGGAACAGAGAGCGGGCGCCCTGCGAGGGCGGCGCGGGTCAGTGACGACGGGCAAGATGAGTTTGCGACTGAGAATGGCCGGCAAGAATGGAGCCGGCAACGACCGGGGCGGCGGTGAAGAGGGCAAGACGGGCCTGGTCACCAAGACGCGCCCGAAGACCAAGAAACCTTCGCTCTACAAAGTGCTGCTTCTGAACGATGACTATACACCGATGGAGTTTGTTGTCCTCGTGCTCGAGAAGTACTTCAGCAAGGGGCGCGAGGAAGCGACGCGGATCATGCTGCACGTGCACCACAAGGGCGTGGGTGTCTGCGGGGTCTATACTTACGAGGTCGCCGAGACAAAGGTGACGCAAGTTATGGATTTCTCGCGCCAGCATGGCCATCCTCTACAATGCACCATGGAGAAAGAGTAGGTCGAACGTGCCATCCTTCTCGAAAAGCCTGGAATCCTCGCTGCATCGCGCGCTCGAGTTCGCCAACGAGCGCAATCACGAGTTCGCGACCCTCGAGCATCTTCTCGCCGCCCTGATCGACGACCGCGACGCGGCCGCCGTCATGCGCGCCTGCAACGTGGATCTCGACCAGCTCCGCGTGCGCGTCGGCGAGTACCTCGATACCGAGCTCGGCAACCTCGTGCACAAGGGCACCGCCGAAGCGCAGCCCACCACCGGCTTCCAGCGCGTCATCCACCGCGCCGTGGTGCACGTCCAGTCCTCGGGCCGCGAGGAGGTGACGGGCGCCAACGTGCTCGTCGCCATCTTCGCCGAGCGCGAGAGCCATGCGGCGTTCTTCCTGCAGGAGCAGGAGATGACGCGCTTTGATGCGGTTCAGTACATCAGTCACGGCATTGCCAAGCGGGCGGGCATGTCGGAGCCCAAAGGAGTGCGCGGCGTGGACGATGAGCAGGCGAGCGAGACCGGCGAGGAGAAGAAACCCGGCCAGGACGCGCTCAACACCTACTGCGTGAACCTCAACAAGAAGGCGCGCGAGGGGCGCATCGACCCGCTGATCGGCCGCGAGGCCGAGGTCATGCGCACCATCCAGGTGCTCTGCCGCCGTCAGAAGAACAATCCGCTGTTCGTCGGCGATCCCGGCGTCGGCAAGACCGCCATCGCCGAGGGCCTGGCGCGCAAGATCTTGCGCGGCGAGGTGCCCGAGGTCTTGAAGCACGCCACCATCTTCGCGCTCGACATGGGCGCGCTGCTCGCCGGCACGCGCTATCGCGGCGACTTCGAGGAGCGGCTCAAGGCGGTGATGAAGGAGATCGAGAACTACCCGGGCGCGATCCTGTTCATCGACGAGATCCACACCGTGATCGGTGCGGGCGCCACCTCGGGCGGCGCCATGGATGCGTCCAACCTGCTGAAGCCCGCGCTGCAGTCCGGCACCGTGCGCTGCATCGGCTCCACGACCTACAAGGAGTACCGCCAGCACTTCGAGAAGGATCGCGCGCTCGTGCGCCGCTTCCAGAAGATCGACGTCAAGGAGCCGACGGTCGAGGATAGCATCGCCATCCTCAAGGGTCTGAAGCCCTACTTCGAGGAGTTCCACAAGCTCAAGTACACCGGCGAGGCCATCAAGGCCGCGGTGGAGCTCAGCGCCAAGTACATCCACGACCGCAAGCTGCCCGATAAGGCGATCGACGTGATCGACGAGACGGGCGCCTCGCAGATGCTGGTGCCCGAGGGCAAGCGCAAGAAGAAGATCACGGTGAAAGAGGTCGAGGCCACCGTCGCCACCATGGCGCGCATCCCGCCCAAGACCGTCACCAAGTCCGACGCCGACGTGCTCTCCAACCTGGAGAAAGACCTGAAGCGGCTGGTGTTCGGGCAGAACAAGGCCATCGAGGCGCTCACCGCCGCGATCAAGCTCGCGCGCGCGGGCCTGCGCGAGCCCGAGAAGCCGATCGGCTGCTACCTGTTCTCGGGTCCTACCGGCGTCGGCAAGACCGAGGTCGCAAAGCAGCTCGCCGCCCTCATGGGCATCGAGCTCTTGCGGTTCGATATGTCGGAATACATGGAGAAGCACACCGTATCGCGCCTGATCGGTGCGCCTCCCGGCTATGTCGGCTTCGATCAGGGCGGCCTTCTGACGGACGGCATCGATCAGCATCCCCACAGCGTGTTGCTCTTGGACGAGATCGAGAAGGCGCACCCTGACCTGTTCAACATCCTGCTGCAGGTGATGGATCACGGCAAGCTCACGGACCACAACGGCAAGTCGGTCGATTTCCGCAACGTCATCCTGATCATGACGACCAACGCGGGCGCGAGCGACATGGCGCGGCCGCCGATGGGCTTCAACCGCGAGAAGCGCGAGGGCGAGGACACCGAGGCCGTGAACCGCATGTTCACGCCGGAGTTTCGCAACCGTCTCGACGCGGTCATCCCCTTCGCGGGCCTGCCGCCGGCGGTGATCGCCAAGGTGGTGGAGAAGTTCATCTTCCAGCTCGAGGCGCAGCTCGCCGACCGTGGCGTGACCATCGAGCTCTCGGAAGGGGCCGAGAAGTGGATCGGCGAGAAGGGCTACGACGAGAAGTTCGGCGCCCGGCCGCTCGCGCGCATCATCCAGGAGTACATCAAGAAACCGCTGGCCGACGAGCTCCTGTTCGGCAGGCTCGAGAACGGCGGCACGGTCAAGGTTCTGGTCCAGGGCAAGGGCGAGGAGAGCAAGCTCACCTTCGAGATCATCCCTGCCGATCCGTCGAAGAAGCCGCGCAAGGAAGAGGACGACGACGAAGCCGACGACGACGATGCGGAAGCAGCCCTCGTCGAGGCGACGCCGCCCCGCAAGGCGCTCGCCGGTCCCAAGGAGAAGAAGGACAAGCTGGCCGGGCGCTCCGGCGGCGCCGTCCCGAGCGTTCCGAGGAAGAAGGAGGAGTGAGCCCTCCGGCCTTGAGCCGCACCGACAACAGAACGCCGCGAAGCGCGCTTCGCGGCGTTCTCTTTTTGCATCAGCGGAGGTCGGCGCCGGTGGCGCGCCGCAGGCTCTTCAGCATGGGCGAGGAGAACTCGCGCCGGTAGAGCACCACCGCGACGATCAGCGTGACGCCGAGGAACAGCAGCGGATCGACGAACCAGGCCAGCAGCGCGATGGCAAAATAGTAGGCGCGGATGCCTCGATTGTAGCTGTCGCCGGCAAGCCCCGCGATATGGGCGGCGTTCTCGGCATATCTGGTAAGCTCGTCCGGTCCGGTGTCCGCGGCCCGCGGCGTCGCGCCGACGATGATCGAAAGCACATTGTACTGCCAGGCCGACCACGTGAACTTGAAGAACGCGTAGACGAAGACCGCGATCAGCACCAGCGCCTTGAGCTCCAGCAGCCACGGAGCGACAGGCGCGGTGTAGGGGAGCTGCGCGATCACGTCGCCCATCGCCGGACCCAGGAGCGCGATGAGACCGCCGAGGATGAAAATCGTGGTCGAGGCGAAGAACAACGCGCCACGCAGCAGGTTGCCGAGCAGCGCCGCGTCGGCGATGTGGGAGTCGCGCTGGCAGATCTGCCGCATCCAGCGCGCGCGGAATGCGTTGACCGACGAGATCAGGCACGGCTTTTTCCTGCCGAGCCAGCGCGCCATGGCACCGAACCCGCCCCAGCATAACAGGAAGCACACGAGCGCAACGGTATCCTGGGTGGGCAGGGCAAGAAGCTTCATCGCAGTCTAACGTCCCGGTTCCGAGGTTCGCTTGAGTTTGCGGCTAGGTCCCATGGCGAGCTTCGGACTCATAAGTGGCCCTCGAATTATGGGCTTGCTGGAGCATTTTCCGACAAAACGGATGCCGCTTCGTCGCAAGAAAATGCGACCAATCAAAAACCTGGAGCGTCCGATCCAACGCCATCGGATCGCAAGACGCACTAGTAGGACAGAGATCGAGAAATTCGCTTGGGATCAGGCCGCTTGATAGGACGAATTTCTCGATCATGGCTAGATCTCCACACAGATCTTGCCGAAGTGCTGCGCGCTCTCCTCGTAGCGGAATGCGTCGGCGAGGCTCGCGAGCGCGAATGTTCTGTCGATCACCGGCTTGATCCCGGCGGCGTCGAGCCCGCGGATCATGTCGCGCTGATGCGCCCGGCTGCCGACGATGATGCCCTTGAGCTTGATCTGCTTGGCCATGAGCGCCATCGTCGGCACCTCGCCCTTGAGCCCCGTGAGGATGCCGATGAGCGAGATGTGCCCGCCGAGGCGCACCGCCTGGATCGACTGCGCGAGCGTGCCCGGTCCTCCGATCTCGAGCACGTGGTCGACGCCGCGCTTGTCGGTCAGCTGGCGCACGGCGTCGCCCCAGTTCGGTTCGGTCTTGTAGTTGACGGTCGCGTCCGCGCCCATGGCACGCGCCCGCCCGAGCTTGGCGTCCGACGACGAGGTGACGATCGCCGTCGCGCCCATCGCCTTGGCGAACGCGAGCGCGAACACCGCCACACCGCCCGTGCCGAGGATCAGCACGCTGTCGCCGGCCTTGATCCCGCCTTCCACGACCAGCGCGCGCCACGCCGTCAGCGCCGCGCACGGCAGTGTCGCAGCTTCGATGTGGCTCCACCCCTTGGGCGCGTGCGTGAACCAGGAGGCGGGCGTGACCACCGCCTCGCGGGCGTACCCATCGAGCCCGTCGCCCGGCACATGGCTGAAATTGCCGTGCGGCGCCTCGCCGTCCTGCCAGTACGGGAAGAAGCACGACACCACGGCGTCTCCCACGGCAAACTCCGTGACATCGACGCCGACCGCTTCGACGACGCCCGCCCCGTCCGACAGGGGAATGCGCCCGTTCGAGGTCGGAATGGCGCCGATCGCGACGGCGTAGTCGTGATAGTTGAGCGAATTGGCCTTGAGCGCGACGCGGATCTGGCCCGGCCCCGGGGCGCCCGGATCGTCGATGGCGGAGAGCGCGAGCTTGTCGAGCCCGCTCGCACGCACGACCTTGATGGCTTTCATGTTCGCCTCCCCGTTTGGCTGACTGTCGCTCTGCAAGGGGTTAGGCGACACGGGCCCGGATTGCTACCCCCGAAAGGCGAGCAAGCGCCGCGAAGCGAGGCTTCGCGGCGCTCGGTAACGGAACGTCACCCCATCAGACGCGCGGGCCTCTTGGCTATTTGAGCGACGCGGTCGTCTCCCGCTGCCCGAACTTGAAGTTGATGCCGGCGCGTACGACATCGACGTCGTCGATCTCGATGCTCCGGTTGTTGGACTTCGGTCCGAGATTATGCATCTCCGTGCCGAAATCGAGGCGAAGGTACTCGGCGAAGAGGCTGATGTTCTCACCCACTTCTACTTCCACGCCGCCGCCATAAGCCCAGCCCCACCGCGTGAAGTCGTCGGTCTCGCTGTAAGCGCCAACCCTTGAGCAATGGCCGAATTGCGCGTTGGGCGGGCAGTCCTCGGTCGTCGATCCCTTCATCCACGCCCCGCCCGCCGTGCCGTAAGCGAGAACGTGCCCGAAGGCGTAGCCCATTCGGCCGCGCAGCGTGCCGAAAGCGTCGAGATCGCTGTGCACCATGATGGTCCCGCCATCGGTGATCGGGCTGTTGTCGAGATTGCCGATCGACACGTCGGCCACGGCGCCGATGACGATGTTGCTGGGAAACTGATAGTCGTAGCCGATCTGAACGCCGCCGAACGCGCCGTCGATCGATTGCGTCGGTGACGTCGGATCGTCCGGCCGGGCCAGACTCCAATCGCTCCACCCGCCATGCCCACCGATATAAGGGCCCGTCCAGTCTTCCGCGTGCCCTGCTGTGGAAAAGAGAGACGAAGATAAAAACGCTAACGCAACCAGATGTTTACGCATAACTACCCCCAACGCACACTTAACACTCCACCAACAATTAACAGCTTATTAATTATTGGGTGTAGGGGGGATGAACCTGGTGCCGGACGATAGGCGGGAGAGTGTTGCAACTAAAACACGTGCTGCGCCGCGGGCTCGCGCGACCACGCGCGATCCGAATGGAAATCAAAGAGACGAATGAAAGGATTGGCAGGAGACCGAGCGGCGGACACCACAAGATGCCGGCGGCCGTTTATTCCCATGCCAAGAAAAAAGAGCGCGCGGCTCCGCGCGCGGGCGCCAAGACGCAACGAGGTGCGGAGGCCGCGCTTCGGCTTACTCCGCCGCCGCCTTCGTGTACCCGTACTTCTCGTTGAGCTTGGTGATGAGGTCGGCCGCGGCTTTCGGGATGTTCGTGCCCGGCCCGAAGATCGCCTCCGCGCCCGCCGCGTAAAGCGCCTCGTAGTCGTGCGGCGGGATCACGCCGCCCACCACCACCATGATGTCCTCGCGACCGTCCTTCGCGAGCGACGCCTTGAGGTCCGGCACCAGCGTCAGGTGCCCGGCCGTCATGGTCGAGACGCCGATCACGTGCACGTCGTTCTCGACGGCCTGCCGCGCGGCTTCGTCCGGCGTCGCAAACAGCGGCCCGATGTCGACATCGAAGCCGAGATCGGCAAACGCCGATGCGATCACCTTCTGTCCGCGGTCGTGCCCGTCCTGGCCCATCTTGGCGATCAGGATACGCGGGCGACGCCCGTCCGTCTTCTCGAACGCGGCCGCCATCTGGATGACGGTTCCCACATCGTCGTTCATGGCGCCGGCCTCCGATCTGTAGACACCCGAGATGGTGCGCACCTCCGCGCGGTGCCGCGTGAACACCCGCTCCATCGCTTCCGACATCTCGCCGACGGTCGCCATCGCACGCGCGGCCTTGACGCCGAGGTCGAGCAGGTTGGCGCCGCCCTTGGCACCCTCGGTCAGCGCCGTGAGCGCCGCCTGCACCTCCGCCTCGTTGCGCTCGGCCCTGAGCCGCTTGAGCTTGGCGATCTGCTGCTCGCGCACGGAGGCGTTGTCGACCTTGAGGAAATTGATGGCGAGGTCGTCCTTGCTCAGGAGCTTGTTGACGCCGACGATGGTCTGCTTGCCGGAATCGATGCGCGCCTGCGTGCGCGCGGCGGCTTCTTCGATACGGATCTTCGGGATGCCGGCCGCGATCGCCTTCGCCATGCCGCCGAGCTTCTCCACCTCGTCGATGTGCGCCTTCGCCTTGAGCGCCAGCTCGTACGTCAACCGCTCGATGAAGTGGCTGCCGCCCCACGGATCGATGGGGCGCGTGGTCCCGCTCTCCTGCTGCAGAAGAAGCTGCGTGTTGCGCGCGATGCGCGCCGAGAAGTCGGTCGGCAGCGCGATGGCCTCGTCGATGCCGTTGGTGTGAAGCGACTGTGTATGGCCCTGCGTGGCCGCCATGGCCTCGATGCAGGTGCGCGTCGCGTTGTTGAAGATGTCCTGCGCGGTGAGGCTCCAGCCCGAGGTCTGGCTGTGCGTCCTGAGCGACAGCGAGCGCACGTCCTTCGGTGCGAACTCCTTTTTGATGAGCTCGGCCCAGAGGAGCCGCGCGGCCCGCATCTTGGCGATCTCCATGAAGTAGTTCATGCCGATCGCCCAGAAGAACGAGAGGCGCGGGGCGAACTTGTCGATGTCGAGGCCGCCGGCCACGCCCGCGCGCGCATACTCGATGCCGTCGGCGATGGTGTAGGCGAGCTCGAGATCCGCCGTCGCGCCCGCTTCCTGCATGTGGTAGCCGGAGATCGAGATCGAGTTGAACTTCGGCATGTTCGCGCTGGTGAACGCGAAGATGTCGGAGATGATCCGCATCGACGGCGCCGGCGGGTAGATGTAGGTGTTGCGAACCATGAACTCCTTGAGGATGTCGTTCTGGATCGTCCCCGAGAGCTTGTCCTGCGGTACGCCCTGCTCTTCGGCGGCCACGATGTAACCAGCGAGGATCGGCAACACGGCGCCG
>WBZR01001596.1_pt1 | contig 22693 bp, 21 predicted proteins | sample 5204231 | NCBI WGS metagenome assembly WBZR01 (sample SAMN12412403, study PRJNA552823) | activated sludge metagenome | isolation source: activated sludge from anammox sidestream of wastewater treatment plant... | place: USA: Virginia | collected 2017-08 | reverse complement strand
CCCAGCCCCGACGGATTGTAAACGGCCCAGTTCGCATGACCGGGGTTCGGAAGCGTCTTGGTGCCGCTGGCTTCGGCGAATCGACGGCTGACGTTGCATGGGACGGGCAGGGCCTCATTGCTGATCGTGGCGAGATTATTGCCGAGACCGAGCGCTTCACGATGGACGGCACGCTTGAGGTTGTCGACGCCGACCTCCATGCGCTCGCCACCGATCGAATGCGCCAGACCTCGTGGGGGCAGAACGCCCGGGAGTTCGCACGCCCGATGCGTGAAGTTGTGCTGCCCCCATTTGGTGATCGCGAAGCCGCACCGTTCCTGGCCTTCCGGCGTCGGATCAATCCCCTCCCCTATGCTCCGGACGACACACGCGGTCTCGATGATCGCTGCCACGAGGTCTTTCTCATCATCGCGAGCTCCATCGCCCGCCGCCTCGAGTCGCTGCCGGCTGATGCCCGCCGCATCTTCGTCGGGGTCTCGGGTGGGCGCGACTCGACGCTTGCACTCATCGCCGCCGTCCATGCGATGGACCTGCTGGGCAAACCCCGTAGCGATGTCTGGGGAATCACCATGCCGGGATTCGGGACGTCGGACGCCACCTATCGTGCCGCCTGCGACCTGGTGACCACGCTCGGTGCCCGCCTCCAGGAGATCGACATCAAGGAGGTGTCACACGCGATCTTCGATGCCATCGACCACGATGCGGAGCTCGAAGACGTTACGTTCGAGAACGTCCAGGCGTGGGCTCGCAAGTACCTGCTCTTCGCCCTGACGTCCCGGCACAAGGGGTTCGACCTTGGGACGGGCGACCTTTCCGAACTTGCCCTCGGTTGGACAACGTATGGCGGCGACCACATGTCGCATTACGCCGCGAATGCCGGCGTCCCGAAGACGCTGGTCTCCCAGCTCATCCTCTGGGCTGCCGATGCTGTTTTTAGTTCGGAGCCCGGTGTTGCCAGGGCCCTACGCGACGTGCTGGCTGTCCCCATCTCCCCGGAGCTGCGCCGCCTCTCGCCTTCGGGGGAGATTACACACCTTACCGAGGGTGTGGTCGGGCCATACGACCTCAATGACTTCTTCCTGTATCACTTCACGCGTTTTGGATTCGGCCCGCGACGAATCGCGCGCATGGCATACCACGCATTCGACGGCAAGTTCACCATTGGCGAGATCAAGCACTGGCTCACGGTCTTCCTTCGCCGTTTCTTCGCCAACCAGTTCAAGCGTGATTGCCTGCCCGACGGACCGAAGGTCGGATCGGGCGGGTCGTTGTCGCCACGTGGGGACTGGCGCATGCCGCCCGACGCATTACCCGGCGCCTGGCTCACCGAAGCCGCCACGATCCCCGACGAGTAGGAGCGCGTGACTTCTGTCATTGGCCGTCACAGCTACGATGGAATCAGCTTTTCTGCAGGAGCAGCTATGCAGGACCTCTCGACCATGCTTCCCGAGCCGCTCGCCGGTCTCATCCGCGAACACCGCATGATTGAGGAGGTGGTGAGCGATGCCCGGAACGCCATTGGCCAGGCGGCCATCGAGGGCGCTGCCGAAGATGTCATCGCCGCGGGTATCGAGGCAGTCCGCGATCTCTTCGCCTTCATGCAGGTCGACCTCACCCTCCACATCGCGAAGGAAGAGGAGATCCTTTTCCCGGTGCTTGAAGGCCTGAACGATGTTACCGACCTTGCAGTCGAAGATATGTTCGTGCAGCACGATGCGGTCCGCGAGCGCCATGCACTCCTCGAGAAGACGCTGGCGGCCATTGCTGACGGCCATGACGAGGTGACTTCCGAACAGGCCGGCATCGAACAGCACCTGGCGGCAGCCGATGGCGGCGTCACACTGGAGATCCTCGCGGCCCTGAAAGACAACGTGATGCGCCTCGACTGGATCCTCCAGGGCCACTTTGGCGATGAGGAGGATGACGTCTTCGTGCCAGCCGAAGAACTCCTCCCCCCCGAACGTTTCCCGGAGCTCGCACGGGCGATGGCCGAACTCGAAGCTCGTTCGATGTAGTTCGTCCGCCGAGTAGTCTGTCCGGGGGCAGATCCTCAAGGCGGGGGCAGACCTTCCAATGCATAAACGCCAAACCGGAAAGGGGCCAGTGCACTGCAGCTCGAAGCTGCCCGCGACGATAACCAGGGCTCATCGTCAAGCCTTTGTGAAAGCAGGGATGGCACGTCATAACGTTCTGGACCTGGCTGGCCCCGCACTCGTAGAGTTCGGCGTGTTGGAGGCGGGGTGGTCGGGAGCCACCCGGCGGCAACCGAGGGGAGGTGCGACGCGCAAGCGCCGGCTCCCGTTACTGCCGCAGCGCCCGTCCCGGTGACGTGTCATCGGTGCGGACGTGCCATGGACGGGTCGCCAGCATGGCTTCGGCCAACGGCGATGTCACCGGGTCCGCGGGGTGCGCTGTCGAGGCGCAACCTGTCTGCACCCGGGGGCTCGGGCCCGCGCCCGAACTGTCCATGGCGGAAGCGAACCCCCTCCGGGTCGCTGCGCTCTGCGCGCGCCTGGATGAGAGGCTTGCCAGGCTCCCGATTACGACCTCCGGCGCACATGGCAGGGGTGCCTCTTCGCCGCAAGGTACGAGGCGCCCCTGCCGCGTTTGAGCGGCCGTTCGTGTTGAGCGGCAGGGCCTCCGTAGCCCACTCATGCCACTTTTCGGTTTGTCGCGGGTCGACTGAACGCCGGCAAAGCCGGAGTATCGCGACAGGCTGGACTGTCCGGCTGGTTGCAGCCCGTGGCCCCTGCCCGTCAGACTCCACGCCATGTTCGATGCCGTTGTCGTCGGTTCTGGCCCGAATGGGCTTGCCGCCGCGGTGACCCTGGCCCGTGCAGGCCAGCGCGTCTGTGTCCTCGAAGCTAATGAGAGCCCGGGCGGCGGCGCGCGCTCTGCTGAGCTCACGCTCCCCGGGTTCGTCCACGACACCTGCTCTGCTGTCCACCCCATGGCTGCGAGTTCGCCGTTCTTCCGACAACTCGACCTCGAGTCTCATAGCCTCGAATGGCTTCACCCTGAGGTCCTCGCCGCACACCCGTTTGAGGATGGAAGCGCCGCGGCACTCTATCGTTCGCTCAACGCGACAGCGTTCGACCTCGGTCCCGATGGCCCGGCCTATCGTGACCTCATGGCGCCCATCGTGGACGACTGGCGTAAGCTCGCCCCGGCTATCATGTCGCCCGTTATTCGCCTGCCCCGGTACCCGATTGCGATGGCGCCATTCGGGGGCCGCTCACTCTGGCCGGCATCCCGACTGGCTCGCCGCCAGTTTCGCGGCGACCACGCCCGGGCACTGTTCGCGGGGATCGCGGCCCATGCCACTCTCCCCCTCGATGCCTGGTTCACTGCCTCCTTCGGCTTCGTTCTCGGCGCAGCAGGGCACGCCGATGGCTGGCCGGTTGCTCGTGGCGGTTCGCAGCGTATTACGGACGCCCTCGTATCTGCGTTCAGAGCGCTTGGGGGCGAAGTCGAATGTGGCCGCGCGATTCGGACACTCGCCGACCTCCCCGCCGCGAAAGCCGTCTTTTTCGACCTGACCCCGCGCCAACTCCTCGCGATCACGGGTAATCACTTCCGAGGTGTCTACCGCTGGCAACTCGAGCGGTGGAAGTACGGCGCTTCGGTCTTCAAGCTGGACTATGCGCTCTCGGGTCCGGTTCCCTGGACCGCGCTCCAGGCCAGGCGCGCCGGAACGGTTCATGCCGGCGGCACCCTCGCCGAAGTTGCCCGGGCCGAGTGGGAGGCAGGCCATGGGCTCGTGCCTGAACGCCCGTTCGTCATTGCCGCCCAGCAATCACTCGTTGATTCATCCCGGGCCCCGGAGGGTTGCCACACGTTCTGGGCCTATTGTCATGTTCCCCATGGCTGTGATGCCGACATGACCGAGCGCATAGAGGCGCAGATTGAGCGATTTGCACCCGGGTTTCGTGATCTCATTCTCGCCCGCCATATCACGGCACCGGCCGCCCTGGAAAGTGGAAACGCCAACTACATCGGCGGCGACATCACCGGTGGCTCTCATGCCGGGCTCCAGCTCTTCTTCCGGCCGGCTGTTCGCTGGAATCCCTACCGCACACCCGACCCCCGTTTCTTTCTCTGCTCGTCATCGACACCGCCGGGCGCCGGAGTTCATGGCATGTGTGGTTATTATGCCGCACGGGCGGCACTGGGCAGCATCTTTCGTTGAACGCAGGCGTCAGCCTTCGACGAGCCGCCGGAGTTCCTCGAGCCACTCGAGCCGCTCCCGGTGCCACTTGCTTGCGAGGCCGCTCGAGCTTGGGATGACGAACGGAATCGTGGCACCGATCCGTTCGGGCTGTATGCCGTATTCTCGCCGCGCCAGGTCGCGCGCCGCCATCCCCAGGGCATGCCGGCCGAAGAGCTGGTAGATCCCCCGCCCACTGAATACCGCGAACCGTGGCTCATATTCCAGCAACTCCCCATGGAGCCGCCGGGCACCCTCGGCAACCTCTGCGGGGCGCAGTTCGCTTGCGCGGACGGTCGGGCGGCAGCACAGGTCGGTGAACCCGATCCCGGCCTCACCTGCCAGTACCTGATCGTCCTCGGGGCGAACGTCACGCCCCGCGAGCCCGGACGCACTGAGCTGCTTCCAGAACATGTTCCCCGGGCGTGCGTAGTAGTGCCCCGCCTCGGCCGAATAAATCGCCGGGTTGTAGCCGATGAACACAAGCCGCAGACCGTGCCGCAGGTAGTGAGGGAGCGTCCGCAGTTCCTCAACATTGCTCCGCGGGTGCTCGCTCATGGCAGCTCCCACCGGATCCGCGGACTCGCCAGGTGGAGGTACTTTGGGTTACCCGCATGTGCCGGGAAGATGAGTTGCAGTCGGTGCGGCTCGGCTAACTTCGCTATGTCGAACATGATCGACGGTGACGTCACGTTCGACACGGCCGCCTCGTCGATACCGATAGCCGTCGCTTTCAGCCAGTCTCCGCCCTCCGTGAACTCGAGCGAGAAATCCGAGGCGTTTGCGTCCCACGTCTTGTTGATGGTGACCGAGAGTTCGGCGGCCCAGCCCTCGCGATCCTCGTCACGAGTCTTCGCGAGCGGCGCGATGGTATCAACGCGCATCAGCTTCCCATCTCCCTCGAAGGTTCCTCCTGCGGCGATTCGTTGTTCGCCATAGAAGTGCTTCAGGATCGGTGGCAGCCCATAGAGCGCAAACATTACCCCGACGAGAATCCCGAGCACTGCCCCGGCTACCAGGCAGCCCGAGCGGCCCTTCGTGTCCGCTTGCCCGCCACTCTCCAGCCGCCGCCGTACGCGGGCGGGTTCCTGCCCGGCTGGCTCCGGCGATTGCTCTTCACTCACCCTTCAAGCGTACCGTCCCAACCCCGGCAATCGGAAATCGATGCCCGATCGCTGTGCCATCGCGAGGCCGTGGATCGGGATGCCGGGCTCTCGTTGGTCCAACACGGCTGGTTCGCGCTTACGGGGTCCCGGTTGGTTCACGGTCTCCGCCGCTATTCGACATTGAACCCTCCGCCATTCAGAATGCGCCCGATGCCCGAACTCTCCCGCGACGAGATCCTTGCGGCCGCCACTGCCTTCGCTGCGACCCAGCCCGGTGGCGCCCTTGCAACCACACACGCGGAAGACGGGACACCCTACGTCACGTTTGTTCTCTTCCATCTTCGATCGAACGGTGAAGTCCTGTTCGGGAGCGCCGAGGCGCCGCAACACACCCGCAATATCCGTGCAACACCTGAAGTCTCCTTCCTCATCGATAACCGGAGCGTCCTGGCTGAGGACTGGTCTGCCTTCGACCGGATCGTTATCGAGGGCCGCGCCCATGAGGTACCCGTGGATGCGCCTGCGTTCGATGAGTTGATCGGCGAGCTTCGTGCCAAGAACCGCATGGCTGCTTACTTCACGGAGCGTGGCCACCTCTACCGCGTGGTCCCCCGCAGGCTTGTCCTCAGGCGGGGATTCCAGCCGAATCGCATGGTGGTCGATTTCAATAACCGCTGAGCGCCGGCGGGTTCAAGCCAGGGGCCGCTTTCGATTGGGCGAGTGTCGCGGGGTAGCGGCCGCGCCGGGAAATCACCGGCCAGCATGGACACCCCGAGATGACCTCTCCACCAGGCGCCCTGCCGGGGAGATGCCCGCGCCACTCGCATCCCCCGGTTCTTCGGCCCTACACTCGGCATATGCCCGCTGATCCCCTGGCCGTCCGCCTGGCCGCAGTCGTCGGTGACTCCCATGTGATCTGTGACGCAGACCTTCTTGCCTCCTACGAAACGGACTGGACTCGCCGCTATCACGGCTCTGCGCGCCTCGTCGTTCGCCCCGGTTCGACAAGCGAGGTCGCGGCCGTCCTCCGTATCTGTACCGATGCAGGCGCAGCGATTGTCGCGCAAGGAGGGAACACGGGCCTGGTTGGGGGTGGCGTACCTCGCGACGGTGAGATCGTGCTGAGTCTCCAACGCCTCACGCGTATCGAGCCGGTTGATTCCATTGCGGGTGAGGTCACCGTCGGGGCGGGCGTCACGCTCGCCGACCTTCAGCAGGCCGCGCTCCAGTCGGGGTTCTGGTTTGGAGTCGATATCGCCTCACGCGCCAGCGCAACCATTGGGGGCATGATCGCAACCAACGCGGGCGGGATACGGGTCCTTCGCTACGGCCCGATGCGCCGCCAACTGCTCGGTATTGAAGCGGTCCTCGCCGACGGAACCGTCGTCAGCCGTATGCCCGGACTGTCGAAAGACAACACAGGCTACGACCTGCCCGGCCTCCTCGCCGGCAGTGAGGGCACGCTTGCAGTCATTACACGTGCTCATCTCAAGCTCATCCCCCGCCTTACCGCCTGTGCGACTGCGCTCCTCGCGTTCGACTCCGTTGATGCGGCCCTGGCAGCACTCCGGTACATTCGCCCAATCGGTTCACTCGAGGCTGTCGAGATCTTCTTTTCCGAAGGTGTCGAACTCGTCACCCGGCACACGGGCCTTCCGTTGCCCTTTGACCAGCCATTCCCGGCCTACCTGCTCGTTGAATGCGCGGCCGGTCAGGACCCGCTACCAGACCTCACTGCTGCGCTGGAATCTGTCACCTTCCTCGATAGCGCTGTCGCTACGGACCGGCAGCAACGGGACCGCCTTTGGGCCTACCGCGAGCGCCACACCGAAGCGATCAATGCCGATGGAGTCCCCCACAAACTCGATGTCGCTCTCCCCCTTCAGGAGATCACCCGGTTTGTGCCTGGTATCCGCGAACGCCTCGAGCAGGCCGTACCCGAGGCTCGCCCGATCCTCTTTGGCCACGTTGCCGATGGGAACATCCACGTGAACGTCCTTGGCCTTGCCGCTCACGACGACCGCGCAACCGACATCATTCTTCGGTACGTTGCTGAACTCGGTGGCAGCATTAGCGCCGAGCACGGTGTTGGTATCGCGAAGACCCCGTGGCTACACCTCACCCGTACACCGGAAGATATCGCCGCAATGCAGGCTATCAAGGCCGCCTTCGACCCCCTGAACGTGCTCAATCCGGGCGTCATCTTCCCGCTGGCGAACCAATAACTCGCAAGTCGTGCCGTACGACTCTAGAATGCGCGCATGTCCGTCGACAGCTTCAAATACCTGCCTCGATCCATGCACGCGATGTACAGCGGCCAACCTGTTGTTGATGAACCGCCAGTCTTCGCACCTCTCACGAAACCACTCCATCGATCGAATATCGCACTCCTGACTTCAGCCGGGATCTACCTGAAGGACAGCCAGGAGCCGTTCGATATCGAGCGTGAACAGCGCGAACCCACGTGGGGCGACCCGACCTACCGGGTTATCCCCTCCGATGTCCTCCAGGAGCAGATCGCCTGCTCACACCTGCATATCAACCACCACGATTTGCTCGAAGACGTCGACGTTGTGCTCCCCATTCGGGCCTTCGCAGCACTCGCCGCGGAGGGTCGTATTGGTTCCCTTGCACCCGAGCACTACTCGTTCATGGGCTACCAGGACCGCCGCCTCGAAGACTGGCGCAATGTCCAGGGCCCCGAACTTGCTGCTCGCCTGAAGGACCACGAGGTTGACATCCTTCTCCTGGCGCCTGCCTGACCGGATTGCTGCAGAAACGTGCCCGTGCTGGCGCGTGTTATCGAATCGGCTGGTATCCCCACGGTCACCGTCACCATGATGCCCGACCTCGCAGAGCGCTTCCGGCTTTCGCGCGTTGTCGGTGTCGAGTTCCCGTTTGGCCACAGCTTTGGCGATCCCCACAACGACCCGCTCATGCGGATGGTTGCAGAGGGGGCGCTCCAGGCGCTCGAAGAGGCAGGCGCACCCGGCTATCGCCTCGATATCGAGGCGAAATGGCCTATTGCCCACGAAATCGCCTACAAGACGTGGCATCCGCCAGTCCCGAGCCCGATCGTCGCCCGGATGCTCAAGCAGAGGCAACAGCAGTAGGAACGACCGTCGCCATCAAGCGCCGCGCATCGGCGATCGCCCCGGCGAGGTCGTCGATGCGCCGCTCAAATACCTCGCCGCCACTGCCGAGGAAGACGAACACCATCCGCGCAACGGGTTTTCCCAGGGCGGTTGTCAGGGCGAGTACGTAGGCCGCTCCTTGCAGCCGGTAACCCTTTGCCTTCTCGGTCGCCTCGTCTTCGCTGCGCACCGCGTCCGTCTTGTAGTCGACGACCACGAGGCCATCGGGGCCCTCGTATAGGAGGTCGATGAATCCCTCCAGCGTTACACCATCGATTACGACGCCAACCGGCACCTCGCGCCAGTAACGGCCCGACGACACTGCCTCACGCACGGCATCGGACCCGAGTGCTGCCTTCACGAGCTTTTCGACCTCGGGCCCCCTGTCGGACAGTCCCTCAGCCGAGGCCTGCGCCCTGGCAGCGGCCTCCAGTCCATCACCGGTCGCCAGGTCAACTGTCTGCAATGCCGCGTGGACTGCGCGCCCGATGGAGGTACCCGCCCGCCCCCGCCGCCATGGTGGCTCCTCACGCTCCACGCCGTCGGGTTGTGTCTCCTCGGGTGGCAGGTCAGCCCCACCGTCGCGCTTCGCGAGCGCGGTGGCCGAGATGCTCCGCGTGTACCCCAGCACCCGGACCATTCTCGCCCGTTCCTGGCGCCAGGCGGCGTAGTCGCCCGCCGTGTCTGGCACTGCTGGTGATGCCGCCACGCGCTGCAGCCGTGGAGGTTCACCCGGGAGATAGTCCTCCCAGGCCCCCGGTGTGCTCTGCAACACCGCATCGAGGCATTCGGCACTCGAGCATTTGTACTCCGCATGGCGCTGATCGTGCCCGGCATTCGCTGCTGCGTGGTAGCGGCTGATGTACAGGAGGTCACGCGCACGCGTGGCCGCCACGTACAGCAGGCGGTCATCTTCCAGCCGCTCCATCACCCTCTCGTATTCCGCGAGCGCGGCGAATCCGGCCGTTTCGAAATATGCCCCCTGTGTTCCAACACGAACCTCTAATGGAGGGCCGTCTCCCACTTCGCGCGGCCGCCAGAGCACTTCCGCCGCCTGGTTCGATCCCCTCGTCCCCAATCCAACGACGAATACGACGTTGAACTCCAGCCCCTTTGCCGCATGGATCGTCATGATCCGGACCGCATGATCGTCCTGCTCCGGGACTGCCGACTCAACGGCCCGCGCGCCCTCATCTTCCTGCTCGCGCATCCACTCGATGAACTCTCGTAAGCTCCGCCCTCCGCTGCTCCCGAATACACGCGCGTGGTCGTGAACAAACCTGATCCGCTGCCACCAGTCACGCGGCCTCCGGCTCACGAATCCGACCTGCAAAATTCGCAATTCTGCGATAACGCGCTCAACCATCTCCGCAGGTTCGAGCCACCAACGCTCTTGGTGGAAAGCGGCGAGGAGCTTCATCCCACGCTGTACGGGCTCCGCCTCTGGAGGGCATTTGGCCTCGAGCAGTGCCTGGTAGGTGTAATCCCATGCCCGTTCAACCGCATGGTCTCGCCCAGGGGGTGTCCAGAGCGCCTTCCGCCACTCGAACAGGTCCTGGTCACTGCATGCGAGCCCGGGTGTCCGGAGCGCGGCGACTACGGCAATCTCGTTGGCCGGGTCGTCGATTGCTGCCAGGATGTTGAGAAGGTCACGAACCTCCTGGGTTCCAAAAAGGAGCGATTTCGCCTCGATTCGAGAGGGGATACCTGCCTCGGCCAGCGCTCGCTCGAGGGGCCGGAGTGCAGCCCGCGTGGGAATCAGGATGGCGATATCGTCCAATTCGAGGTCGCGCCAGCACTTCCGCTCGCTGTCAAAGACCCTTGTCGCGTTGCTCGTGAGCTCGCCAATGGCGGCGACAACTGCGTTCGCCTCCATTTCTCGCCATTCACCAGCACGTCCTGATACCGCGTTGCCGAACGCGCGTACCCGGCTTCGGCCAGCGAGTTCGGGTTCTACCCTCTCAGCCGTGAGTCCCTGGAACCCGGCCTGGACTACGGGCCCGAGTTCGGGCGCAGGCCGCGTGCTATCGAAGAGTTGTTCGAACGCCTCGTTGACAAACGCGATGATCGGCTCCCCCGAACGAAAGTTCTGGGTCAGCTCGGCACGAACCCCTGTGACCGTACCGAACCGGTGCCTGGCCCGCTCATACAGCGCAATATCGGCGTACCGGAACCGGTAGATTGATTGCTTCGGGTCGCCGACGAAGAACAGCGCCCCCGGCGGGACGTCGACCTCCTCCCAGTCTGTGCCAGAGTCCCGCCACCCGGCGATCAGCACCGCGATCTCAATCTGCAGCGGATCGGTATCCTGGAATTCGTCGATGAGCAGGTGCCTGAAGCGCCGTCCAACTGCCTCGCGAACGCGGCGGTCTCTGGCAAGCAGGTCCCGGGCAAGCACGAGCAGGTCGTGAAACTCCAGCCTCCCGCTCGTTCGCCGCCGTTCGGCATACCCGAGCACGAACGACCGCAGCGGGGCGAGGAGGGTCGTGAGGCAACTCCGCCGCAACGCCGCAACCAGCTCTTCCCGCTTTGTCTGGGCCTCCGACAGGTTCTGCTTCGCGGCTTCGAGGTGTTCTCTCCCGCCCCACAGTCTTGCCTGTCCATGTGAGACGGAGAGCTTCGGTACGCTCTTGTCAGCCAGGAACCCGATGATTCGCAGGCGAAGCTCATCATTATCGCCGCGGACACCACCCTCCAGGTCCCGCGCGAACTCCTCGATCGCGTCATAGACGGGGGCGTTTGCATCGATCGCCTGGGCTGCTTTGTCGGCGCGGCTCACAGCTCTCGCTAAGTCACGGGCTGACCGGACCAGCTCCGCGATCTCTCGTAGGTCGAGATCCACGACCTCGCCCGCAGCCGGCTCCCATCCCTGCAACCGGTGCCACGCCCTGTGCAGTGCGAGTGCTACCAGGTGCAGGTGCCGTTCCTCCAGGCCGAGGGCGATGCCCATCCGAAGAGCCGCCTGCAGCCCTGGATCGCCGAGCCCATCCTCATACAACTGCTCCCGAAAGCGCGTCCATTCCCGTGTGAACTCGAGCGAGGCCTCGACCTCATCCATTGGCTCGAGCCGTGGCGGCAAGCCCGCCTGCAGCGGATACAAGGAGAGGATTCGCTGGGCGAAGCTGTGGAGTGTTTGGATAGACGCCGAGTCAATGTCGTCGTGCGCTGTCTTGCACCGTTCCACCTCCTCGTCATCCAGCAACTCGAACCCTTCGAGGCGTGCCGATGCTTCCTGTAGCCGGGTCCGCACCCGATCGCGCAGTTCGGCTGCGGCGGCATCGGTAAACGTGATAGCGGCGATGCTTGCAAGGGACGATCTCCCGCTCGCAACGAGCCGGATGATCCGCTCGACCATTTCCCGCGTCTTCCCGCTACCTGCCCCTGCATCGACAAACACGGTGGTTTCGAGGTGTGTTTCGATCCAGCCTCGTGCCTCGGAATCATTCATCCGTGTCAACCTCACTCTCCGCATCGGCCCCGTTGATGAGCGCCGCGAGCCTTGCCAGCTCTGGCCGTACCATCGTTTGTTCCCATCGTTCCCGCCTGCTGGATGCCGGGCAGAGCCGATCGAACGGGCAGTAGCTGCAGTTGGCGGGCGTTGTACCCCGGATGCCTGTCTTTTCCGAAGGGGTCTGCGGGAACTGCCCCTCCGTGACACTCTGGGCGATGACGTTCAACACCTCGATGAAGCGCTGCTCGTGCGCTTCGTCGAAGAGGTAGCCGATCTGTTTGAAGCCTTCTCGTTCGTTCACGAACCAGTACTTCGCTTCAATTCCGGCCTCTGCTGCCCCGGCTACCGCCTGCCGCACCGCCAGCGCATAGGCAGGTAGTTGCAGCTTCTTACCCCTCACCAGCGGGTCGGCATTTCTCCGGGTGATCTCCTTGTATTCGAATGAACTACCCGACTTGTAGTCGTAGACAGCGAACCCGGCTGACGTTTCATCGACCCGGTCGACCTGCCCCGAGAGGAGGAGCCACCGGCCGTCACCAAGTTCAACACGGGCTCCCGGCCAGGGTTCCGAGTCATCGTCCGTGGCGCTCCGCCCGAACCCTTTCTCGGCGTTCCGAAACCTCGCCCCTGTCTCCCGTCGCACTACTGCGTCGGCCGAGAGGAACCGGTCCAATTCCCGGCGAATGCGAGCCTTTTCCGCCTCCCACATCAGTTGTGGGCCAGCGAGGCCGGCCCGCTCCGTCTCTACGAAGCGCTCGTTGAGGATCGCCTGGAGATGCACCCGCTCCTGCCTGTTCCAGATCTCCGCAGGTTCATGAGGGCGTGCCTGCGTGAAGAAACGCTCGAGGGTATCGTGAATGATGATCCCGCGCTCCGTCGCGTCGAGCTTGAGCATCTCCTCCGGGGCCCTGAGCTCTTCAAGCCGCAGCACGCTCCGCAGGAAGAACCGGTACGGGCAGTCGGCGAACGCCTCGAGGCTCGTTGGCGACATCGTCACTGGCTCACGGTCTCCGGTGCCGATCCACGGGATGAGCCGAGTATCGGCGGCGACCTGGCCATCCCATGCGGATGCACCCGGCGGCGCCGGTTCGCGGACCAACCATGCCGGAAGCCGGCCCGCGGCGACGCGCAGGGCATGAGCGAACGATGCGTCGGTGGCCAGGTAATGTTCGAAGGGCGGGCCGCCGGCCTGAAGCAAGCTGCGGAGTTCGTACTCCTGTGCAGAAGCCGGCTCGAGTGACGTATCGCTCAGTGCCGACTCGAAGCTCGGAGGAGCGATGAGCCACGAATGCTCGGCAGGCCGCAGCCGTTCAAAATCCCCGCCTTTGAAGCGCTGACCGGAGAGTTGCTCCGCGGCCTCCACCAGCCATCGTGAGGGTAGCTGCTTCCCCTGTTGCCGTGCTCCCGAACGGGCGTAGCTCAACACCTGCCGGGGCGCCGACGCCATCGCTGCCAGGAAGTCCCGTCGCGCCTCGTTTCTCCGGCTCTGTCGCGAATCCAGCTGGGTATCCTGGCGAACGTCGTCCGGGAGCAGCGGGTCCTCCCGGTTCGCGGGAGGCATCGCCCCCTCCACCATTCCAGCGATGAATACCAGGTCGAACTGCATGCCGCTCGCAGCACTTACCGGTCCGATGAACACCCCTTCCCCGAACCGGCCTTCGCTGGCTCCCGGCCGCTCCATCAATACCGTGAGCCCATCGATGAAGGCGCGCCGGGCATCGGCCGCGGGTAGCATGGCAAGGAAGTCGAGCCCTTTGCCTGCCCCATCGGTGCGGCCAATCTCCTCGAGCAGCCTGCGGATAGCCCGGTACGCCTCGAGTTCGGAGTCCTTCGCGTCTCCTTCGTCTGCCGCGTCGCGCCACTTCGCAACCGCCGATTCATCACCCATGTAGCGATCCATCAGGCGGAGTGCGTGATTGGCATGGTCCCGGGCGCCGGCGCCGGTGGGGAGCAATGCGAGGTCTGCTTCGAGACCGGTGATGAAGCTGGCGAGACGTTCCCCATAGGTGCGCTCCCATGGGGCCGCACCTCCGCTCCGCCGCGGCCGCGCGAGCCACGTACTGATACGTCTTCGCCATTCGTCTGCGCCACGTACCACGCCGGCCTTCCGTGAGATGGCATCCCAGGCTGCCGATGGAGTACGGCGTGCATTCGGCTCCCCTGGATCGAGGATTGGAGCCTGGGTCAGCCACCGCATGACGGCATCGCGCCGAAACCGCTCGTTCCCGCTGCCGGCGAGCTCAAACAGCCCGAGTAGTGACCGGCCGGACACCGACTGAGCAAGGGTCCGCGCCGCCGTACCATTGCAAGGGATCCCGGCCGTCCGAAACTGCTCGCGCAGCAGTGACCCGTGTTCGGGCAGGGCGTGGAGCACCCCGATGCGAGAGAGTGAGACGTCGTTACCCATCTCCTGTGCAACCAGCCGCACAATGATTCGCGCCTCTTCTTCCGTATCCACGCCGATTGCGATCCGCGTCTCGGAGCCAGGCTCGGGGCGAGGGCTGCGCTGGAGAAGCTCCTCCATTTCGGCAACACCCAGCCGAACCAGGAGGTCGGCAGTGGGCTGATCCACTGCCCGCTCACCCGAGGCACCGAGCAGCACTACCGCGCGGTGTTGTGCACGCAGCACCTCGAGCAACTGAACGGACCCGGGCGTGAGCGTTCGAGGCAGGTAGACGATCACCGTCCCGATGTCTCGCAGTGCCCCGCTTGCATTCTTCACCGCTCGCGCAGCCGCCTCCGCCAGGTCTTCGGCGTCGTACATCCGCTCGGTCAATGACCGAAAGCGCCAGTAGAGCCCTGCGATCTCTGCGGCGACGCCGCCACGTCCGTCGAGCTCACCGACCGTTCCGTCGGGGGCGTTTCGGAGGTCGCGGAACGTTGCGATAAGGCTCCCGGGGGTTGAGGGATGATCTCGCATGGTGGCGAGTGCCCCTTCGTGCCCGCGCAAAGCCGAACGGAGTGCCGCGTACTGCAGCCATGGAGTGAGCGGCTGGCGTCCCTCCGAGGTGAGGAGCGGCGCTCCGAGCAACTCCGCCAGCCGTGCCAGCACGAGAAACCGGACGTTCAACAATCCGTGGCCGCCATTCGCTGCCAGGGCCCGGCGCAACTGGAGCCCGGCGAAGTTCGACGGCACTACCACGGTCACTGGCGCCAGGGCGTCGCCGCTTTTCGCGCTCTCGATCAGGGTCCCGAGCAATTCCGGGTTCACACGTTCAAACGGCGCCACGAGTACATCGGGCACGATCCCTCTCCCGGACACCATCGCCACTGATTGTTCGGACTGGCCGTCGCGAGACCCTGCTGGCTGCAACTGACTGCCTTCTGATTCGATCTGCACCCATGTAGTCTGTCATGCGAATGCGACAGCGGCTGTCGCACTCCCGTCTGCTGCCGGCAAGTACCTGGGCGTCGCCGGATTCCATGCGGGACGGTAGGATGCGAACCGGGCCGGCCCCGCGGTCCGCTCATCCATTGGGGGACAACGTGGAACTCGATGAAGTCGCTGCCCGCCTTGTCGATTTCAGCCGCACGATGCTTGGTGACCCCGCGGCCTCCGTGTCTAATGTCGCGAGGACGACCGGCCATGCTGGCTTCTCCTATTTCTTCGATATCACATCCGGTAACCAGGTAAGGCGTTACTTCCTTCGACTCCCTCCCCCCGGTGTCAAGTTCGAGGGAACCGCTGATGTGCTCCGGCAGGTTGCCGCGATCAACGCGCTCGATGGCACGAGTGTCCCGCATGCCACGATCACCTGGTCGGGCGATGACCCACGCTGGTTCGGTACGCCCTACTTCATCACCGATCGGCTGGATGGTGATGTCCTTCGTCTCGGCCCCGGGGAATGGGGCCAGGAACTTGCCCAGGAAACGCGGAATCGAATGGCCGAACAGGCGATGACTGCCCTTGCCGGTATCCACCAGGCCGATTGGCACCGTGCCGCTTACCTTGGGGAGCCGCGACCGTTCGAGGCTGACGTCACCCACTGGGACCGCTTCTATGAACGTTCCGCGGAGCAGCAGCTTCTCGCCCTCTTCCCGAAGGTCCGGCAGCGGCTGCTGGAGCGAATGCCGGCAGATCCCCGCATCGGGATTTTCCACGGCGACTTCCAGTGGATGAACCTGCTCTATTCCATCGAAGGCAGCCTCCTCGCGGTCATCGACTGGGAGCTCACCGGCATCGGGGCGACCCTCAACGACCTGGGTTGGATCCTGATCTTCAATGACAGCCGGGCCTGGTCGGAGGGCTCGCGCTCGGTCGGCCTGATGCCTTCGCCAGATGACCTCGAGGCGATGTACGTTCGCGCTTACGGGAGCGACCCGGGCGATATCTCCTGGTTTCGCGCGCTCGCGGCCTATAAGTTCGCCGTGATCAGCGGCTTCAACCTCATGCTCCATCGCCGGGGAAAGCGCGACGACCCCCACTGGGAGCTCGCCAAGGACTCCATGCCGGCCCTGATGTCCTATGCACTGGAGGCCCTGGGAGGGTAGCGGCCGCTCACGGTTCGAGCGTCGGACTGGACCGGCATTACCTGCCTGGTGTGGTCATCCGTATGACATTGTGGCTGCCACGCCGGGCTCCCTTCGAAACGTGTTCGGGGCGCCGTTCGACATACCCGGCGTGGCAATCCACAATCCAGCTCTACTGATGGCCCAACACCAGTCTTCGCTCAGCGAACGAATAACCAGCCGCCTGCCGGCAACCCGCCATCGCGATTTCCGCGCACTCTGGGGCGGAACGGCGAGTTCCTCCATTTCGCTGTGGACCCTTCTCCTTGGCAATGCGTGGATCGTCTACGAACTCAGCAACTCTTCATTCTGGGTGGGCGTGTCGACATTTGCCTCGATGTCGCCCTACCTGCTGGCACCGTTCGGTGGAATCGTCGCGGACAAGTTCGAACGCCGAATCCTGGTTCGGCTAACGCGCCTCGGTGCGTTCGCCGTCACGATGACCCTCTTCTTCCTCGCGCTGACGGATATCATCGAGGTCTGGATGGTTGTTGGCATGGCCCTCGTCCAGGGCCTTGTACGCGCCGTCGAAATCCCCTCCGACCAGGCGCTCCTGGCCAACGTCGTCCCGCCAGAGGACCTTGCCAACGCGGTCGCACTCAGCAGTACAACGCAGTATGGGGCTCGCGCGGTCGGGCCTGTGCTCGCGGGCCCGCTTCTCGCTACGGTGGGCGTGGCGGGGGCCTACGCGGTCGGTGGACTGTTTGCGCTCCTTGCCTTTACTTCGATCCGCCGCATCGAGACGCGCTCACGCGGTGGCGTCGGTTCGCTTGGTGAAGTTGTCGAAAGCCTGCGCGAGGGCCTCAGCTATGTGCGCGTGACAACGCCGGTGCTCGCCCTCTTCCTGCTCGTCGTCGCCCACTGCTCACTCACGATGTCGTTCGACGCGATGCTGCCTGGCTTTGCCGAAACGGAACTTCACAGCCCCTCGGGTGGATTCACGCTCATGACCATGGGAGTCGGCGTCGGGGCGCTCGTCGGTACGTTCGCGCTCTCGATGTTCCCGGGTGGCCGGCGCGGACGGCTCTTCCTCTGGGTGGGGGTGGCCAGCGGTCTCTCACCGGTCCTCATGGCTCACAGCCACAACGTTCCCATTGCGGTGGTGAACACCATCCTCATGGGTTCGTCACAGGCGATGTTCATGGCCCTGAGCGCGGTGTTCCTGCAGGAAGTCGTGCCGGATGCCGTTCGGGGCCGCGTGATGAGCCTCTACCTCATGTCCGCCGGAGGGATTATGGCCATGGCGAACCTTGCTTTTGGCAGCCTGGCCGACGCCTGGGGCGCACCCATGCTCTTCATGGCCCCTGGCGCGGCGTTCACGGTCATCATCGTGCTGGCCTCCTTCTCCGTGCCCCATCTTCGCCGTGTCTTCCAGACTGGCGCCGTCATGCCCGCTCCCGCCTGACCGTCCCATTCCGAGGAGTCCGAGCTGGGCTGGCCATATGGGCCACGTTGCGCTTTTTCACCATTTCGAGTGCCGGATTGCTTCGCGGATCGTCTCCACGCGTGTTGTATCAACGGGGGACCGGTTATGGGGGACACACCCACCGTTGGAAACGGCGACGACGAGTGCCGGGCCTGACGAGACGAGAAATGCGACCGCACACCATCACTCGAGCGTTCAAGCCTCGGATGAGATTGGAATTAACACGGACTGTCTTTCTAATTCCTTTTCAATTCAGATTGAAGCCGTGTAACCATTCGCTTCAGATGATTCGTTCAAGCAAAAGTGTGATTGCCGGTGGCCAATCGTCGCGGGTTCTGTCACACTTCTGACACCTTTCGATGAGCGGCCCTACCCGACACTGAGTGTGTCGAACGGTAACGATCGAGGGTCAGGCATGGTTTTTCGGTCCCGCGAGTGATCTGCTGCTCCAGCAGCACCGCGCCGGCCAGGGAGGAGTCTTCGAAAACGGGGTGCTGCCGATGCGCAGGCCCGGACGAAACGCTTTCAGGGTGGTATCTATGACGCTTGCAGTTCCCGCGGTTGGCCGCGCCTACAGCAAGGCCCGGTCCCTTCACCGCCGTTATATTGGCACGCAGCAACAGCACTGGAAGCTCCTGATCGGACTGCAGGCGGTGTACTGCCTTCTCCTCTTTGCCTCCCTCATCTGGAGTGGCAACTGGCCAACTGCCGACCAGGTCGCAATTGGGCTTTTCGGGTTCGCAATCCTCACAGCCCGACCGCTATCGTTCCTCCGCGACTGGTTCCCGTTCATCTTCCTCGTGCTCTCCTATGAAGCGCTCCGCGGCCTGTCCGATGGCCTGGTTGCGAACGCCCATATCGGTTTTCCAATCAGTGCCGACAAGCTCATGTTTCATGGGCACGTCCCCACCCTCTGGCTCCAGGGACACCTCTGGGACCCGGACCACTTGCACTGGTACGACTACGTCGCTGCCTTCATGCATCCGCTCCACTTCATCGCCCCGATCGCTATCGCTCTCGCCTTCTGGATGTACAGCAAGAGGCTCTACTGGAAGTTCGTCGCATCCTACCTGCTGCTCACCTACGCGGGCCTGATGACCTATCTCCTCTATCCGATGGCGCCACCCTGGTACGCCGCGAATGCGGGGTACCTCCCCCACGTCGAAACCATCCTCGGCAAAGTCCTCTGGCAGCACAGTGCTTCGTACCCGATCGGCTTCATATACAACCACTTCGACCCCAATCCGGTCGCTGCGATGCCGAGCCTCCACGCCGCCTTCCCGGTGCTCGTCTTCTGCGTGTTCTGGTGGCTCAGCCCGCGCTGGGGGTGGCTCACCGTCATCTACCCGCTGCTCATGGACTTCTCTATCGTCTATATGGGTGAGCACTACGTTATCGATGCGCTGGCGGGCTCCCTGTACGGCGCCCTGGCGTTTGCGGCGGTATGGGTCCTCCCGGGTGTCATAGTCCGGTGGCGGGCCGCGCGCCGGCAGTCGCTCGAGGAAGAGCAATCCCGTCAACGGAAGCCGTTCCTCGCCGGAACGGGCGGGGGAAGCTAATCCTTGCCTGCCGGGATCCCGTTCAGGGCATCGACCACGCGAAACAGGTCTCCGCGCTCGTAGAAGTTCACGGCCACGAAGTTCGCTACGCGCCGCCGCTCGGCCTCGCACCGTTGTGCCCGGTGGAGCAGGAAGTCATAGGCGTTCACCCGCTCCGCATCCTCGGGTGATGGCTCACCCCTGGCGATCCAGTGATTCAACAGGAAGAGGGGACGGCTGTTCGTCCCCCGGTTGAGCGCACAGGTGAACGCTTCCGGTTTCGTCACGTCATAGCGCGTATCCTGTACGTTTTCCCATCCTGGTTCGTACCAGGCGGGCTCGCCGCCTCCATGTTCCGAGAAGACGACCAGCCGTTGATTCGCACCGATCATCTCCCGGAGCGTCGGCCACGGCGCGCCGGCCGTATGCGTGTAGACGAGCGGTGTGAGCTTGACCGCGTCGAATGCGGCTGCTGTCTCCGATCCGCTCACGTAGTCCTCAAAGAAGAGTCCGACAACCTCGTGCGGGTGGGTCTCCAGGAACGACCGGATCTCCATGAGCGCGTCTTCAAGCGGGACCGAACCCGCACCGCACAGCACGTGGCAGAGGAACACGCCTGCCGGCGCTTCATCGGGTTCGGTCAATGATGCGGAGAGTTTTGCCCACTGCTCGGGGCTCAGCTTCGCTTCGATCCGGGCGAGGTCATCCTTGGTCTCCCAGTGGTGACTGTCGATGAGCAGCATCCGGATACCGTCTTCCAGTTGCCGCCGGATACCGAACTGCTGTGAAGGGCGTTGAAACCCGGCTTCGGCTGCCGCCATCGAGTTATGCGTCGCAGGGAATACGACCTGGTCGAATGTGAGCGAACATAACTGCCGGTAACCATTGCATGCTATCGGTACAGCCGCTGCAACCGGGCGGATTCTCGCAAAGACGTTCAACGGGGGCGGCAGTAGGGCAACCGTTACGACGATGGCTACCCCTGCCGCGAACTGGACAACCCTTGGAATGCGGTTCCTGGCCACCCGGCCGGCAACCGTCGTATCTCCCACCGATTTCTCCGCCAGAAGATTGCGGGAACATAACAAACCGTGCGCCCGGGCAACACCCACCTTTCCCGGAAATTGGTGATTTTCGTCGGGCTATCGTAGGAAACCTGCACCTGTCCGCACATTCGGCCCGGCGGGATTGGTTGTGTCGCGGCGTGGCCCGTTGTGCTGCTACCCGCGCTCTCGAACCTGTCCATCTTCCATCTCCAACACGCGATGGCAGAGGTCGAGGATCCGCGTGTCGTGTGTCACGACCACGAGGCTCTTCGCCTCGCCGCGCTCGACTGCCGATCGCATCAGGCCCATCACTCGCCGGCCCGCCCGTGAGTCCAGGCTCGCGGTGGGCTCGTCGGCCAGGATGACATCGGGGCGGTTCGCGAGCGCCCGCCCAATTGCCAGCCGCTGCTGCTCACCGCCGCTCATGTTCGAAGGCCGCATCTGCCAGCGCGCGCTGAGTTCGAGCATCTCCAGCAGGTCGCTTGAACGTTCTCGAGCGCGACGGCCCGATGTCCCCGCCAGGTTGAGCGCGATTTCGATGTTCTCCCGTGCACTCAGGGCAGGGAGCAAGTTGAACGATTGGAAAACGAACCCGATATGGCGGAGCCGGAACGCCGAACGTGCTGACTGGCTGAGACGTGTTACATCTTCGCCGAGAATCGTGAGTTGCCCCGCGGTCGGTGTCAGCAGGCACCCGACCATCGAGAGCAACGTGCTCTTGCCGCTCCCCGATGGCCCCACGATGGCAACGATCTCCCCGGTACGCACGTCGAACGACGCGTCGCGTACGGCGTTCACAACGTTGGCGCCTTCGCCGAACGACTTCGAGACCAGGTCGAGGTGTAGCGGGTGGTCAGGCATCGCTCATCTCCTGAACGCCTCGAGAGGGTCGACGCGCAGGATTCGTGCGAGCGGGAGGATTGCCCCCAGCAAGCTCATCGCCACCACCTCGCCCAGCGCAATAGCGGCCTGCGTGAGCCGCACCTCAACGCCAATATCCGGCTCCGCATGTTCGGCCAGCGGCGCCGCGATCATGACCAGCACGAGTCCGGCCACGAATCCCAACAGCGACAACGTCACCGCCTGCACGAGCACCGTCTGGAAGAGGTAGCGGTTCGAAGCGCCGATGGCTTTCAGCACCCCGAAGTCACGCAGCCGCTCGGCCGTCGTCGTGTACATGGTCAATCCAACGATGGCGAGGCCCACGAGTAACCCGGCCGTTGACATCACGTTGATCGGCGAGATGAAGATCCCGCCGAGGATCTCCCGGTCATTGTCCGAGAGTGTCTTCCTGGTCTGGACCGTGACTCCGGGGACTGCTGCGGCCAGCTCTGGAGCGAACGCCGCCGGGCTGATCCCCGGGTCCAGCCTGACCAGTACGAAAGCGACAACCCCGGGCATTCGCAGGATCCCCTGGGCGTCAGCGAGGCTCAAGAAGATGAGCTTCCCTGCGATGGCTGTCGTTTGGAGCGACTGCCCGACAACGGTGAACGTGGAATCTGCGATCTGGACCTGGTCGCCTTCTTTGACACCCAATCGGTCTGCAAGCACCGAATCGACGACGGCCTCGCCACTGCGCTCAACGGTCCGTCCCGATGCGAGCTTCCATGGCCCGCCGACGTGCCCCGGTGTGTAACCGATGATTGCCGCCGGCCGGTGCTCTTCTCGGTGTGTCGCCACCACTTCCATTCGGAGCACCCCGCCCACGTCCGCAACACCGTCGAGTTCTCCGACATGAGCCACCACATCCTCGGGTAGGGCAGAGCTCGCGAGCGTCATGTTCCGTACCCCGGCACCCGACACGAAGAGGTCAGCCCCCACGTGGTCGATGTACGTTGTCGACTTCGCCAGCGTCCCGTCCATCAGCCCGCGCAGGAGCACCACCAGCACGACCGCGAATGCGAGCGCACCGAGGCTGATACCAAACCGGATTGGGTCGTGCAGGAGCGACCGCCGGACCATCGGTACGCGGCCTGCAATTGACCTTCTTCTTGCTGGCCCCCGGTCTGCGTCTGGCTGGCCGCTTACCTCAGTCTGCATCGGCCATAACCCCTCCGTCTTTGAGTTTGGAGTTGTGCCGGGACATCCTCAACGATCGTCCGCCCGTTTCTTCGGGGCCGCTGGGTCGCTTCTCCCCGGGTGAACCGCCGATCGAGAGTGGGGTGTGACTGATGATTTTGCAAAAGTGAGTAAGCGGGTAGAGGATAGGGGAGGCGGGAGAAGGCACTGACCAATGGAGAGCAGTGAGCTTGGTGAGCGTTGGGCGCCGAAATGGG